>Ga0115001_10000849_pt1 | contig 23177 bp, 19 predicted proteins | sample ArcticOcean_MG_C_12_FD_89869 | JGI IMG/M metagenome (GOLD analysis project Ga0115001, IMG submission 89869) | Marine microbial communities from western Arctic Ocean - ArcticOcean_MG_CB8_130 | ecosystem: Environmental > Aquatic > Marine > Oceanic | place: Arctic Ocean: Canada Basin | collected... | reverse complement strand
TCACCGACTCACTCGTCGCGTCCGACGTGCCAATGGCAATTCGCAGCCCAGCTGGCGATGAAGGAGCCCAGCCCAGGGCGTACCCGGTCATTGCTGCTACGGCGGCCTCGACCGTCGTCACTGACCTGACCACGGTGAGTTCGCCGCCCAACATCGCCAAAACTGGGATTCCGTCGTTGGCTGCTGCTGCCACACTGGTGCCATCGACGCGGCCGGACCGTGCAATCAACTGGGGGATACCGACAATGAACGTCGTCCCGAGCGCACCGGCTCGCTGCTCGGCAATCACCGCTGCCGATTCGATATCGACGCCACCGGCAATTGCCTCAGCGGCCGCCCACGCGCAGCACGAGATCCCAAAGCTTGCGGTGCCCGAGTCGACCAGCCGAACGGGGACGTCGACCATCTGGGCGGCAAGCCTTGCCGCGTTCAGCGTCCCGCTCATCGCCTCGGTGACGTGCACCGACAAGATTTCGGTACAACCTCGCTCGATCAGCCGCTGATACGCCTCAACGAACTGGCCGGGTGATGGCTGGCTCGTCGTGATCGTGGGCGCCTCTGCGCCGTCCCATGCGGCGTAGAACGCTTGGGGCGTCAGATCGACACCTTCGAAGTGTTCGACGCCGTTGACCGTGACGGTGAGTGGCACGACCTCGATGCCGTACCGCTCGGAAAGCGAGCCCGGCAGCTGGCTGTTGGAGTCGACGACGACGCCAATCATCCGACAGTCGTTTTGACCGACAACTCAGTCGGCCCGGCGGGCTCGGGCGGTGGGCCCGCTGCAAGAAATCGCTGAGCGATAATCGCGCTCGTCGTGGCCGCGGCGAGTGGAAGGAGCGCAGACGGCTTCGGCCCCCACAGGTTGCGCCAGCCCTTCGCCCACCAGATCAGGCCCCCGGCGATCCAGAACACACTCGAGGCGAGCGTCGCTGTGAAGGCCCGCTGCTTCAACTTCGGGTTCGAGACGGCCATCGCCGCGACGGCAACGTCGATCGGGAAATAGGCGGGAAAGGTCACAAGGCACTGCCCGACGCTGCACGCCACGCCCTTGCCGCCTCCGGTGAAACCTGACCAGACCGGGTAGCAGTGACCCACTACCGAGGCCGTACCGGCGAGGTGCGCTCCGGGCGGCCCAGCCACAAGCGCCCCAGCACAACACGCCAAGGCCCCCTTGCCGATATCGCCAGCCATGACAGCGGCGCCGGCTCTGGCACCGAGCACCTTGATCGCGTTCGTTCCGCCTGGGTTCCCGGAGCCGGTCTCGCGCAAATTTATCGATCCGCCAGACAGCTTGCGAGCAACGATGTCTGCCGTCGGGAAAGTGCCGACAAGGTATCCAACGCCAATGGCCACACCGATTCGCTTGATGTCAGAACGAATGTGCACGAGACTGCACTGTACGTGAAGTCCTGAATCACCCAAGGTTCGCGAAGATTGCGCGTGGAACACAAGAGCTCCGCCGCTATATTTTCGTTGCTCTCAACGAGACGAGTTCACTCGCCTCAACGAACAGGCCCCCATCGTCTAGTGGCCTAGGACACCACCCTTTCAAGGTGGCGGCACGGGTTCGAATCCCGTTGGGGGTGCGGAAAGCCCTCGGGTTTTTCATAGCGGTTGCGGTGACACGCAGTCGTTCAATACATAGCAATTCTGGTCCCGTGGTGAAGTCAGGAGTTCACGCCGGCCTGTCAAGCCGGAGGTCGCGGGTTCAAATCCCGTCGGGACCGCCAAATACATCAGAATCTGGTTTCGTAGCTCAGTCGGCAGAGCGCTCGCCTGAAAAGTGAGAGGTCACCGGATCGACGCCGGTCGAAACCACACAAAGACACCCCGCTTGGTTCGCCAAGCGGGGTGTTGTGTTTTTCGGCCGATCTACTCGGCCAACCAGTTGCAGGAAGCGAGCGGGCGGTCAGCTGGTGTGGGTCTGGAGCTGGCCACCTGATTCGGCGAGCGACTTCAGAAGCGGGCTGAGATCCCAGTGCTTGCCACCGAGACGTTCGCCGTACTCCTGGACCTTGGCAGCGATCTCAGCGAGGCCGATGCTGTCGGCCCAGTGCATTGGGCCACCGCGATAGACCGGCCAGCCGTACCCGTTGACCCACACGACGTCAATGTCGCTGCCGCGGATGGCGATCTTCTCTTCGAGAATTTTCGCGCCCTCGTTGACCATTGGATAAAGGCAACGCTCGAGCACTTCCTGGTCGGAAACTTCGCGCTGCTCGATGCCTTTACCAATGGCGAAGTCCTTGATGAGCTGCTCGACTTCCTTGTCAGGCGTGGCCGCACGGGTCTCGGCGTCGTACGTGTAGTAGCCCATGCCGTTCTTCTGGCCACGGCGACCGTTCTCGCACAGCACTTCGCGGATCGTCGACGAGGAAGACTTCTCTTGCTTCCAACCAATATCAAGGCCAGCGAGATCGCTCATCGAGAACGGCCCCATGGGGAAGCCAAAGTCGAACAGCACCTTGTCGACCTGGGCGGGCGTGGCTCCTTCGAGCAGCATGCGCTCAGCTTCGGCACCGCGCATGAACAACATGCGGTTGCCGACGAAGCCCGGGCACACACCGACCATGGTCGAAACCTTGCCAATCTTTTTACCGATCGCCATCGTGGTCGCGACGACGCTGTCGGACGACTTGTCACCGCGTACGTTCTCGAGCAACTTCATGACGTTGGCCGGGCTGAAGAAGTGCATACCAATGACACTCTCGGGGCGGCTGGTGACTTCAGCGATCTTGTTGACATCGAGCGCCGACGTGTTTGAGGCCAGAAGCGCACCCGGCTTACAGATCTCGTCGAGTTCCCGGAAGATCGACTGCTTCAGTTCCATGTCTTCGAACACGGCTTCGATGACCATGTCGCAGTCGGCGAAGTCTTGCTTGGTGGTGGAGCCGGTGATCAGCGCCATGCGCTCTTCGACCTGCTCGGGCGTGGTGGACCGTGAACGCTCGTAGTTCTTGCGGACGACGCCGAGGCCCTTGTCGAGTGCTGCCTGATCACGTTCGACAATGGTGACGGGAATGCCGACGTTGACGAAGTTCATCGCAATGCCGCCACCCATGGTGCCAGCACCGAGGACACCGACCTTCTGGACGTCGATCAGCGGCGTGTCTTTTGGAATGTCTGGGATCTTATTAGCGGCGCGCTCAGCAAAGAAGTAATACCGCTGGGCGGCCGACTGCGGGCCGGTCATCAGCTCCATGAAGAGCTTGCCTTCGGTCTTAAGCCCCTCGTCGAACGGCTGGTTGCAGGCCGCTTCGATGCACTTAATGTTGTTCTCGGGTGCGAGGAAACCGCGGGCCTTGCGGGAAATGCCCTTGCGGAAGTTGGCAAAGATCTCTTCGTCGCCGGCATGCGCCTCGACCAGTTCGTTGCGGTCGCGGACCCGAACGAGCGGGAGGTTCTCAGCAACGGCATTATTGGCGAAGGCAATCGCTGCAGCGCGCAACTCTTGGAGGCCACCATCGACGACATCGTCGACGAGGCCACCGTCTTTGGCTTCGGTGCTGCTGATATGACGGCCCGAGGTCATCATCTCCAGCGCCTTGGCGACTCCAACGAGACGCGGCAGACGCTGCGTGCCACCGGCACCCGGAAGGAGACCGAGATTGACTTCGGGAAGCCCGAACTTCGCCGAGCTCAGCGACACGCGGTAGTGGGCGCACAGCGCGACTTCAAGGCCACCACCGAGCGCAGTGCCGTGAATGGCAGCAATCACCGGGATCGGGGCGTCTTCCATCGCGGCCTGCACTTCTTGCAAACCGGCGGCCTTCGGCACGTTTCCGCCGAACTCGCTGATGTCAGCGCCGGCAATAAACGTGCGGCCATCACAGATGACCACGACCGCCTTGGCGCCAGATTCGACCGCCTGCGTCATCCCGTCAAACAAGCCCTGGCGGACGTGCCAGCTCAGCGCATTCACCGGCGGATTGTCGACGATGACGAGCGCGACATCACCTTCGCGTTCCAAACGGACGGTGTCGGTCAACTGGATCGGTTCAGACATGTGCTCATTCAAGCAAATTCGAGCCTCGAAGTTCGATTCCGGGACCCATATGAATATCCACTCCCGTCATCGAGCAGAACCCCAACGGTTGCGGGCCGCGTGTGTCAAAGACCGCCGTCGTTTTATGATTGCATGAGCAGCGATGACTCAGACAGAAGACCACGACACCATTGGATTCATCGGCTTGGGGAACATGGGTGCGCCGATGTGCGACTGCCTCCTCGAAGCTGGTTTCGCCGTCATTGCATTCGACCTCGATCAGACCAAGGTCGAGCACGCCGTTGCTGGCGGTGCACTCGCTGCAACCTCGGCCGCCGACTGCGCTGCCCAGGCCGATGTTCTGCTCACATCACTCCCCCGCCCGGAACACGTCGAGGCCGTCATGGAAACGGGTGGCGCACTTGCTGCGCTGCGCGCCGGGTCGCTCTGGGTCGACCTGACCACCAACCGCAAGGAACTCGTTGCCCGCCTCGCCGAAGCAGCACCCGCAGGCGTCGACGTGGTCGACTCACCGGTCACTGGCGCCGTCGACGGTGCCCGCAACGGCCGGCTCACCCTTTTCATTGGCGGCGCTGACGAACCTGTTGCCCGCGCCACGGCGATCCTCGAACACCTCGGAGTCGTCATTGCGTGCGGCCCGCTCGGAACGGGCAACGTCGTCAAGTTGGTCACCAACCAGCTCTGGTTCATCTCCGCTGCAGCACTCGGCGAAGGGCTCGCTGTCGGCATGGCGAACGGCGTCGATCTCGGCGTGTTGTATCGGGCGATCCTCGAGTCGGTCGGCGACAGTTTCGTGGCCCGCCACGACGGTCCATCGATCTTTGCGGGCCACTACGACCCGTCGTTCACCGTCGGCCTCTGCCTCAAAGACCTCGGGCTCCTCGAGGAGCTCCAGGGTGGCGTCGCGGCACCAATGGTGATGACCGACGCTGCCCGCAGCGCGTTCCGCGACGCTGGGGATCGTTACGGCACCGGCGTCGGTGAACTCCACGTCGCGAAACGGCTCGAAGATGATGCCGGCCTGTCGTTCCGAATGGACGGCGACTGGACGCCACCTTGGGAAGTCGACGATGACTGATCTTGGCACCCTGATCGACTTCGAACGATCGCTCAACCTGCAAGCGCCAGAGTGCCAATCAACCGATTGCTTCGAGGTCGCTCCAGAGGTGCCCGAGCGCACGGTGGACCGTGCCGGACTTACGAATCGCCATCCACTGATCGTCGGTTGCGATCCGATCGATCAGGCCAGCCAACGCTGGCTGCTCGTCACGAGCGAGTTGCTCGGCTGGCTGCCCCACGAGCTGTTCGAGATTGAAGGTCATTGCCAAGAGACGACCGAAGTGGCCAAGTGGCCCGTCGAACGGCCCTGTAGATGTCGGTTGCCGTGCCGCCGTCAAGGAATGCTTGCCCCATAGCTCGTCGAGGCCCGCATAGAACTCATCGCGAGCAGCGAAGTGGACGTGTTCGACGTTCATCGACATGGCGGCGGCCGCACACATCAAACACGGCTCGAGAGTGGTGTACAGGTGCAGACCTGCAGCATCGAACTGGTCGAGTTCGGCAAAAGCATTCATCTCGGCGTGCGCCGTCATGTTGCCCGAAAGCGTTCGTGGCGACCGTTGCTGCTGCATCACACGGTTCCGCCCTGCCGTCACGATGGAATCGTCATTGGCCGGGTCGACCAGCACTGCGCCCACCCCAAACGTGCCAGCTCGATACGCGGCCCAGGCCTCCTCGAACGCCACTTGCCAGGGCAGTGACAGCGATTTCCAGGTATCGGTAGCAGAACTCATCAAGATCAGTCAACCAGCAAGACGCATGCACTCACAGCCGAGCAACAGCGGGTCCGGGCCACGCCCGGAGAAAACGGTTGCGGCGGCCGCGTCGTTGGAGTCGGCGAAGCCGAACAGCACGCCGCCAACAAGTGTGGTCGGTCGTTCTGTGCCGAATCCCGACGGGTCAACGAGCGGCCCAGCAGGTTCGGTGCCCGCCACGGTCGTGGTCGGTGCCGGAGCGATCGTCGTGGCGGTTGCGGTCGCGATCGTCGTGGTCGTCGTGGTCGTTGCGATCGTCGCGGTCGTTGCGATCGTCGTGGTCGTCGTGATCGTCGTTGTCGTCGGCAGTGGGGTGGCTGCATAGGCGACCCGGCTGGACTCGCCTGATGACGTGTCAGCAGTTGCGTACACGGCAACAGCGCCGGCTGAGAGCGCCACCACGGCAATAGCGGCAATAGCGGCAACGACCGTTTGTTTGCCGGGGATCTTGGCAGCCATACGCACGGATGTCGCTGTATCAAAGCCTTGCTTTTGTGTCGCCAGCCAACCACGCTCGTCAACCCACACAGCGAGCGGCGGCGACGTTGCTGACATTGGGGCCTTGTGGCGCTCTAGCGAAAGTGAGTAACCAATCGTCGAGCCCCGCCTAATTTGCGAGGTCGTCGACTTGGGCGGTGCCGCGCAGCGCAGCACCCAGACCTCAGGTACCGAACCCGAAACCAAGGTCGGGAGCAGTGAGCAGCGGTCGGTAATCGATGTCCTTGTCAGCAGCCATGGCGGCACACGTACCGCCACGGTCGACAATGACGGTCATGAACACGGCAATTGCGCCGAACGCCTCAATCTCTTCAGCAGCTTCGATCAGCGACGTGCCCCGGGTCGTGGTGTCTTCGGTGACAAGCACCCTGTCACCTGGCTGCAACGCGCCGGCAATACGACCGGTGATGCCGCCCTGCTTGGCTTCTTTGCGAACACTAAAGCTGCGCAATGCGTGCCCACGAGTTGCCGCCACTGCCTGCACGCCATAAGCCACAGGGTCGCCGCCCATCGTCAAACCGCCGATGGCATCGATGCCATCGAAATCGGCGCCGAACACTTCGATGAGTGCATCGGTCACCGCGATAATGCCATCGGAGCGACACGCTGTTTGTTTAGTGTCGAGGAACCAGGTGCTCTTGGCCCCTGACTTGAGCGTGAAGTCACCAGTCTTCACCGAGTGCTTCAGCACGTTGTCGCGAAGCCGATCGAGCGTCGGGGAAAGGTTGGGAAGCGCAGCATCACTCATCGCTGGCCGAACCTATCCGGTAAGTCCACCCCGACGAGGAAATCGCTGCCAAACGATGCCACGACTCGATCACCGCTTGGCCGCGCGATCACGGAGTAGGACCTCTTGCGTCACCGTCGCAACGTGCGTGCCATCGGCAGTAAAAACGTGCCCATGGGCCAGGCCGCGGCCTCCGACGAAATGCTGGCATGTGAAGTCATACAGGTGCCAGCGGTCAGCGCGCAGCGGACGATGGAACCAAATCGTGTGGTCGAGGCTGGCGCCGAAGAAACGGTCTTCGTCGCCCATTACGGCCGCCGCTTCCGGATGCGCATGCATCACCGCCTCCGTCGGAACGTCGTCCGAAAGGAACGCCAGCCATGAACGGTGCAGTAACTGCGCCGGGGCTTCAGCGGGGTCTCCGAGTTCGTGGTTCACCTTCATCCACACGACCGTGCGTCCAGCACCGTCGCGGCGGGGCCCCTGCACTTGCGTGGCCGGCACGACGACTCGATCGAAAGTCTCGGTCCACGACGACACGTCCAACGAGTCGGCCGCCGGAACGTCCGGCATCAGGATCGACTGCACGCTGGCCGCCGGTTCAGGTCGCTGAAACGAACTCTCGGCGTTGAGGATCGCGCCGATCGCCTGCTTGGCGACTACTCGGCGGGTCGAGAAGCTACGCCCGTTCCTGATCCGGTCGACTTCGTACCGAACCGGCTCAGTGGCGTCGCCCGGACGGATGAAATACGCCCGAATGGAATGCGGTTCCAAGTCGGGCTCAACCGTGAGGGTCGCTGCACGCAATGCCTGCGCGACAATCTGACCGCCATATAAGCCACCCCACGGATACTCCGGGCCCGCCCCGACGAAGACATCGGTGCCATGCGGGGAAAGTTCGAACATCGTGTGAACCTATTCGAAGATCACCGAGAAACAATATCGATCAGTTCATTCGACCGTCCAAATCACGTAGAGTTAAACTATGGCAGCAAAACGTGGTCCGAAAATGCCGATGACCGCCGAGCACAAGGCCGCGCTCGCAAAGGGCAGAGTCGAAGGTCGCGTCGTTCGCGAGTATCTCGAAGGCCTGCGAGCAACAAAGCCAAAGCGTGGCCGCAAGCGCACCGCTGAAACAGTGGCCACCCGGCTCGAAACAATTAGCGCTGAGCTGGAATCCGCATCTCCTATTGACGAGTTGTTGCTGGTCCAGGAACGCCGTGACCTACGGTCCGAATTGGAATCGATGTCCGACATAATCGATATGAAGCAGCTTGAAGCCGAGTTCGTTGCCCTGGCCAAGAGCTACAGCCAGAGTAAGCAGATCTCGTACCAGTCGTGGCGTGATGTAGGTGTCGAGGCAAGCGTCCTCAAGGCCGCCGGCATCTCTCGCCGCAACTGACTCCTCGGCTTACACCTGGATCGCGTCGACCGCTTCGAAGACGCGACCGAGGTTCGACAATGAACGACGGAGGTCGAACGCATCGTCGAGTACTGCGTTATCGACATCGTCGTCGGCTTCAAGCAACGATCTGAAGTCGACGCCGTCGTCCCACGCCTGCATCGCATTGCGCTGCACAATCCGGTATGCCTCATCGCGGGTCTTACCCGCTTGGACGAGCGACAACAGCACCGGCTGACTGAAGACCAGGCCGTAGCTCGCATCGAGGTTTGCCTGCATCCGCTCGGGCATTACGACAAGTCCCGTCAGCAAACGACGAAGTCGCCGCATCATGTAATAGGCAAGTTGCGACGAATCTGGGAGAATCACACGCTCGACCGATGAGTGGGAGATATCGCGCTCGTGCCAGAGGGCAATGTCTTGCAAACCCGCGAGCAGGTTCGACCGGACCACTCGCGCTAAACCAGAGATCGTTTCAGCGCTAATTGGATTCCGCTTATGCGGCATTGCTGATGATCCCTTCTGACCTGGCTTGAAGCCTTCTTGAACTTCACGAACCTCGGTCCGCTGAAGATGACGAAGTTCGACGGCCATTAATTCGCATGTTGCAGCAACCGAAGAGCACGCATAGAGGAACTCAGCGTGGCGGTCACGGGCGACGACCTGGGTGGCCGGCACTGGCTTCAGATCGAGTGCATCTCCGACAAACTGTTCGACTGCAGGCGGGATATTGGAGTAAGTCCCAACGGCGCCGCTCAGCTTCATAACGGCAACCGTGTCACGGGCGGTACGCAGACGTTCGCGATCACGCTCGACCTGCAAAGCCCACAGAGCGACTTTGGCGCCGAAGGTCGTTGGCTCGGCATGGATGCCGTGCGTACGACCAATCATCACCGTGTCGCGGTGTTCGCGCGACATCTCGATCAACGTGGCGAGCAATTCGGTCGACGCCTCGATCATCAGATCAGCGGCATCTCGCATTGCCCAACACAGCGCAGTGTCACCAACATCGGAAGATGTGAGCCCGTAATGGATCCAGGATCCTGCAGGATCGTTGATCGCATCCTGCGTGACGTCGACAAACGCTGCAACGTCATGGTCGGTGATCGCCTCACGATCGAGGATTTTCTGCAGGAATGCGTCGTCAGCGACCGGAGCGTTCGCTCGGCAAATCTCGGCAGCTTCCTGCGGAACGACGCCAATTGCGGCATGCCCCTCGGTGGCCAGCAGTTCAACCTCCAGCCAGCGAGCAAACTTTGCCGTGTCGGACCAAACAGCATCCATCTCCGGAGTGGAATAGCGCGGAATCAAGATGTTTCCCAGATGAGATAATCGTCGCGTTCGGCGCCGACGCCGACCACGTTGACGCGAACTCCGACTTCACGTTCGACAACTGCGATGAACGCCTTTGCCTCGGCCGGCAGCTCACCCGGTTCGCGCATCTCGTTGATCGGTGTCTTCCAACCAGGTAGCTCTTCGTACACAGGCTCGATCCGCTCGAGCACGTCGTACTGGTCCGGGTAATCGGTGACCGGTTCGCCATCGAGGGTGTAACCGGTGCAGATCTTCACAGTGTCAAAACCGTCAAGGATGTCGAGCTTCGTGAGCGACAATTCGGTGAGCGAGTTGAGTCGGACCGCGTGGCGCAACATCACGCAGTCGAGCCAGCCGCAACGACGGGCGCGACCTGTGACGGTGCCGAATTCGTGACCGACTTCGGCGAGCATCTTGCCGTCGTCATCGAATAACTCGGTGACAAACGGGCCGGCGCCCACACGCGTGGTGTACGCCTTGGTGATCCCGACAATCCGGCTGAGATCGCGTGGCCCCAAGCCTGAGCCAACCGAAGCACCGCCGGCTGTCGGGTTCGATGACGTGACATAGGGGTAGGTGCCGTGATCGAGGTCGAGGAACGTCGCTTGGGCGCCTTCGAGCAGGATGTGTGCATCTTCGGCCAGGGCGTTGTGGAGCAGGCTGATCGTTTCGCAAAGGTACGGCACGAGACGTGCGCCGTAGGTCGAGTAGCGCTCAACCATGTCCTCGACGTCGAGCGCGTCGCCGCCTGCGTCGCTAATCAACTTATTTTCGACCGTTGCGCGTTCGCGGATCAGCCGTGCAAAACGTTCGGGGTCACGTGCATCACCGGCACGGATGCCGACTCGGCGCATCTTGTCGGCGTATGCCGGGCCGATGCCGCGCAATGTGGTGCCGAGCTTGTCGTCGCCACGCATTGCCTCAAAGATTGCATCGTGGCTCTGGTGCCACGGAAAAATGAGGTGCGCCCGAGTGGAAACCTTGAGGTCGGAGCACGAGTTGCCCCGCGATTCGAGCATGTCGACCTCGTTGAAGAGCGTCGGCATGTCGACAACAACGCCGTTGCCGATCACGGGGGTGACATGCCGATACAGAATGCCGGAGGGCACAAGTTGCAAGGCGTACTTCTCGCCGTCGACCACCACGGTATGACCCGCGTTGTGGCCGCCCTGATAGCGCACGACATAGGCGTGCTCTTTCGACAACAAGTCGATGACTTTGGCTTTACCTTCGTCGCCCCATTGGGCTCCGATAACGACCGTGACTGGCATTGACGCTCCCCTTCGCAGGGTGTGAGAGGAATCCGACCAACGCTCGACGTGCCGATCGAAGGTCGCGAATGGAACGTGATGTGACACTAGTGCCAGCCGGCGCGACCTCAGTCATCTGTCCGGTTCTCTGCCGTGCTTTTTGTCAAGCCGAGGGCACAGCGAGTTCACACCAGCGGTGCGTCGGTCGTGGACGTTGGTCTGCCAAACGTCGAAGCTCACAGCGCTCTGCTCTTTGCTGATTTTGGCGAGTTCGGAGTTTTTCATCAGGACATACGTGATGTTCATGTTGTACTTGACCCCGTTGTCATCGGATCGAAGTCGACTGAAACGACTGGCTTTTACGTCGGCAACCCCGCTGCGGGGTCCCCGCCCAACCCCTCATTGCATCCGCACCCCATCCTGGCCGCAACCCACAGCGCCAGTCGAAGGGCTCGACGGTAATCTTGGTTGTATGAACGTGATGCGACGCCAGGTGTGGAACGAGATGGACCCCGATGCTCGGGCCGCCCTCATGCACCGCGGCATTGACGACATCTTCGACCCGGAATTGCGGGCCTCGATCGGCATCATTCTGGACGACGTTCGCCTTCGCGGCGATGCAGCCGTTTGTGATGCACTGGCCAAGTTCGACGGAATAACACTCACGCCCAACCAACTCCGAGTTCGTACGTCCGAGTTCGAGCAGGCCGTGGTGTCCGACGCTGTCGAGGAGGCCATCGACGATGCAATTGTCCACCTGCGCATCTTCAACGAAGCACAGATGCAGCAGTCTCGTGACTGGAGCATCGAGAGCGAACCGGGTCTGACTGTCGGCGAGAAGATCACGCCGATCAGCTCCGTTGGCCTCTTCACGCCGTCCGGCAAGGCAAGCTATCCGAGCGTCGCGTATCAACTTGCCGTTCCGGCAGTCGTGGCCGGAGTTCCCAAGGTGTCGCTCGTCGTTCCACCTGTCCCGGGCGGAACGGGCGAGATCGACCCCGCAGTGCTCGTTGTTTGCCGCAAGCTTGGCATCGAGAACGTCTTCCGCGTCAACGGCCCAGCCGGCATTGCAGCCCTCGGTTTCGGCACCGAGTCGATCGACAAAGTTGTCAAGGTCGTCGGCCCTGGTTCGCCCGCCGTCACGATCGCCCAGGTCGAGATGCAACGGTTCGGAACATCAACAATGATGCTCCTCGGCCCCACCGAGAGCCTCGTCATCGCCGACCAAACGGCCGACCCGGTCCGCCTGGCGGCTGACCTACTGATCGAGGCGGAACACGGCACCGACAGTTCGGTCGTGTTGCTGACCACATCGGCTGTTCTCGCCAATGCAACTGACATCGAACTCGACCGCCAACTTGGTGCCCTGCCCGAGGTGCGCGCCGCAGCTTGCCGCGCCTCGCTCGGGCCGAACGGTGGATGTGTACTCGTCGACGATCTCGCTACTGCCGTCGTTGTTGCCAACAGCTACGCCGCCGAACACCTGCAGGTTGCAGTCGCCGACGCCGACGTCGACCGCGTCGTCGACGGTTTGGTTAATGCCGGCGAGATCTTGATCGGCCAGGACACACCGTTCAGCGCTGCCAACTTCATCCTCGGCTGCCCCGCATCACTGCCGACGAGTGGCTTTGCTCACGTGGCGTCGGGAATCACCGCCGATGCTTTCTTAAAGCGAACAGCTATTGCTCGCGCCGACGGAACCGCCATCCGCCGCATGGCTTCGAACGTGATTGCGCTGGCCGACCACGAGGGCTTTCCCGCCCACGCAAACGCGCTGCACCTTCGCGCCGCCGCACACGTCCAAGAACAATGAGACACCTACGCTGACGCCATGGCCACGGTCCTGCTCGTCGAAGACGACGAGCGACTTGGTGAACCACTCGTTCGCGTATTACCAGCAGAACATTTCGACGTCGTTCATGTCGCTGTTGGCATTCCTGCACTGCAGGCTGCGAACGAAACACGACCCGATCTTGCCCCCTCGGTCTGACCCGGCCCGATATCAACAGCCTCGACGTCTGTGGAACGTCGGGGACTGGCCATCATCGTGCTGACTGCCGACTCTTCGTGGATCAAGATTCACGGGCGCAGTGAGTCAATTTCTCAAGTCACCCCTCGGCAGCGCCGACGACGAGCCCCGGATGTTCTTTCGTTCCAGGCCGAACGGTGATCCGCCCGCCTTCGGCGATACCACCGTCGAGGATCAGTATCGCTGCCGGGTCGGCGATCTCGCGCTGGATGATCCGCTTCAACGGACGTGCGCCGAACGACGGGTCGTAGCCATCGCGAGCAAGTTGAGCCATCGCGGCGTCGTCGATGTCCAGCGTGATCCGCTTTGCGTCGAGCCGCTTGCGGAGCAGTTCGAGCTGCACTTTGACAATGGCGTACAGATCCTCCTCCGACAGCGAGCGGAACCGGATGATGTCGTCGACCCGATTGATGAACTCCGGCTTGAAAAAGTCAAGCGGATCGCCGGGAAGATTCGACGTCATGATCAACACGACGTTCGAGAAATTGACGGTGCGCCCCTGTCCGTCGGTCAGCCGACCGTCGTCAAGTAACTGGAGCAGTGTGTTGAACACATCTGGGTGTGCCTTCTCGATCTCGTCGAGCAACACGACCGAATATGGCCGGCGGCGGACCGCTTCGGTGAGCTGGCCGCCCTCGTCGTAGCCGACGTATCCCGGGGGCGCGCCAATGAGGCGAGACACGGAGAACTTCTCCATGTACTCGCTCATGTCGATCCGAACCATCGACTTCTCGTCGTCAAAGAGGAAGTCGGCGAGCGCTCGCGCTAACTCGGTCTTACCGACACCGGTCGGGCCGAGGAACATGAACGAACCGATTGGCCGATTCGGGTCGCTCAGCCCGGCGCGGCTGCGGCGGACAGCGTTGGCGACCTTCGTGACGGCATCGTCTTGACCAATGACCCGCTTGTTGAGCAGCCCTTCAAGGTGAACAAGCTTTTGTGTCTCGGATTCCATCAGACGCGTCATCGGGATACCGGTGGCCTTGCCGACAACCTCGGCGATATCTTCCGCGTCGACCTCTTCTTTGAGCATCGCCTTGGTTTCCTGCAATTGATGAAGGTGCGCTGTGGCGTCTTCGATACGTCGCTCGAGTTCGGGGATGCGGCCATATCGAATCTCAGCAGCAAGTTCGAGGTCGGACTCACGCTCGACCTGGGTACGAAGACCTTCCAGTTCTTCTTTCAGTGAGCGGATCGCGCCGATCGCCTGCTTCTCCTGCTCCCAGTGCTCTCGCATTTCGGCGTTGGAGGCATTCAGCTGAGCGAGCTCGTCATGCAAGACATCGAGCCGTTCCGCCGACAGCTTGTCGGTCTCTTTTTCGAGCGCGACCTGTTCGATCTCCAACTGCAAGATGCGACGTTGCACGACGTCGATCTCGGTCGGCAGCGAATCGATCTCGATACGCAGCTTCGATGCCGCTTCGTCCATCAGGTCGATTGCTTTGTCGGGCAGAAAGCGCGACGTGATGTAACGATCAGAGAGCACCGCAGCGCTGATCAGCGCCGAGTCTTGGATCCGTACGCCGTGGTGTACTTCGTACCGCTCCTTGAGGCCGCGCAGAATCCCGATCGTGTCGTCGACCGACGGTTCACCCACGTACACCTGTTGGAAGCGACGCTCGAGAGCTGGGTCTTTCTCAACGTGCTTGCGGTACTCGTCGAGCGTGGTCGCACCGACCATCCGGAGCTCGCCGCGAGCGAGCATCGGCTTGATCATATTGCCGGCATCCATGGCGCCCTCGGCGCCGCCTGCCCCAACGATCGTGTGGAGTTCGTCGACGAACGTGATGACTTGGCCGTCGGCGTCAGTGATCTCTTTCAAGACAGCCTTCAGGCGCTCTTCGAACTCGCCGCGGTACTTTGCCCCGGCGAGCATCGAGGCAATGTCGAGAGCGATCAACCGCTTGTTCTTGAGACCTTCGGGAACGTCACCGTCAGCGATACGCGCGGCGAGACCTTCAACGATTGCGGTCTTGCCGACACCCGGCTCACCAATGAGCACCGGGTTGTTCTTCGATCGGCGTGACAGCACCTGAATGGCGCGGCGGATCTCGTCGTCGCGGCCAATGACGGGGTCGATCTTGCCATCTCGGGCACGGGCGGTCAGGTCCTGGCCGTATTTCTCAAGGGCTCCGAACTTCTCTTCAGGGTTCTGATCGGTGATGCGATGCGAACCGCGCACGTCCTTCAACGCAACCAGCAGCTCCTCGGAGCCGATGTCGAGGCGGTCATTCATTGCAAGCAACAGGTGCTCAACCGACAAGAAATCGTCGCCGAGTTCTTTCTGGTACTTCTCGGCGTTGCTGACATTGTTGGTCAGCTCTTTACTCATCCGCGGCTCATCACCGCCGTAGGCCTTCGGGAGGTTCTGGACGCGCTCGTCAAGCTTGTTGCGCACCATCAAAGGGGCCTGGCCGAGCTTGGCGAGAACCGCTGGAATGATCGTCCCGTCTTGGCGCATCATGGCGCCCAACACGTGGTCCGTGGTCAGCTCTGGGTTGGACAGGCTCTTGGCCTCATCGATCGCCGCAGCGAACGCCTCCTGAGTCTTGATGGTCCATTTCTTTGGGTCAAATGCCATGCCGTGTCCGCCCCGTTCTGGTTCTTCGTCTTATTCAGTCAACAATGTTGAGTGTCAGAATATCAAGATTTTGAACGCTTCGATCACTCGTTGAACTGCACCTTCTGGCGGAGGTGTTCAATGACGCCATCGGCGATCTCGGCCACGTCCTTGTATGCACGTACAGCCGGTGGCATCCACTCGACCGAGGCAGCAAGACGCTCCCACACAGCTGGGTCATTGCTCACCAACGGAAGCGGCGTGATCGATGTGCGGATCGTGAACAACACACAGTTTGTCTCGGGAAACCGCCGCAGGGTCTCACGTTCCACACGGAGAAAAAGCTGATCAGGGCGGCACGTTTCGGGCCGAGGCGCCGCTGTACCGTCGAGCGGGGTGTACCAGTCAGGGGTGTCGAGTAGCCCCCAGCCCAGTCGCCAGAAGCTGCGGTCCGGGCGCAGTCGGTTGAAAAATCGATCGACGGGCACCTCGAGTTGATCATTGAGGAGCGCTACGGGGGCGTGCACCTCGGCCATTGTTTGGCCCAGCTTCGATCGCAGATCCCACCGATTCGGGAAACACACCGATCCAGCGCCGAAGACCAAGTGCCGATCATCGCCCTTGCCGCGCTCGACCATCAACACGAGGTCCTCTGGGACCAGCCGCGCCGCTGCATCAAGCGGATGCAGCGATTGATCGAGCGTTCGATGCTGGTCGGGCGCCGTCTGGGCGAGGTGGCGGACCAAAGCGTCAGCGACCTCGGTCGACTCTGCCTCGACATCATCGAGTGCCACGAACACCGACTCAGGGAACTCCGTGTTTAACCGCGCCTTTTCGGCCAGGGCGGCATCGGTGTCTGGGCCCCATTGGATCCAGTCGGCCAGATCAAGTGGTCGGACGCCGAGCCGCCACCGGAATTCACTCGTCGACGGCGACGGCCCGTCCATAAATGGCAGGTACGGCGCATCCACAGTCATCGACACGCCCGCCAGACTACGACGCTTCCGCCACTAACTCGACCCCCAACTCAACCCCCAACCCGACCGCCAACTCAACCCCCAACCCGACAAGGGATCGACGCGCAATGTGACGTGAGGCCCACCAGCACATTCGCTGCAAACCCCGCCTCTCACAACGGCTCGGTATCGTGAATCTAATGTCCCGTTACCGCCCGCCTCACGTTGCCCAGGGCACGTGGCGCTCAGGTGCGCTGCATGTGTGGGGTTGGAACGGCGTTGACACCGCATCGATGGCCTGGCTGTACTCCGGATTCCGCAAGATCGGCGACGATGGCCGACGCACCGGCTGGCACGATTCCCCCATCTCGTTCGGCGCTATCGGCCGGGTGACGATCGACGTACCGGGCCATCACACGATGCACGCATCGTCGGTCCAGCTCGACTCGATCGGAACCGCGGTCTGGCTCAGCAAACTGCCAGCGTCGGAGTTCCTGTCAGACTCACTTGCCTGGTTCGCGCGCCTCGCCGAACTTGCGCGGTACACCGTGTCGTCCAACCGGATCGTGCCGTCAATCGTCAACGAGGGGCCGTTCGTCGCCGGGCGCTGGGCCCCGGTCACCGACGAACAGATCGAAAGCATTCTCGCGGAGCTCGACACATCGATGCCCGATATTTGCGTTGCCGGTTCCGGAGTGAACTCCACCCGGATCTACAACCAACTTGTCGACGGCATCGCCCGATCATTCCTCCACCAAAGCGGCTGGAAGGCCAACCTCGGACGGCAGCGCAAGCCTGCGGCACAGGCATTGCGGTCGCTGTTCGGCGCGCTGTCAAAGCCCGACCATGTGATGCGCGGCGATACAGGCGAGTACGAAGTGGCCGTCCAGCACCTTCGCGACGATCTCGAACGACACCGTCGACGCCTCAACGGCGAACCGGTGTTGGTCCCGCGTCTTCGCTTGATCATCGCCGAAGACCCCCTCGACCCGTGGGTGGTTCGGCTCGAACTCGTTGATGACACCGACAGCGCTCGGTGGTGCTCGGCCAATGACGTGTGGGCACGGAACCAAGTTGCTGTCGACGTGGCCCGCGGTCAAGAGCACCTCGACAACCTGGCCGAAATGCTCGGAGAGGTCGTCAGTCGTATCAGCGGCGTGCCTGGCCTCGCTGACCTCGCGCTGCAACACGAGCCGACCAGTGTCGAACTTGAACTTGAGGTCGCCGAAGAATTCATCGACCTCGCGCCGCACCAACTCGACCAGCTCGGCGTCGAACTGATCGGCCCCGAGCGATTGATACGGACGCGCGTCAACGTCAGCGGCGAGGCGACACCTTCGCCACCCGACGACCGTACGAAGCAGTTCGGCAAAGACGCACTCGTCAAGTGGAAGTTGGTGATCGGCGACGAAGAGATCTCCGACGCCGAGATCGCCCGTGCCGAAGTGGCCGGCGCCACGTTGCTCCACACCGGGCAGCGCTGGGTGCGCATCGACGCCGCCGAGCTCCGGCGCAAGCGCGAGCAGCTCACCGACCTCAAAACCAACCACAGCAAGGTCAAGCCGCTCGAGCTAATGCGACTCGCCAACGACGAGGGCAGCACCGACGAGAACCCCCTCATCTTCGTGCACGATGCACCCGGCCAAGACGGCGCCGCCGACCCGTACGACGCAGACGGCAACGTCGCGCGCGACCGGCTCGCGGCCGATTGGGTCCGTGAGCTCCTTGCCGGCCTTCCCGACGAAGAACTCGAAGAGACCCAGGAGTCACCCGAGTTCGTCGGCGAACTGCGCCACTATCAACGACGCGGTCTGTCATGGCTGCAGTTCCTCGCCAAACTCGGGCTCGGCGGCGTACTTGCCGACGACATGGGGCTCGGCAAGACCGCCACCACGCTCGCGCATCTCCTTGAGCGTCCGGGACCGCACCTCGTCATCTGCCCGCTCAGCGTCGTCCGTAACTGGAAACGCGAGTCGGAGCGCTTCACCCCCAAGCTCGACGTTGTCATCCATCACGGCGCCACACGCAGTAAGACGCTCGCGTCGCCTGACTCCGAACTGTTCGTCACCAACCCGGAACGGCAGCTCGTGATCACCACCTACGGCCTCCTGCCTCGCGACCTCGAACACCTCGGCAGCGTCAAGTGGTCAACCGTCGTGCTCGACGAGGCCCAGATGGTGAAGAACCCGAACACCAAGGCAGCCAAGGCTGTTCGGTTGCTCGACGCCGAACAGAAGCTGGCGCTCACCGGCACGCCGGTCGAGAACCGACTGAGCGAGCTGTGGGCGATCCTCGATGCGGTCAACCCCGGGTTGCTCGGCAGCCTCACCAAATTCCGTGACAAGTTTGGCACGCCGATCGAACGCCACCACGATCTCGAAGCAGCAGCACGGCTCCGCCGGATGACGCAGCCATTCGTTCTTCGCCGCACCAAGGCCGACAAGCGACTCCTGCCCGACCTACCCGACAAAATCGAGCAGATCGCGTACGCCAAGCTGACCAAAGAACAGGCGACGCTCTATCAAAAAATCGTCGATCAACTCCTTCACGATGCCGAGCAAGAAAGCGGCATGAAGCGGCGCGGCTTGGTCCTCGCTGCACTGATGCGGCTCAAGCAGGTCTGCAACCATCCTGCTCATGCGCTGAAGGACGGGTCCCGGTTGGCCGGCAGGTCGGGCAAGCTCACTCGATTCGACGAGCTCGTTACCGACTTGCTCGACCAGGGCGAACGGGCTCTGGTCTTCACCCAGTTCCGAGAGATGGGCGAACTCCTTCGGCAGCACGTGTCCGAGCAGTTCGGGTTCGACGCGCCGTTCCTCCACGGCGGCGTCACCCGCACGCGGCGCGACTCGATGGTCGACGAATTCCAAGACGGCAGCGGCCCGCCGTTGTTGCTCATCTCGCTCAAGGCTGGTGGCACCGGCCTCAACCTCACCGCCGCATCACAGGTCATCCATTACGACCGCTGGTGGAACCCGGCCGTCGAAGACCAAGCCACCGACCGTGCATGGCGACTCGGACAGGAACGCACTGTCAATGTCCACAAAATGGTCTGCGAAGGCACGGTCGAAGAACGCATCGGTCAGGTGATTGACGACAAACGCAAACTTGCCGATGCCGTCGTCGGTACCGGCGAAGCGTGGCTCTCGGAGCTCTCGACCAACGACCTCCGCGACCTCGTTGTACTTGAGCAGGACGGCTGACATGACTCGCCCCCGCAAACCCTTCGGCTCTTCGCAACCTGGGCGCCTTCAGGCAACAATGGTCAAGGTGCTCGCCGCCGAGATGAGTGACCCGTCGCGTCACCGCAAGGGCAAGCAGTACGCCATTGACGGCTCGATCCTCGACATCATCATCGAGCCCGGCATCGTGACCTGCGAAATTCAAGGGTCACGGTCGATGCCCTATGTGGCGTCGATCGAGGTGCTCCCCGGGAGCGGGATGCCGTTGCGGCGCGACCTGACCTGCTCCTGTTCCTGCCCCGACGACGACAACTGGAGCGGGCACGCTTGCAAGCACGTCGTCGCGGCGCTGTACACGCTCAGCAACGAGTTCTTGATCGAACCCGCGCTGCTCGACGTGTGGCGCGACGACAGCGACGGAACACACACCGCCGACAAAGAGCGCACCGACCTGTTGTTCCACAACAGTGACTCCGACCGCGATCATGACCGCGATCATGATGATGATGAAGATGACGACGATCTTGATCCCGGAGCGACACGCGGCACGCGCCGCCATCTGTCAATCGTGCGCGATATCGATGACGAGGAACCAGCACCGCTCCCGCCCTCGGTGTTTGAGGATCCGCTGAAGCTCGTCCTGCGTCTGCAGCCCGGCACCGAACTGCCCGACATCCCGCAGCTCGAACGGGCCGACCTCCGCGCCCCACGCGACCGCGACCTCGCCACCTCACTGCGCGACGCACTCGCCCACGTGCGCGTCGACTGGGACTGACGCGTCAGCTCTTCTGGTTCTCGGCGGCGAGGCGCCAGACCTTGTCTTCAGGGAACGCTCCAATCCACTCAGTGATCGGCGTTCCGTCGGCCTGGAGCATCACTGCAGTGGGCTGTGAGGTGACGCCGATTGCCTGCCACGAGATGAACGACTCGTCCCGAGGCCTGGAAACGTTCCATTTCAATCCGGGCCAATTCGGCCTCGCCAGCGACGCTCGAAGCCTCCGACTCGCTCCTCAACGTTCTGGTTGATGCCGCTCACTGACGAGTCGAATCGTTCGGTCAGCGACGTCGTGACTTCAACAACGTGCGACACCATGCGAGCTGCTTGGCTGTCAAAATTTTCGAGGCTTGTTCGGAGATTTTTGAGGTCACGCTCGACTTTGTCTTGGCGGCTCACCGTCAGCAGGCTCGACTGGACATCGTGGTCAACTCGGGCGATCCGAGCATCGGCATCAGTGGTGTCTATGCGGCGGTTGATATCGGCGAGCTGCTGAACCGTCTCTTCGCTCGCTGCACCACGGCCGGTCTTCTGGATCATGGTGGCGAGTACCGGCACCTGCTCGGTGAGAAGCGTCCGTGCCGTTTGCTCGTGTTCGAGCTGAATGCGGAGGCCGTCGAAACCAGCGCGGACGCTGTCCGCGAACTGATTGAGGGTCGTCTGGACGGCGTCACGGATCGCACGGTTCGATTCAGAATTATCCATAGTGATGTGACGCGTTCCTTCAACTTTGGTCGGCCAGACGGCAGAACTCGTCTCAGAGATGTATCGACCGCTTCCGAGCTGACTTGAGGAGTTCCTCAGACAAATTTGACCAACGTTTGTCTCAACGCATGGCGCAATCACCCTGTTCAGAGCCCTCGCCACGACGCAACGAGGTCCATGGAGATGCGGTGTACCGCTACCGTGTTGTCATGCGCGTTCACCTCGTCGATGGCACCTACGAGTTGTTTCGTCAGCACTTCGGATCAGCGTCGCGCCACGGCAACGGACACCCCTTCGCTGCAGCGGCCGGCGTCGTTGCCTCAACACTGGCCCTTGTCGAAGATGGCGCGACGCACGTCGCCGTCGCCTCTGATCACACGATCGAAAGCTTCCGCAACGACCTCTACGCTGGTTACAAGACCGGCGAGGGCATGGCCCCCGAGATCACCTTGCAAATTCCAGTCGTGGAACGTGCCCTGGTCGCGGCCGGATTTACCGTCTGGCCAATGGTGACCCACGAGGCCGACGACGCGCTCGGTGCAGCCGCTGGAGTGGCAGATGCAGACGAACGGGTCGAGCAGGTCTGGATCGTCACGGCCGACAAGGACCTCGGTCAATGCGTCATCGGCGACCGCGTTGTCCAGTTCGACCGCCGCAATCGCGAGATCGTCAACGAAGCGGGTGTTATCGAGAAGTTCGGCGTCTCCCCCGCGTCGATCCCTGACTACCTCGGTCTCGTCGGTGACTCAGCCGACGGTTTCCCTGGCTTGCCGGGGTGGGGGGCCAAGAGCTCTGCGCTGGTATTGGCCAAGTACCGCCACCTCGAAGCAATCCCGAAGTCGGCAGGCCAATGGGATGTTCCGGGCCTCCGGGGTGCGGCCAAGCTCTCCCAGACGCTCAACGCCCAGTTTGACGATGCGCTGCTGTTCCGCCGGATCGCCACGATCGACCTCGATGTCGACGTCGGCAAGGTTGACGACTGGGCGTGGAATGGGCCGACAGCAGAATTCGAGCAAGTGGCCGACGAGCTCGGTGCTCCTGGCCTCGCTGTGACAGCACGGCGGCTCGCAGCGAGCTGAAACCCGGCCCACGATTCGCCGACTGAGGTAGTGACCAGGCGGTCTGCGGCACACCGACGATGCCGATGAAGGCTGCTACCTTCCGGTCCTGACCTGGTTCACGGGCGTCAATTGCACAGGGCCCGGTCACCACCTCACTCGGCGTACGTGGGCCGATTTCATAATGTTAGCCGCGCGACTGCAACTGCGACACGATCTGGATCGATCAACTATGGGTTTGTTCAGGGCGGCGGCCCGATAACATCTTCCGCTGGTCCCGACCAACCCTGGAGGGGTGCGAGAGCGGCCGAATCGGCACGCTTGGAAAGCGTGTGAAGGGCAACCTTCCGAGGGTTCGAATCCCTCTCCCTCCGCCATGGGGTCTTAGAAGAAAAACCCCGAACTGTTAAAGGAAAAATCGGGCTTAACTGGGAACATTAGTTCTGTGTTGGCCCTAAGGCGTTGGGCGGCGAACCCGCTTGAGCCTTGACGAGACTCCGGACGTCGGCGGCCGCTTAAGCGGTCACGCTGTTGTTTTGTCGAGATCATCGACGATCGCTGCAAACTCGCCGAGAGCTGCTCCGAGTTCTTCCATGATCTCTGCAGCGAGGACGTCCGATGCCGTGAGGTCAGCGGCGTCTTCGGTTGAGTAGCTCGCTCGCCGAGTTCCAGTCGCCGCTGCTCGGCGGACCCGAGCTTGGAGGGGGCGCACGAGGAAACTCGCACGCTTTCGCGCAAGGAAAGGGCTGTCTGGCCCGTTCCCCAGTTGCCGACCGGGGAAAATCACGGTGTCCTAGTGAAGTTGCTTGTCAATCAGCCAAGATTGCGGGCGTTTTGGCTGTGATCGTTGTTTGGACAGGCTTTGTCGGGTGGTTACCGGCCTGACAGCCCTGCCGCTACT
>Ga0115001_10000846_pt1 | contig 23196 bp, 21 predicted proteins | sample ArcticOcean_MG_C_12_FD_89869 | JGI IMG/M metagenome (GOLD analysis project Ga0115001, IMG submission 89869) | Marine microbial communities from western Arctic Ocean - ArcticOcean_MG_CB8_130 | ecosystem: Environmental > Aquatic > Marine > Oceanic | place: Arctic Ocean: Canada Basin | collected... | reverse complement strand
TGGTGTATTAATATCATAAATAGACAAATCAACAGCCAGTGATCTTTCAGGAGATAATTCTATACCGGTTTGTCCAATAGCATGATAATCATTATTTTCATTTACATGTTGTTTAAAAAAAATATACGATTTATTTTTATTTAAAATATCATTCATTTTATTTGAATTATTTTTAAACCAATTTTTTACAGCATCCATTGATATCTCTTGTTCTTCAATAAAACCAAGAGATACTAAAACCTTACCAATCGAAGTATATGGAAATCCATTTTTAGCTGCATATGTAAATCTTTCAGAAGACCCGTCCGTAAATATCAATTTACCCGATCCCTGTATGTGCATAAAATATGCTTCTATGGGGTCTTTTAACCAAGCTAAAACTTTGGTTTCTTCAAGATTATAATTATTAATCATTTCTCTCGTTGGAGGAATTATAAATTTTTTATCAATTTTTAATAAGTGTGTATATCCAGAAATTTTATTGTATTTTTTTTCGTTATTTTCGCATTTAATTAGATTCTTTGGCATAGAATATAATGGTATATAATATTCATCAGATCTAACACGAGATGATTTTAAATGTGGCTCATAATAGCCAGTAAACAAACTTTCTTTATTATCCCAATTAAAAGATTTAAAGGGTATATAATTTTTTTCAAAAAAATGTTTTGGGTTTTCTGTATTACTTATTTTATTTAATAAAATATGTAATTTTTTAGATTTAGGAAAATTATTATACTGAAAAATTATTCCTTTTTTAAGAGCTTCATAGGCCTCAATATGATTATCATCATCCCAGCCATTAATTTCTCTAAAAGAGATTTTTTTAAAATGCTTGTTAAAATTATTTATCATTTCTTTTATTTAAAATAATGTTTATTTTAGTGAGATGATTTTATAGCTATCACTTTCCAATTAGGATTTTTTGATTTCATATTTTTTTCAAAAATCCAAACTTCAGTTTTCTTATATTCTTGAATTTTATCTAAATTATTTTCATTTACAACTTCGTGTGTTAACAATGAACCAATTTCAGCAACTAATTTAACCGCTATCTGTGCAGTATTTAATTTTAATTCGATAGATAAAACCTCACTAGATAATACTCTGATTAATGTATATTCTAATAATTCATTCTTACTTTTTCTTTTTTCAATTGCATCGGTAAATGTAATTCTCATATCTTCGTTAAGCAAATTATTTAATGTATTGTAATTCTCTTCTGCGTAAGCTACTAAAACCATTTCATATGCAGTTTTTGCTCCATCACAAAATATATTCACAGTAAAGTTATCATCAAATTTTGATATTTCTATAATTTGATCTTCTAATAATGAATTCTTATTTATTTCATTTTCTTTATTGTCAGAGATTTCAGTAGTTATAGTAAGATCGCCTTCACTCATATCTATGATTTCCGGTTTTTTATTACTAAAGTTATATATATTAGTTCTTTTCTGTTCATTACCTGTTCGGCGTCCCAAATTATTAAATAAGGCTATAAAAATTATTACCACAACTACAAGAAGGATTATATTTTCAATCATTACTCATCTCTTTTTTAAAATTAAGTACATTAATTATATATTGAAAATTCATAATAGCCTATAATATGTAATTATTGATAAATATTATATAAGCTTAAACTATGAAATTATTTATTTTTTTTACATTAATCCTATCAATCATATATTTTGAAGTAGGCTTATTTAATACGATTAGCAATTCAATAGGCTTTGTAATAACATTGTTTTTTATAATAACAACAGGAATCCTTGGATTTTTTTTAATAAAAAAACAATTTATTGATATCATAGCTAGTTTAAATAAAAAAAATACAAATAACCAAGAAAAATTAACTGAATTTTTAGAGGTTTTATTTCTACCTGTGTCTGGTGTTTTACTAATTTTTCCTGGTTTTATAACCGATATCATAGGTTTTGTACTGCTAATAAAAATCATTAGGAAGTATTTATTAGCAAAAATTATAAAAAAAAGAGACAGAACAAATAATTCAGATTTTATAGATATAGACTATACTGTAGTTGACGAAGATAGTGAATGTGATAAAATTAAAAAACTAAAATAACATATAGAAATATCATGGAAAAAGTTCAAAGTAATTTTAAGTGTTTAAGCCAGTACATTAAAGATTTATCTTTTGAAAATTCAAAAGCTCCGAATACACTTCCCCATCTTATCGGCAATCCAAATATCAGTGTTGGTGTTAACGTGAATGCTATCTCAATTAATAATGATAAGAATGTATTTGAAATTGAATTAACAATAAACGCGCAAGCAAAAAAAAATAATGAAATAGTTTTCATTGCCGAACTTGTTTACGCCGGTGTGATAGAGTTAATCAATGTTGATGTGAACCAAAAATCTTTTATTGTTTTAGTTGATGGCGCAAGAATGATTTTTCCATTCGCGCGAAGAATTTTAGCTGATTTAGTTAGAGATGGGGGCTTCCCTCCACTATACATCGAACCAATAGATTTCCTTGAGTTATATAGAAACAATATTCCTAGTCGCCTTAACAGCTAAATTAATCATAACTATTCCAGAGCGGCTTATCATGCATTGATTTAATATATAATTTATGTTTCTCTATATCTACTGAGCTTAATCTTGTAGGCAATTCTTTTATTCTTTTATTTCTTGTAACATTAGTTATTTGGGTTTTTTCTTCAGTTTCTTTATCAAGTAAGAGACCGTGCTGACGACCTCCTATTAATTCCATATATACTTCAGCTAATAATTCGCAATCTAAACGTGCATCATGATAATCTCTTTTATTATTATCTACACTATATCTCCTGCATAATGCATCGAGGTTATTTGGTGAACCTGGGTGCTTCTCTCTTGCTATTTGCAAAGTATCTATTACACGTTCAAATTTTAATTTCTTTAATCCTATTAAAGTAAGCTCATGATTTAAAAAATTTATATCAAACTTAGCATTATGAATTAATAAAATTGAATCTTCTATAAAAGATAAAAATTCCTCAACAACCTCTCCAAACACCGGTTTATCTGATAAAAATTCTTCTGTTAATCCGTGTACCTTAAATGCACCTTCAGGCATATCGCGCATTGGATTTATATATGCTTGGTAACCCTTGCCAGTCGGTATATGATTAATTAATTCAATACAGGCTATCTCTACAACTTTATCGCCTTTTTTTGGATCTAACCCAGTTGTTTCTGTATCTAGTACTATTTCTCTCATTAAATATTACTTTATACTATTTAGAATTTTATTACAGAGATTAACAACTTGTTTCTTTGTTGCCTCTATTTCTAAATTATTAATAATATAATCTGCTTTCGCACATTTTTCTCTATCAGGCATTTGTCTATCTAAAATATTTAAAAATTTCTTTTCACTCATATCTTTGCGTTGCAGAACTCTCGATTTTTGTATTTCAAAAGGCGCTGTTACTACTATACTAAAATCTATAAAATTATGAACTCCAACTTCGTATAATAAAGGTATTTCAATAATAATTAATGGTTTTTTCTTTTTTTTTGACTCATTAATAAAATTAATCTGCTTTTCTCTAACCAAAGGGTGTATAAATTTTTCTAAAATTGCTAACTTTTTTTTATCGTTAAATACGATTTCGGAAATTCTTTTTTTACAAATTATATCATTTTCATACTCAATAAAGTTGTCTTTTATAAACTTTAAAACATCAGGATTCTTCATATATATTAAGTTAACAGCCTCATCAGAGTTAAAAACAGGAACATCCAGGTCCGCAAATAACTTTGCTACCGTAGTCTTGCCCATACCAATAGATCCTGTTAAACCTAATACAATCATTTTTTAACATATCCTGATTGCCGCAAGAACTTTAGTAATTGAAATAATGATATACCTTGAATTGAAAAAAAATCGCCATCTATTTTTTTAAACAATTGAATACCAAGACCTTCTATTTCATATCCTGCTACGACTTTATTAATTTTATCTTTCATTGATGCAATATACAATTCAATGAATTCGTTCGTAAAATTTCTCATATACATTTTACTAATTTCAGTGTGTTGCCAGATTTTTACTGAATTTAAAACACATACATTTGAGGTGATTAGATTATGTTTTTTCCCTTTTAGCTTTTTTAAATCAATCAATACGCTTTTTCTATCTTGTGGTTTATAAAAAATTTCATCATCACATTCTAGCATCTGATCACAACCTATGACTAACTTGTCAGGGTAATTACCAGATACAACCCTTGCTTTTTCTTCAGCTAAAGCAAGGGCAAGATCTTTAACTTGAAATTGTTCGCTTTCTTGGTATTTTTTTTGTATTAAACGTTCATCTATCATTGAATCAACAGGCTTAAAAATGATCCCAGCATTTTTTAAGATCTTTATTCTTATAGAACTTTTTGATGCTAAAATAATTTTATAGTTTATCATTTTGTTCATTTTTTCTAGATCTATGATAATTCATAATTGATGCTGCTGTTTCTTCTATTGATCTTCGTGTCACATCAATTATAGGCCAATTATTTTTTGCAAATAACCTTTTTGCGAGAATCATCTCTCTTGAAACAACATCTTTATCTACATAATCAGAATCATGACCAGCATTAAGTGATACCAATCTATTTTTTCTAATTTGTACAATTCTTTCTGGACTAGCTATTAAACCTATAATTAACGGTTCTTTTAATTGTTCTAAATCATCCGGTAGAGGAATATCTAATACAAAAGGCACATTAGCGGTTTTCATCCCATGATTTGCCAAATATATACTGGTTGGTGTTTTTGATGTTCTGCTTACGCCAACTAGGATTATATCAGCTTCATTTAAATTACCTGTCAACCGACCGTCGTCATTAGCCATGGTGTAGTTCATTGCTTCTATTCTTTTAAAATACTCTGTATCCAGAACGTGTTGAGCTCCAATAATGGGAGACCATTCTGCATCAATATATGAATTTAATACTTCATGCACTTTATCTAACGGGGCAACTACTGGTAAATTTAGTTTTTTACAAACAACCTCTAATTTTCTTCTAAGATCAAGATTAGAAAGGGTAAAAAGAACAATTCCAGGTTCTTTTTCTATACATTTTATTACACTATCTAGTTGCTTAACGCTTCTAACTAATGGATAAACATGTTCTATAGAGTCTATATCCCGGTATTGAACAACAACGGCTTTTGAAACAACGTTTAGTGTTTCTCCTGTTGAATCGCTAACTAAATGGATATGAAAACAAGCATTCATTATTTTTTCCATTGTTAATAACTTTGCAATTTTGTGTATAAACTAAGATATTTCATATTTTAATAAAACCTGTCCTACTTGTTAGTTTTTTTTTACACATTAGGTACCCTGTTAATATCTTTATTAACAGGGTTATTATTAATTTTATTAATAATAATTACACACAGATGTTAACAATGATATCCACATTAATAATAACAAATAAATAAACTAATAAACTAATAAAAACATGTTATTATAGGTATAATTAATAATAATGTTTAGAAATATGTATAATTATTATGAATAAAATTATTTACTGATATTATAATCTTATAAAACTGTTAATAAAAAATAATACCCATAATGCACAGAGTAACAACAACAACAATTATAATATTATTATATTATTGAAATGACTATACTTAATAAAGTTATATCCGGTAAAATAATTAACCCTCCACCTATATGGCTAATGAGACAAGCCGGTCGGTACTTGCCGGAATATCGTCAAATTAGAGCTGAATCTGGTAGTTTTTTAAATTTATGTTATTCTCCAAAACTTGCTTCAAAAGTAACATTACAACCTATTGATAGATTTGATTTTGATGCAGCTATAATATTCGCTGACATTCTATTAATTATTGAAAATCTTGGTTTTAAGCTTGATTTTAATGAAAAAAAAGGCCCTGTAATAGAAAATTGTTTGATTAATAAAAAGATAAATATCTTATATAAGGAGGTAAAAAAATCACCTTTAATTAATATTGGAGAAACGATTTCTTTAACAAGGGGTAAGTTAGATAAAAATAAATCATTAATTGGTTTTTGTGGTGCACCTTGGACTGTATCTACTTATATAATAAACGGTGGAACTACTAATTCTTACGAAAAATGTATCAAATGGGCACATGATAACTACGAATATTTCATGGAAATGATAAATTTATTAGTTGAAATTTCTTCTGAATATTTGATTATGCAAGTTGAAGCAGGTGCTGATATAATTAAAATATTTGATACTTGGTCTGGTGTTTTGAATAAAAATGACTTTGATAATTGGGTTATCAAACCTACTTATCAAATTGTAAAAAATGTTAAAAAGAAATTTCCAGATGTTAAAATAATTGGTTTTCCAAAGAATGCTGGTTATTTTTATGAGGACTACATTAAAGAAACTCAAGTTGATGCTGTTGCAATAGATCCTGATCTTGATATGTTATATTGTAAAAATACATTACAAAAACTAACAGTAATTCAAGGAAATGTTTCACCTGAAGTTTTAAAATTAGGTGGAGATACAATGAAAAATGATATTATTAAAACATTAGATACATTTAGTGATTATTCGTTTATAATGGGACTTGGTCATGGGGTATTAAAAGATACTCCAATAAATCATGTATCTGAATTTGTTGATATAGTAAGAAAATATAAAAGAAAATAAATGTTTGATAATTTTTATTTATATACAAAAGCACTTCATATTATTTCAGTAATTTCTTGGTTATGTGCTATGTTGTATTTACCAAGAATTTTTGTTTATCATACAAAAGTGAAACCAGATAGTGAAACATCTGCAATTTTCAAAACAATGGAGTATCGTTTAGCTTATTATATTATGACCCCTGCAATGATAGCGTCTTGGTTTTTTGGTTTAATTCTTATTTTTTATTTTAATGCAATTAATTTTTCTTCAGATATATGGTTTCATATAAAGTTTTTAATAGTAATAATTTTATCTGCTTGTCATGGTATTTTATTAAAAAAGTTAAGATTATTTGCTAACAATAAAAATATAAATTCAGAAAAATATTATAAATATCTAAATGAAATACCCACACTAATAATGGTGATTATTATTTTTTTAGTTATCGTAAAACCTTTCTAAAAGAATTTATATATATAAATTGTTATTTTTTAATATATATGCTAAATACTGACAATAATCCTTTCTAATTTCAAAAATTTCTCCAATTATAATATGAACACACCAACAGATATGAACACACCAACAGATATTGAAAATAAAAAAGAAGTTAAGCTTCAAACTTTGAAAGATAAAAAACCAGCGGAATTGCTTGCTTTTGCTGAAGAGCAAAAAATTGAAAACGCAAGTACTTTACGAAAACAAGAGTTAATGTTTGCTATATTAAAAAGTTTAGCAGAAAAAGACATAACAATTATCGGTAGTGGTGTTGTTGAGGTATTGCAGGATGGCTTTGGTTTCGTTAGATCTCCAGATGCTAATTATTTACCTGGTCCAGATGATATATATGTTAGTCCAAGTCAGATTCGTAGGTTTACATTAAGGACGGGTGACACTATTGAAGGGGAAATAAGAGGACCAAAAGATGGAGAAAGGTACTTTGCGCTTCTTAAAGTAAATACTATAAATTTTGAAAACCCAGAAAAAGCACGTCATAAAATAAATTTTGAAAACCTAACACCCTTATATCCTGATGAACGTCTCAAGATGGAAGTTGATGATCCTACAATTAAAGATCAAAGCGCTAGAATAATAGATATAGTTGCACCGTTAGGAAAAGGTCAAAGGGGCCTCATTGTAGCTCCACCAAGGACAGGTAAAACAGTTTTGTTACAAAACATAGCCCACTCAATAACAACCAACCACCCAGAGTGTTATGTAATAGTTTTGCTAATTGATGAAAGACCCGAAGAAGTTACTGATATGCAACGTTCTGTTAAAGGTGAGGTTATATCATCAACATTCGACGAACCTGCATCGAGACACGTTCAAGTTGCAGAGATGGTTATAGAAAAAGCAAAAAGGTTAGTGGAGCATGGTAGAGATGTAGTAATATTACTAGATTCAATAACGAGATTAGGAAGAGCCTACAACACAGTTGTTCCTTCATCTGGAAAAGTCTTAACTGGTGGCGTAGATGCTAACGCACTACAGAGACCAAAAAGATTTTTTGGAGCGGCTAGAAATATTGAAGAAGGTGGTTCCTTGACTATAATCTCAACCGCATTAATTGACACAGGCAGTAGAATGGATGAAGTTATATTTGAAGAATTCAAAGGGACAGGTAACTCTGAAATAATATTAGATCGCAAGGTATCGGATAAACGCGTGTTTCCTTCTATGGATATCTTGAGATCGGGTACGAGAAAAGAAGAATTGCTAACGGATAGCGCAACTCTTAAGAAAATGTTTGTCTTAAGAAGAATTTTAAATCCTATGGGCACTACAGATGCAATTGAATTTTTAATTGATAAATTGAATAATACAAAAACCAACGATGAATTCTTTGATTCTATGAATACTTAATGCTTAAGGAATTAGTATTGTCACGCCTTTTGTATTACGATTTGTAATAGATTCTTGGGCTTTTCCAACTTCTGACAATTTAAACTCTTGATTTATATCAATCGTTATTTTTTTATCTATCAACATCTTAAAAAATTCACTAGAAGCATTTTCCAACTCTTTCCTGGTTTTAACATAATCAAAAAGAGTAGGTCGTGTTACGTACAAAGATCCTTTTTTCATTAAATCCAATATGTTAATTGGGTCTACAACTCCAGATGCATTTCCAAAACTTACCAATAGGCCTCTTTTTGACAAACAATCAAGTGAGTCATTAACCGTTACTTTGCCAATAGAGTCATATGCAACAGGTACGCCATCATTATTGGTTATCTCTAGTACTTTTTCCTTAAAAGATACTTTGTTATAATTTATTACGTGATCGCAACCTCTTTGTTCTGCGTATATTTTTTTTTCATCGCTACCAACGGTGCCAATTATTTTTGCGCCAATTGCTTTTGCCCAAGGAACAGCGATGGACCCAACTCCACCTGCAACAGCATGAAATAATATCGTATGTTCTTTTTTAACTTTGAATACTTCGTTAAGAAGAAAATAGGTAGTTAAACCCTTTAATAAACTGCCTGCTGCAGTTGAAAAGCTTATTTCTTCCGGTAATTTTAAAACAAGTTGTTCTGGAACATTATTATGTGTAGCGTATGCACCAACTGGACCGTTGCAATAACAGACCCTATCCCCAATTTTTATATTCTTAACATCCTCCCCTATAGATTCAACGATACCCGATGCTTCTAATCCCAGTCCACTAGGTAAGTTGATTGGATAGATTCCAGATCTCTGATAAATATCGATATAATTAACACCTATTGCTTTATGAGCAATTGATACTTCATTTTTTTTGGGAATAATTTTTTCAATATCTTTTAATTCTAATTTTTCTGTACCACCAAAATTTTCAATAATTATTTTTTTCATTTTCATCTCATTTTTATGTATTATTAATTCTTTAGTATTTTTTTTTAATCTCATCATCCAATTTGATGTTGTTATCTTTTGGTAATGAGCAATTGTTGTTATTACATACTATAGCATACGTTTTATCATTTTCTATACCTATAATACGTACGGTTTTTTCTGAAGTTCTTATGGTATTAAAGGAATAGTTCGTCCAAGAATTATCCAATAACTCTTTTTTTTCATTAATAATATGAAACGTTAATGTCATGTTATTTTCTATTAAATAAAAATTATTCAAGAACGATGCGTGGTAATAAGGATTTTTAGTTATATTTTTAATATTTGAATGAATTATATTTTCAGATTTTTTTAGATAGCTGTTGTCTTTTATTATATAGGATAATTTTATCATCGAACGCACAATTGTAGAATTATAATTTGGTATAGCTTCATCGTTTTCTGTGTAAGGCCTTATAATTAAATCATTATTTTTTGACGATAAGTAATAAGCACCATCTTTATGAACAAAATCCTCATTGAGTATTTTTATCCATTCCTTGGCATGGTTAAGATACTTTATTTCATTTGTTATTTCATACAAGGTTATTGCGGCATTGCACATATGACCATAGTCCGAAGCAAATGCATTATAAACAGTATCTTCTGATATGACATGTTTAAGGCGGTAATTGTGTGACATATTATCTGTTATTAGATTGTATGTTTTCTGTGCCATCAAAAGCCATTTTTTTTCTTTAAATATCATACTTGCAATTGCTAAACTGTTTATAGTTAAACCATTCCAATCAACGAGTATTTTATTATCAATTTGAGGTTTTATTCTTTCTTTTCGTACCTGTAATAATTTTTCTTCAATTTTTTTAAGTTTTATTTCTTCTTTTTTTGAGATTATGCTCGTTTCATCTAATCTGTTTAATATATTTGACCCTTCCCAGTTTCCTTCTTTACTTATATTATAAATTTTTTTAAAAAATTCATATTCCTCACCTAGAATATTTTCTAGTTCCCTTGAATTCCAAATATAATATTTACCTTCAACGCCCTCCGAGTCAGCGTCAATACTTGAGTAGAATCCTCCGTCCTTTCTATAAAGGTCACTTGTCATCCATTTTATTGTTTGGTATATTTTTTCTTGATAAAGATTTTTTTTATCAAATTGCCATGCATATGAGAGGATTTCAATAATTTGCGCATTGTCATATAACATTTTTTCAAAATGTGGAATTAGCCATTTTTCATCAACGGTATATCTTGAGAAACCTCCCTCTAAGTGATCGTATATACCACCTTGGCATATATTTTTTAAAGTTAGATCAATAAAATTTAATAATTTTTTATTATTTGTTGAAATAGCATTACTTTGAATTAATTTAAGTATTTCAACATTAGGAAATTTTTGTGATCCACTAAGACCACCGTATTTATAATCCAATTGTTCGGTTATGCTTATGAATGCCGTATCATAGTGTGTTTTATTAAATTTATTTTCTATTTTTTGTTCTTTTTTAAGCTCAAGAGAAGATATATGTTTTTTTATTGCATTAGCATTCGTCATCACTTTATTTTTTTCATTGTGATAGATATATGATATTTCTTTTAGAACAGATGGGAATGACGGTCTTCCATATTTAGGTATTGGAGGAAAATAAGTGCCTCCCCAAAACGGTTCTCCTTCTGGTGTCAGAAACATTGTTAGAGGCCATCCACCTTGTTCGCCCATAGAATGAAGCGCTGACATGTACACACTGTCAATATCAGGTCTTTCTTCTCTATCAACCTTGATGTTAACATAAAGGTTGTTCATTATGTTCGCTATTTCTTGGTCTTCAAAGGATTCATGGGCCATAACATGGCACCAATGACAGGATGAGTATCCTATTGATAAAAAAATTGGAATATCGTGTTTTTGTGCTATATTAAATGCTTCATCTACCCATGGAAACCAGTTTACAGGATTATTACTGTGTTGTTTTAAGTAAGGGCTAAGCGTGTTGACGAGATTATTTTTATTTTTAGAAAAATGATTCATTCAGTATTTATTATCAGAGTTATTCGTTATGCAGAAGGAAAATTATAATTCAACAATATACGCGCTATCGAGCGCCGAAGGAAAGGCGGGCGTTTCGGTTATTAGAATTTCTGGTAATAAGTCATCAGAAGTTATAAATAAACTAGGTGGAACAACAAGTTATCCTAGAGTTGCAAAGATTACAAAATTGGTTGATCCTGATAATGGTGAGATTGTTGATAAGGCAATTGCAATCTGGTTTCCTGGACCAAATAGTTTTACGGGAGAGGATACTGTTGAACTATTTGTGCATGGCGGCAGAGCTGTTATTGATAAAATATTCGATATACTAGCTAGATTAAATGGGTTAAGTTTCGCTGAACCTGGTGAATTTACAAAAAGATCTTTTATGAACGGAAAGCTTGACCTTACTTCTGTTGAAGGGTTAGCGGATTTAATTAATGCTGATACAGAATTACAAAGGAAGCAAGCTCTTGCGCAGATGGAGGGATCACTCTTTAAATTATATGACAACTGGAGAACAATGCTAATTAAGAGTTTATCTTACATAGAAGCAAACATAGATTTTATCGAGGAAGATTTGCCTAAAAATATATTAGAAAAAGAAATGCTCTTTGTAAGTGTTACGTTAGATCAGATAAATAAACATCTATCTGATGGAAAAAAAGGGGAAAGATTAAGAGATGGGTATAGGGTGGTTCTAGCGGGAGCTCCTAATACAGGAAAATCTAGCTTATTGAACTTGTTGTCTAATAGAGATGTTGCAATCGTCTCTTCAGAGCCAGGCACGACAAGAGATATTATTGATGTTTATTTGGATATAAATGGTTGTCCTGTTATAATAAGTGATACAGCAGGTATAAGAGACAGCGATTCTAATATTGAACAACAGGGAATTGATAGAGCGAAGTCTAGAATAGCTGAATCAGATTTGGTGTTATGGTTAAAGGATTCAAGTTTAAAAGAAAACATAGCGTACCCATATAGTTCTGATAATAATATTATAGAAGTTTGGACTAAATCTGATATAACTGTAGTAGAAAGAAATCAACCATTTATATCGGTTCATAATAACACTGGTATCGAAGATCTCATTGATTTAATTGGTAAAAATGCTTTAAACGGTTGTGCAACGGAAGATTCCTTTATTACTCGGGCTAGGCATAGGGATTCTTTAATTAAAATAAGTAATTCATTAACAAATGCTCTACAGATAGATCTTGATAATATTGAGATAATTGCTGAAGAATTGAGAAGCGCATGCAACGTGCTGGGAAAAATAACAGGTAGAGTTGATGTTGAAGATTTATTAGAAGTAATATTTTCTGATTTTTGTATTGGCAAATAAAATGAAAATAGTTATACCAATCATATATAAGATATTGAAAAATAAAAATGCATAATAACAAAAAATATGACGTAATAGTTGTCGGCGGAGGTCATGCGGGTTGTGAAGCTGCAGCCGCTTCTGCTCGCGTTGGTGCTTCAACTCTTTTGGTTACTCATAAATTTGATACGATTGGTGTTATGTCTTGCAATCCAGCAATAGGAGGGCTGGGTAAAAGTCATTTAGTGCGTGAAATAGATGCATTAGATGGTGTTATAGGGGTAATTGCTGATAAAGCTGCTATACAATACAGGCTTCTTAATCGAAGGAAAGGCCCAGCGGTCAGAGCTCCGAGAATTCAGGCAGATAGAGATGTGTATAAAAAAGAAATGCAAGATAAATTAAATAATTATAATAATCTTGATATCATTTCAGACACCTGTGTTGACCTCATTGTTGAAAACGAAACATGCAAAGGTATAATTATTTCTAACGGTTCTCAGATTAGTTCTGTTTCTACTATAATAACAACAGGAACTTTTCTGAATGGATTAATTCATATTGGTAAAATAAAGTACCCAGCAGGACGAGTTGGTGATTCACCTGATTTACACCTTTCGAAAAGATTTAGAGAAATTGGGTTTAACCTCGGTAGGCTAAAAACAGGAACCCCTCCTAGAATAGATTCTGATTCAATAAATTGGAAAGAGCTTGAAGAGCAAAAAGGAGATGAAGACAAAACGTTTATGTCATTTTTATCTAATAAAGTAAATATTGATCAAGTTTCTTGTTATATAACAAGAACTACAACAGAAACTCATAAAATTATTTTAGATAATTTAACAGACGCACCGATATATTCTGGGCAAATAGATTCAAAAGGCCCAAGATACTGTCCTTCTATAGAAGATAAGGTTGTACGATTTGGTGAAAGGGATGGCCATCAGATATTTCTAGAACCGGAAGGATTGAACTCTAATACAGTCTATCCAAATGGTATTTCAACATCTTTATCTGAAGAGGTGCAAAAGCAAATTATTGCAACTATCCCTGGATTAGAACGTGCAATTATACAAAGGCCTGGATATGCAATTGAATATGATTATGTGGATCCAAGAGAGTTAACTATTACTTTGGAAACCAAAAAATTAAGAAATTTGTTTCTGGCTGGTCAAATAAATGGAACTACAGGATATGAGGAGGCAGCAGCTCAAGGTTTGATAGCCGGGATTAATGCAGCAAACAAAGCGTCTACTAGTAATGCGTTTATATTGGATAGATCGGATGCATATATAGGTGTTATGATAGATGACTTGATAACAAAAGGTGTTACAGAGCCATATAGAATGTTTACATCAAGAGCTGAATACAGGCTAACACTCCGTTCTGATAACGCTGATCAAAGATTAACCCCTCTGGGAATTAAGCTAGGTTGTGTAGACAAAAATAGAAAAGACTTCTTTAACGAAAAGATGAATAACTTAGAAAATGCTAGAAACTTAGCTAAAAGCTTAATTATAACCCCATCGAAGGCAACATCCTACGGCTTGAAAATTAACCAAGACGGGATTAAAAGAAATGTTCTTGACCTCTTGTCTTATTCCGAAATAGATATGACAGTATTATCAAAGATATGGCCTGAATTAAATGATATTAAAAAAGATATTGCAGAGCAGTTAGAGGCAGATGCTTTGTACTCAGGATATCTTGACAGGCAAGATGCTGATATTATGTCTTTTAAAAAAGATGAGTCTTTGTTAATACCGGATAATATTAATTATAAGGATATTAATGGTTTACCAAACGAAGCATGTGAGAAGTTAATGAAATTTAAACCGGCTTCAATAGGACAAGCAGCAAGATTGGAAGGAATAACACCAGCTACGATTCTTGCAATATTGGCACATTTAAAATCGAGATCTACTCGTAAGATTAAACAAGCATGAATTGTATACTAAATATATGAATACATGGAACAGGAATGCAGTAGAGACACGCTTCAATGTTTCACGTGAAACATTAGATAAATTTGACATATATGTTAATTTATTACAAAAATGGCAATCAAAAGTTAATTTAATAGGACCCTCTACAATTGAAGATATCTGGGGTAGGCATATTGCTGATTCACTACAACTATTAAAATTTATGCCCGCAGATATGAAAAGTTACATTGACTTAGGTTCTGGGGCGGGAATACCTGGATTTGTATTGGCTATTTATTATAATGACCCAGCCATTAATTTTCATTTGATTGAGTCTAATCATAAAAAATGTGCTTTTTTACAGACAGCTTCAGCACATTGTAGCATTGAGACAATAATACATGAGGATAGGATTGAAAATTTATGTATTGATAATTCTTTAAAAGCAGACGTTATTACAGCAAGGGCTCTTGCACCTTTAAGCAAGCTAATAGAATTCTGTTCTCCTTTTATGTGGAAAAAAACTGTTTTATTACTACAAAAGGGAAAAGATGTAAAAAGAGAATTGACCAATTCTTCTATATATCTAAATATGGATGTAGACATAGAGCCGAGCGAGGTTGACGCGGATTCTTCAATATTAATAATTAGGTCAAAGTAATGTTTGGTTTTATTGGTAAAAAAATAAAAAAGTCAGATAAGCCAAGGGTTATGGTATTTGCTAATCAAAAAGGTGGTGTAGGAAAAACTACAACTGCAATTAACTTGGGATGCGCCGTGGCAGAAAAAGGATACAAAGTCTTAATCATAGACTTAGATCCACAAGGTAACGCTTCAACTGGACTAGGTATATATAAAGAATTTAGAGAATTTTCATCCTATGATGTTCTAGTAGATGGGATGTCTGTAAACAAGGCAACTGTTGAAACTGGTGTTAAAAATCTATATTTGGTTCCCTCTACTCTAGATTTATTAGGTATTGAAGCTACTTTAGCAAACGATGAAAACAGATCATTTAAACTTAAAGAAGCAATTCAAAATATGTTATTAGAAACCGTAAAAATAGAGGATAATTATCATTATATATTTATAGATTGCCCTCCTTCATTAAACCTACTGACTATTAACGCTTTAGCTGCATCTGACGCTGTAATGGTTCCTCTTCAATGCGAATTCTATGCTTTAGAGGGCTTGGGGCAACTTCTTGAAACTGTTGATCATGTAAGAAAAACTCTTAATGATACTTTGATTATACACGGTATTGTTCTTACAATGGTTGATGATAGGAATAACTTATCGGGTCAAGTTGAAAAAGATGTGAGAGAATACATGAAAAATAAGGTATACCAGACAGTTATTCCAAGAAATGTGAGGGTCTCAGAGGCACCTTCATATGGTAAGCCCGTATTAATATATGACCATAAATGTTCAGGATCTAAAGCTTATATTAAACTTGCAAGCGAGATGTTGAATAGAGATAAAGATATGAAATATAGCAATTAACCTTCAAACTGTTAGAAAGAAAAAGTTATGATTAATGATGATAATATTAAAAAAAGAATAAATGATAGTGAAAATCATTCAAGTAGACTCGGTAGAGGGTTGGCATCATTAATCGGTGATGCACCTAAAAATATTAGTACTATTGACGAGGTCAATACAAAGACAGAAATAGATGTTATTCCAATAGAGTATATTCAAGCGAATACACAGAACCCAAGAAGAGTATTCCATGAACATGAATTAATTGATTTATCAAACTCTATCAAGGAAAAGGGTATTCTACAGCCAATTATAGTAAGGGGTATTCAAGGTTCTCAAAATTCATACGAAGTTGTTGCTGGTGAAAGAAGGTGGAGAGCCGCGCAAATCGCACAATTGGATGAAATTCCAGTTATTATAAAAACATTATCAGATGTTGATGCACTAGAAATTGCAATTATTGAAAATGTTCAGAGGTCTAATCTCTCGCCAATAGAAGAAGCAACGGGATATAAAAATTTAATTGATAGCTTTTCTTATACACAAGATGATTTAGCAAAAGTTATTGGCAAAAGTAGAAGCTACGTAGCGAATACTTTAAGGTTAATGAATTTACCAGAAAAAGTTATTGAATATCTCTCTTCCGGTGAATTAACAGCGGGGCATGCGCGGGCTTTATTATCGACTCTGAACGCAGAAGTTTTAGCAGATCTTATTGTAAAAAAAGGATTAAGCGTACGACAGACAGAAAATCTGGTTAAATCATCTGTAAGCAATAAAGCAGATAAACGAAAAGTTATTGATGTAAGTGCGCACAGCAAAGATGATATAGAAATTAGAGATTTTGAAAAAGATATCACAACTCAATTAGGTTTTAAGGTAAAAATTAATAATAATTCTAATAATTCGGGAAATATTATTATTAAATATTTAGATTTAGATCAGTTAGATTTGATAAGAAAAAGATTACTAGCAAAATAATTATTTATTTTTTAGAGTTGATATCTTCATAAGACCTCTTTCAATAATGATATCAGATAAAGTGGGAAAATTCCTTGAGTCTTCCTCTGTTTCTGAGAGTATCTTAATTGTTTTCATGACAGAGTTCTGGCTCCATTTATTCATTTGCTTGATAACACTGTCTCTTCTTTGAAAGAAAATAACCGGCTTATATTCAGATACAGCCTGTGAAACTGATTTTTTTTCAATATTAACAATATTAAAGAGTTGCAATAGTTTTATAGCATGTCTTTGGGTTGACATCAGAATCTGTATTGCGGTTATATTGTTCTCAAGAGATTTGTTATAAAAGTTATTGATTAGCTTTATTTTTTTTTCAAAAATTATATCAACTAATTCATCAACATTTGATTGGGATGAATCGTAAATAGTTTTTTTAACATCTGATATGGTTATCTCATTATTTTCTCCAACCAATGTGCAAAGTTTATCAATCTCATTCAAAGTCCCCTGGTGATCGTTTCCCAATAAACTAACAAGCAGGTCTTTTGCGTCTCTTGAAATTTTATTACTATATTGTGATAATTTTTTCTCTATAATTTGAGATATTTTAAATTCTGCGTTTAAATAACAAGGAATAGTTACTGTATCCGTATTTTTTTCAAATGCTTTTCGAAGTGGTGATACTGGCTTTAGTTCGTTTGTAGTTATAATTAAAATTGAATCATAAGATATATCAAAAATATCCTTTATTAATTTAGCTGGTAGAGGATTATCAATATTAAGGTAAACAACCTTTCTAGAATTATTGAAATTAATACTTAACAACTCATCGACCAATGACTCTGGTCTATCCTGTATTGTTCTATCGTCTAACTTAGATACAACAAAAGGATCGTTAGGATCTTTTGCGTATTTTGATAATATCGCTTTTGATCTTTCGAGAATAAGTCCTCTATCCGAACCATATAGAAGAATAGCCTTTACGCTCTCATCAGGGTTGTTTAAGAAAACTTCTATTTGTTGATTTTTTAGCGCTACCAACGAATTATCCTGTATATTTTTTATTTAATAAAATGGAGATTTATTTGGTTACTAATTTTTTTTGCTATCTCTTTTGCAATAATGTTGTTTGTTTTTATTTCTGACCGGGAGTTATTAAATTCTGATTGCCAGTTAGCAAAGCTATCAATAACTATAATTTTATTAGAATATAGAACTTCTTTGAACTCCCCGACTTCAAATATTTGATAATCTACTGTAATTGTAATTTGAGAATGGGTTGCTTTACCTTTAGAACTTAAAAACAAAGCTTTTTTATCAAAGCTTGTTTGAAAATTTAAATGCAATTTACTATTTGTGTTATTAACATCTCCTTGAATAAATCCTATTAATTCATTTCTGATAATTTGATCCATTCGACTATCTGCAGGGGGTATATATATATCTTTTATCTCTGTTTTATTGATGTTATTTCCATAGCTACTATACAGAGGCGTAAAAGAACACCCGGATGAAAAAAGAAGAACCAGAGTTAATGCGATATTTGTATTTTTATTAAACCACGACATTTAAAATCTTTCCTGGTACATAAATAACTTTTTTAATTGCGCTATCGTTGATTGCTTTAATGACATTCTCTACATTAAATGCTTTTTGTTCAACATCTTTTTGTTTGGTATCAATTAATATTTCTATTTCCCCCCGTTTCTTACCATTGACTTGTATTATAATTATTGCAGTTTCTTTGGTAATAAGATTTTTATCACAGGTTGGCCAAGGTTGTTCGGCAAGAAGGCTAGTGTAGCCAAGATGATTCCAGCAAGATTCTGCTAGATGAGGAGCCATTGGACCAAAAAGCTTACAATAGGCTTCTAGGCTTTCTCTTATAGCCCACGCAATGCTTTTATCAATGTTCTTTGAATTATCAGCAAGCGTTGTTGTGAGATAATTGCTAAATTCATAAATATATGCAACTGCTCTGTTAAACCTTAGATTATCTAGGGCCTCTGTTATGTCGGATATTATCTTATGCGTGGTTTTTCTGATGTGTAAAGATTCGTCAGTAAAATCTACGGGATTTTTTTCTTCTTTTTGACAAGAAATTCTTTCCCCTTCATAAATAATTTTCCAAGCTTTTTGAATAAATTTATTGGCAGCTTCTACACCGTTATCAGTCCATTGAATATCTCTTTCTGGCGGCGTATCCGATAAAATAAACCATCTGGCAGTATCGGCTCCATACATAGAAACGATCGCATTTGGATCTATTATATTTTTTTTAGATTTTGACATGGATTCAATGGGGCCGATAACAACTTCTTCACCTGTATCAATATGTTTTGCGCTACTACCTTCAATTATCACTTCTTCCGGGAATAGCCACTCACCTTTTTTATTTTTATAGGTTTCGTGGGTTACCATTCCTTGTGTAAATAATCCATCGAACGGTTCTTCTATTTTTACATGGCCGGTTATTTTCATGCTTCTCATAAAAAAACGTGAATATAATAAATGTAAAATTGCATGTTCAACACCGCCAATATATTGGTCAACGGGTAGCCAGTAATCTACAGCTTTTGCATCTAATATTTCTTCAGAGTCCGGTGAACAGAATCTAGCATAATACCAAGAGGAATCGACAAATGTATCGAATGTATCGGTTTCTCGTTCTGCGGGATTGTGGCATTTTGGACAACTGGTATGTTTCCATGTGGCATGTCTATCGAGCGGGTTTCCTGGGACATCGAAGTTCACATCATCAGGCAAGGTAACGGGAAGATCTTTTTTTGGCACCTCCACAACCCCACATTTTTTACAATGTATAATTGGAATTGGACAACCCCAATATCTTTGTCTTGAAATTCCCCAATCCCTAAGTCTAAAGGTGATAGTTTTCTCACCCTGAGCGCGTCCGTTTATTTGTATTTTTTCAAGGGTGTCTGCTGCTAAGTTTTTTGCATCTTCAATATTTAGGTTATTAAGAAAATCAGAATTTATTATTATCCCTTCGCCGGTAAAAGCTTCGTCAACAATCTTATAATTCTTTGGATCTTGATTTGAAGGCAACACAACAGGTATAACTTCTAATTGATACTTGTTAGCAAAATCAAGGTCTCTCTGATCATGAGCCGGACAACCAAATACCGCGCCTGTTCCATATTCCATGAGAACAAAGTTTGCTATATAGACATCCAATTCTTTGTCTTTAATAAATGGATGGTTAACGGTTATCCCTGTTTTGCAACCAATCTTTTCAGCTTTAGAAATATTCGCAAGCGTTGTGCCTTGTTTCTGGCATGTGCTTATGAATTTTTTTATCTCCGAGTTCTCTTTAGATAAAATACTAGCAATTGGATGGTCAGGGGCTATAGCGCAAAAACTTGCACCAAACAATGTATCGGGTCTGGTTGTAAATACCTCAATCGTTTTGTTAGGGATGTTTTGTGTTTTTTGATTTATTTCAAAATGTAATTTCACACCGGTGGATTTTCCAATCCATCGATCTTGCATGACTTTTACTTTATCTGGCCATCTTTTTAAGTCGTCTAATTTTAACAACAGATCATCGGCAAATTTAGTAATATTAAAAAACCATTGCGTTAATTCTTTGGTTTCAACGGGAGCTCCTGATCGCCAGCCTAAACCATCTATCACTTGTTCGTTTGCTAGCACAGTTTTGTCTACAGGATCCCAATTGACTTTAGAATTTTTTCTAATCACTAAATCTTTTTTTAAAAAATCCAGAAAAAGTTTTTGTTCATGGACATAATATTTTGGATCACAGGTTGCTATTTCTCGATCCCAATCTATTGACAGACCAAGCAACTTAAGTTGACTGCGCATATTTTTAATATTTTCATAAGTCCATATCGCAGGATGGGTATTTCTCTGCATTGCTGCATTCTCTGCAGGCATCCCGAAGGCATCCCATCCCATTGGGTGCAATACATTAAAACCGGATGCTCTTTTGTAGCGGGCTATTACGTCTCCCATCGTGTAGTTTCTCACATGCCCCATATGAATTTTACCAGAGGGATAAGGAAACATTTCTAAAACATAATATTTTGATTTATTGGTATTTTCTTCTGCTTTAAAAATACCTTTATCTAACCATTTTTTTTGCCAAATAGGTTCTTCTTCTTGGGCGTTATACCGTTCCATTTAATCAACTCGTCTTTGGATGTTTCTATTATTTATCTTCAACACTTCTTTGTCTCATTTTGCGTGCTGAAGTGAGAATTTGATTTTCAATTTTCTCTTCTGTGTCTCTGTTTACAGTTGTATTAATCCAATCACCGTTTTCTTTTATTTGACGAAATACGGTTACTTTAATGCCATCGGCACGCAATCGTGTGTCCAGTACATATACTGTTATTTTAAATCTTTCGTTTGGATTACTTGGATCAATGTACCATTGTGTTGTGATAACGCCTCCAAAGGGATCGGCATTATCTAATGGCATAAAAGATATTGTATTCAAGGAAGCTCTCCAAAGAAGAGCATTAACACCGATTTGTGCTCCTGTTGACATATCTGTACCACTAAGAAGTTTAAATGAATCTTGAACTTTTCCGGTTACTTTTCCTTTATTTATTCTTTCATCTCTTCTCTCTTTCGAAGCATCAGCATCCATAAGTCCTGTCATAGCCGAGCCACATGCGCTAAGCAGAAATGATAGAAGAAATATCATTAAAATTGATTTAATAGTATTGGGGAAGTTATTTTTTGTATAAATCATATTTAAACTTACTTAATATAAAAAAGATAATAGATACTTATTATTAAAATGCATAAAAGTACAAATATAAATCATATTATGTACTTAAAAACTTATAGTAATAATCGAATTATTAACAAAAAGTTAACACATGTGTTAAAATAGTCACACTCTATATAATAATTTATCTAAAGCCATTAAAGAATTGACTAAACAGGCAAATTTACTATCTTTAACACATTATATTTATTTAATTGTAACAAAAGTAAAATATTAAATAAATATAAATATAATAAAATGTTAATTTATATTACATGAGGAAATTAAATGAATAAAATTATTACAGGAACGGCGATGGTTCTTATCAGTGGTTTGTACTCTGGTTTGGCAATTGCTGCAGATGCTCCGGCGAGCTCTGGGTCTCCTATCTCTCTTACAGTCGGCGGTGAAGCTGAACTGTCAACAATCTTTGGCGGTGGCATTTGTAATGCTGCAGCTGCTAATTCAGCTGTTGGTATTGCAAAAACTGCTGGTACTATAAAAACAGCTATCGCTACTTTAAGTGCTACTGCAAAAACTAATCTTGATCATGGATCACTTACAATCGGTGCAAAAGATCTTGATTCAACTGATGATGCTGATTTTAGTGAGTTAATAAGAATTATTGATGGAGACGTTATAACAAAAGCAAAAGACACAATATACAATCTACTTGGAGATGCACTAGCCAAAAGGACATTTGAGGAATCGGGTAATTATGTTGTTGAACCTTATAGGATTGATGTTACGGAATCTGTAGATAATTTTACGGGCTCTACTTTAAATTTGGGTGCATATACGGCTGGAGAAAAAACAGATGAGCATCTTAATGCTCAGGATGATTTTCTAACAGTACACATTAATCCAGGCATTTCGTATATAAACGGATATAGATATGAAACTGTTGGTACAACTAGAAAAGATCTTTTAAAAGCTAGAAACGTACTAACTGTCGGTGCTGAAACATCCGCCGAGCGCGCTGGCGTGGATTTTGAAATAGGAAATTATCTTAGACTTACTAATGTATATGGTACTCCAGATATCGGTGATGTCTCTGATGAAACAACTCCATTTAGATCAATACTATTAATGGACACTCCCCAAGCAACTAGAGGAACTGTGCCCAGCGCAAATGTGCTCGGTATATTAAGACCAAGAGCATTTCAACAGGAAGCAAGCGGCGCGCTTGGTGCTGGTGCAACAAGTACAAACGC
>Ga0115001_10000844_pt1 | contig 23227 bp, 31 predicted proteins | sample ArcticOcean_MG_C_12_FD_89869 | JGI IMG/M metagenome (GOLD analysis project Ga0115001, IMG submission 89869) | Marine microbial communities from western Arctic Ocean - ArcticOcean_MG_CB8_130 | ecosystem: Environmental > Aquatic > Marine > Oceanic | place: Arctic Ocean: Canada Basin | collected... | reverse complement strand
TATGCTCAACATTGTGGCAAAGTCCAATGGTGTTGCGGCCGCAGCCAGTCTCTCCGATGTGTCGGTTCAGCAGAAAATCACCGAGGTCACGGGAGCAGTTGACCTGGACGAAATCTTGCACGCCGTCACGCACGCACGCCTGCAGCGATATTTGAGAAAGCACATCCCAGGCGTCAGCGTGAACCGCAAAGGGGCAGTGCTGCGCGGGGCGGTGAAGCTGATCTTGGGGAAGAAAGCACAAAAGCTGTCTGCCTCCATCAGGCTGCCCTCGGGCATCGTGGAAGAAATTGAATCTTACCTGTAGACGAAAATATATCAAACGCACCTCAAACCCTCCTTCGCTCATATTGGCGGAGGGGGTTTGAGCTGCGTGTGAACTATTCAAATATGCCTGGGCACACCGCGACGGGCTCGTGGCATCTGCAGGCGTCCATGCGGTCGCACCCGGGGCAACGTTCCGACGAGCTGTGGTACGCTTGCTGGTACGCTTCCGTGGGATCAACCGTCGCGCGCATTGTCGCCCGTTTCATTGCTGCGTTTGCAAGGTCGCGTTCCCGGGTTGCTTCAAACAGCGGGTCCATGGTGTAATATAATACAGTTCCTGTGTGTATAAGTGTTGGCTTTAAGTTCACATGCCGTTCCACGCGCCCCAGTTTATCAGCTTCTATACTTGAGTGATACAAAACTGGGCTTCGTGTCATTGTTTAATGACCTTTAGATTAAACTGCACAACACAGATAGACAGACAAAATGACAACACTTCCAGAACTTCCGATTGAACTGGTTTCAAAAATACTGATGCTTCGGGAATCTCCAAAACATGCTCAGCTCATTGAGACCCATGAACTTGAAGGCATAGAACATTGGGAAAACGGCAAGACGAAGTATATCCTTTTTTTCAACTCTGATCTTCAAATGCACAAGATCGGAGCACCGGCGTTGGTTGGCTGGGACCAACATGGGAATAAGGTGTTCGAGGAATGGCTAAAATATGGACAGACCCACCGTTCCGGTTCTAATCAGCCAGCACTCACCCATTGGGACAGCAAGGGGACAATTTCACACGAATCTTGGTGCAAGCGGGGTGAAGTCATCGAAACGAAGGAATACAGTCACAGCGACGCCAAAGTGTGGTCTAGTACTTACGAGATATGGGTGGACGGGATTGTAGGAATGCACCTCCCCGGACCCAAGTACGTTCTAGAGGACGATACTGGGAAGTCTTACGAGTACCCGGAATCTAGGCTGGAATTCGCCTAAAAATATAATGAACATTTGAGATTGAGTCCATTTTTTACTGGGCTTAGGAGGGCGACGCGTCTCTTACACCAGGAGAACCCAACACAGCGCCATGACCATCACCCACAAACGCCCCTACAACCAAACTCTAAAAAACATGGAGCCGCCCGCGAAAAAACGCGCTCGGTTTTCCACGCCTTTGATCATCAGCTACTTGCACACAGAAGCGGACAGGCCAACATTTACGTCCGGGATCTACTGGGTGTCGTACAAGAAAGCGTGGAAAGCATTGGCAACCAGAGGGGTGGTGCGCTTTTATGGCATCGGCTACCAAAAGAGCGTCGCAGAAGCGGAAAGGATGCTCGGGGCAGTCAGGAACGTGATAAGGAGTATAGGCGACGACAAAATGGTGCTACTAGCACAAAAGTTTACAGAGCCGGTCTCATTCGACAAGCACCTCGACAAGTACAACCCTAAGAACCCGGGACAGTGGCAGCAGGCGGTGTGTCAACAAATGACACAAGTGCAAATGCTGAGGCAAGATTACGACTACTAATTGGGGAATTGTTCAAAGAGCTCACAGTACAGCGCGTGAAGCATCGCTTTTTTTGCTTCAAAGTCTCTGATTAAAACAGCCGCCGGGTGGGTGGGTCGCATGAGCAGGATCTTGCTAACAATAGCCTCGGGGATGTCATATGCCGCTGAGGGCGTTTTGTCGCCCGCCATCCCAGTATCCTTTTCATAGTACGGGCTCAAGTTTTAAATAAGGATTAAAATGATTGCGACTAACAATATATACATATCGACGAATGGAGGAACTCAAGCAGCCCCTGGTGCCTGCGTACCGTTCGCCGCCGCCGTCACCGTCACCCCAGCGCGCGGGCTTTGGGTGGAGGTTCTACTGCCACCTATTCATGTTTGCCACGCTGGTTTTCACGTTCTGGCCACAGGCGCTCCGCGTGTCTGTCAGAGATGTCACGTTCCTCAACAGCACCGGAACGCTCGAAAAGCAGGCAGTGTTTCACAACCCCAACGTCTACTCTTGGTCAGCGAAAGCCGTACACTGGGAAGAGTACGTATGGCACTGCCCACCACCGTCGCCGTGCATCTGGCGACGGGTAGGCGACACCCCGATTGGGGACGTTGTCGTGCCGGCCATGGGGTCTAAACAAATCGCGCTGTCGACGGTGGTGGCAGACGTCGAGCCAAGACTGCTGTTTGCGTTTGCGGCTTCATGCCTCGGAGACGACCTCATGCTGCGGTACGCTGCAACCACAACAAACCACGGCGATGTAACCGTGTTGGGCGAGACAGACGTGTACAGAGTCATATGCGATTTGGATCACAAGTAGCTCGGACCGTCGGGAGCAAGGACTGTTAGGTTAAACATTGGGTTGTCGACACCAACGGCTGCAGCAAAACATTGGGTTGTCGGTGGGATTATTATTTATTGAGCCTTTTCTACCCTCGCCCCGCAGACCTCCTTGCCCATCTCGCAGTACAGCGCCTGCAACTGTGCGCTGTTGGTCTCTTGTGCGGCGAGGGTGATGGCTCTGCACTCTTGGGTCGTTTTCACGTGTCCGTTGAGAACATCCATTTCCAACTCGCATTCGGCAAGCTTCTTCTTGCATGTGGGAATGTTGACGGCAAGGTATTTCTCCCACCTCTCCACGTTCTCGAGCCTATCCTGCAGGGAGATGCTCTCGTCCTGGGCTTTCTTCACCTTTTCGGCAATGACAGCCGCGGCTGTTTTGCTTCGCTTGGCGGGCGGCGAGCAGAAGCGTCCATTGCTGCGCCGGCAAATTCTAGAAGTCACGACTTGCTCTTCTTTCTTGATCTGATCGGGCCCACGAAAATGGTGAGATTTGTGGCTTCCGGTCTTGGCAGGGGTGGCACAAACGGGTTCCATGGTTAATTGCTGCAAAACAATTTCTGTACAAATGTACTGTAAACTTCTTTTTTCTTTTTCTTTTTTTGGAAGGGGTGTTTGAATATTTTGCGCGTTACACGCATGTTTAACACCACTACCGGCTGAGGTAATGGTGGGTTGTGGGCGGTTTACCGAGAGAACTGGGGAGGTCGAGGGGGAGAAGTGGTCTAGTTGAGGTCGGCGTCGTGACAGTCGTAGAAGCGGTCCTTCTCCAGATACTTCTCATGATTTAGACTGAGAATGATTTTGTCCTGGTCGATGATTCTTCTGTTCAACTTCGCCGCCTCGTTTTCGAGCTGTTTGTTCCTGAGGCGGAGGTCCCGGATCGTTGCTTTTTTGTCCTTTTTCGCCTGGTCCCTGGCTTCGGCCGTTTTCGTGATGGCCCGACGCCCGACCAAATATGTATACTTTGTTTTGATCTTGTGCGTCAGCTCTTTGGCATCGTGGCCCTTGCAGAAATCCCTGTTCTCCGCCTGGAACCGGACAGCGATGACCTTCTGCCACTTGGTGTTCTGGCCCGGTCGGAGGCTGGCCTTGTGCTCATCGGTAATCTCGAGCAAAGATTCTTCAGCGGCAGGATGGTTTTTCCATTGTAAATTAGGCATTTTGTGCTGTGTTGTGTTGTGTTGTACTTCTCCACTTGCAAGCCTCGGTTGGGTCTAACGGTGGTAGAAAATGCAATGTTGCGTTGCATTCTATGTTTCAGGTTAAATTTTATAAAGCGATTTATACACACAAGCTGCACTTTTCACCACTCTTATGACAGCATTGGCACATCCCATCGGCCGACAATCACTCACTACTCACCCAAGTAGCTCAAAACAATCTCCCTAACCAAATCAAATCAAACCAACGAGCATCATGTCCACTCACTGCGACGACCTCTCCAATCTCATTTTCGACGTCAGGGAGAAGCTGTCAGACGAGGAGTATATCGAGATGTATCGGCTGCTGGAGCAGGTGTCCAAGTCGGTTCGGCCTCCGAACTCCGAGGCGCTGGACGAACCAAGCCACGAAGAGATGTGGAACGGCGAGTCGACCATCACCCTCCCGGTCTCGATGTACAAGGCGGAGATAAGCAGAGCCGAGTCGACCGCCACTAGGGAGGCCAGAAGCGCAGTGCAGGTCTGCGCGATAATACTTGGCTTTGCCCTCATACTGCGCTGATAATAAAGAACAAAAACACAAACACGCACCCCCCCAACAAGCCAACCCATGGTCCTCTACGAGGGCTGTGGGTTGCGTTGTGTTGCGTTGTGTTGCGTTGTGTTGTCGTCACCAGGATTTCAAACCAATTGGGTCAGCGCGCGACAGAACTTTTCTATGCTTCTCTCCGCGATCGCCTCCTTGAGCATCGGGACCATAATGACTGTCACGCGGAATGCCACCACCCCGATGGACAGTATTCCCACTGGTATGTCCAGTTCCATTGATGGTAGACCAGGGTGGAAATGAAGCTGGAGAAACGCATACCGCGTTAGTATAATGGTAGCGTTATTACGATTCGAACGGACTATTGGACTTGCCTACCCGGTGACCGACGTGCTTCGCCAGTACGGCCATGATTTCGTAGCGGTCGCCGGCGAAATACATCCGCCCATAGAGTTCTCGCCTCTCGAACTGCGCCGAAAGATCGAGCAGTATGCGGTTGTACACGTCCGTCAATTGCTCGCTCGGCACCTCGAACAACATGACGTGGTTGTGGCCCAACTGGGGCGAGTGCGCCTTCATAAAGTCGCTGCGGTTGTGACCGATCATGTACATGTTCTCGCTGTCCGTGACCCGCGCGAAGGCCGGGGTCTTGTTCATGAAGATGTATTGGCTAGTCATGGGACTTATAATGTAGTGTTGATAATTTTAGTTCTGCTATCAATCTTTAATAATTCACGATCCCCCAAACTTCATTTTCACCTGGGCTTAGTATCGGCTTGGAAGCGAGTCCAGGCGAATATAGAAACCAACATGAACATGAAGTCCAGACCCAAGCCCGCTACGCAGAATGCATTTCCCAAATCTATGACCAGAAGCGAGAAATATCCGGTGCGGCTGTGGAACATGGTGAACTCCGTCAGCTCCAGCGCACCCTCCGTCATGTGCTGGTCCTGCGATGGCCGTTCGGTGGTGGTCGGCGACCGCGACACGCTCGTCAAAAGTATTGTGCCGCAGTTCAATTTCAATCCCCGAAATTGGGACAGTTTCAAGCGAAATCTATGCAAGTATTTCTTCAACGTATCCCGCTTCGCGGCAGATGGCAGTTGCAGCTTCTCCCACCCCCTCTTTACAGCCTTCGCGGTGCCTTCGTCCGAAGTCAACACCAGGAATGAAGTGGCAATGTCGGAGGCGATTGCACTGCCGGTGCCACAAGCACTCAATATCACGCCGAAGCGAGTGCGCCGAGGCCCGCCGCCGCCTCTCCCGGAAATCATGACCTACGCGGAAGCCATGGCAGCCTTCGAAGTCGATACCGACAGCGATAGCGGCTAAAATCTAAAAGAATTGTATCTCGTTTTACTAACCCAAGCATGGACTACACTGGTTTCAAATTTCGGTGGAGGAACAGCAACTACATCATCCTTTCTACGTCGATGCGGGACCGGAGCTACCTCGTCCAGTGCCAGCTGTCGGTGGACCCCCGGCCTACCGTTCTGACATGGGCACAGTTTGCAGCGGAGGTCGACGACATCTGGTAGTTAAGAGAATATACTGGCACAAAGCATTGCACTAAAGCTGGGGCTCAATCGTCGCGTAGGGTGGGCGCACCGGAGGCAAGCCGTACTGCCTTCTTGGGTTGGAATGAAGATGCCAAGTTCTGATGCGGTTCGGTTCGTTGAACACGCGCATGCGCATCAAGTCTAGCGCGTACGCCACTTTATTGTCACACCCAGGCCTTCCCAGCTCAAAGTCGAAATACTTCATGTACTTGTGCGGAACAACAGGCAAACCGGGAGAGTACTCAAACACCCATACATCTTGCGAGTCTGGTCTGGGCCCAAAGAGCCGTCGGGTGCTGCATTCCCACCGCAGCAGGGCTTGGCAGGCCTTGCCATCCATGAAATCCATGCGCTGCACCTCGGCCAACGACGAGTCGAAGTAGATATCCGAATTGGACACGAGAAGGAAGCAGCGCTCCGTAATGCTGGATGCGTAGCGAAACACGTCCTCGTAGGTCAGCCTCTTGCCGAGGACCGTTTGGATGATCTTGTCCGACGCTTGTAGGTCGTTCGGTGCGTAGTCTCGTTCGTTGAGGAGGTGTATCTTCGAAATTTCCGGGTTTGAAATGTTTTGGGAAAGACATTTTTTTACCTCAGCGCACCGGGTTTCATCCGACGGAATGTAGTACTGTTGAATGAGGTGGACGGGGATACCAAGTGGCGGTACTGTGGCCATAGACCGCGGCGGAATGATGGTTTTGACCTCTCGGTTCAGGAATCTGCAAGGGTACTCATTCTCATAGCACGAATTCATGGCTGGGTGCTTTTGCAGTGAGTAAGTCTGAACGTCTTAAATGGCATTTAATTAAATCGGCGTAAGATAACACATCACACGATGCCCAAGTTTTCACACGAAGGGGGCGCCGAGCTTCACAAGCACATGGTCGCTCTCGAACTCCAGAAGCAGCGGCAGGAATGTCTCATGTCCTCGGACCACAAATCGCAGGAATGCAAGCAACTGGACCGGCTCCTGCGCAAAGCGGCGGTTCAGCACTTGTTGTAGACGGTGTACAGCACTTCCGCCGACTTCTGCCAGAGCTCCTCCGGCTTGGCTGAAAAGTCGTCGCCTACTCGCACGATGCCCAGCAGCTCGCAGGACGTCACTACGCACTTGTTGTCGGCAAGCCATGTTATGGATCCAGAATCACCTCGCTCGAGGAGTGTTCCGGCTACGTAGGCGTACAATATAGACACAAACCCGGCCATCTCGTCGGTGAGGCCCTTGATGGTCGGGTCCCAGTGCAGATTCGTGATGATCTGGTTGTGCAGGTCGAAGCCTAGGTCGACAATCTGCGTGCCGTCTTTGGTCAGCCTAAAATTTGCGCGCCACCCATCCGAGTCCGTTCTCGTGACGATTTTGTAGACGCTGCTTCCGCCGAGCTTGGCGGCGTATTCATGACTGGCGCGGAGAAGACTCTCCATAGTTTGAAATTGAGTAGAATTGGGCCTGGTAATGAAGGGTTTTGAGAACTAAGGACGCTTCGAAATGGATTTTTTTAAAGGCGACCTATTGTAAGTAACGTAACAATGCATGATACCATGCGAAGAGCCCTATCGAGCAGCTTATCGACCCTAGCAAGCTACCCGCTGGACACCTACAAGGTCCACAAGTTGATGAACGCCACCCTTGTCCCGGGTGCCCTCTTCTCGGGCGTCGAGGCCCCTCTGATTGTGAATTCGGTGTCCGACTGCATCCGTTTGACCGTATTTGAAGGAATGACGGGACACGGTGTGGTCGCGGCGGCGGCGCTGGCCGGTGTGGTAAATGCCCTCTTGAGCATTCCGCTCGACTCGTACAAGCTATCCCGCCAGCTCCACAGGCGCATGACGCTGCGGGGCTGGCAGGGAATAATGGCGAAAGAAATCGTGGGCTCGACGGTTTACCTCACCAGCGTTCGGTATGTTCAGCAGCTGCAGCCCGGCATCATCGAGACCGCGGCCTACGGGGGGCTGTGTGGCATGTTGGCCGTCACGTGTGTGTATCCGCTCGATTCAATCCGAATAAAGCACCAGGCGGGGAACTGCACGCTGGGCGAGACTCTGAGCGGGGAAAATGCAGCGTCAGTATGGAGGGGGTACAGCTTCGCTATTTCCAAGGCGTTTGTCCAGAGCGCAGTAATGGTGTCGCTTCTCACATTTACCTCCTGAGAGAGTACTCCCCCCCGTCTCGGGTCGATTTCCCTGTGTGAAATCCCAGGAGGACTGTGCGGGCGGTTTTGGTTTAAAAGCTTGGGGCTATAATAAATAAAAACATATCACTAGAACATATACATCATATTGAGTATCTCACGATGACTCCTGCCTGGCGTCCGTTCGAATGGACACCCAAGATTGCCGCCGTCAAGAGCAGCCCTTTGATTATTGCCAAGGACTTGAACGCGACCGCCGGGCCGAAGACGTTCTGCACGCCGCCCGACTGGTCGAGTTTTCTGAAGTGGGAGGCCACCATGCCCACATCGGAGAAGAACTTCTATGAGTACACTAGGAAAGTGGGGCAGCCGATGAAGCTCTTCTTCGACCTGGAGTCCAAGCGGGACGCGCCCCCCTTCACCAATGCGGTGTTCAAGAAACTGAAGCACAAGATCATTGACATTGTGTCCAAGGGAGCTGAGGAGATGCACGGGATCGAGGGGATCACTGAGGCCGATTTTGCCCTCCTGGGCTCGTGCACCCCCACCAAAACCAGCTACCACCTCATCCTCAAGAGCAAGTTGTGCTTTGCCGACCTGTTCGCTTTGCTCGAGTTCACATCTCGCTACTTTCCGGTGGGTATGCATGCCGATCTTGACAAAATTATCGACATAGCCCCGTGGAGGGAGGGGTGCTGGCGCATGCCCAACAGCTCCAAGGCTGGCCAGGACCGCCCGATGACCATCATGATGGGCGAAAACGGAGACACGCCGACGATGGAGGACTGCCTGGTGACGTGCTTCACCGGGTTCACTGGCGAGACCGTCGAGAAGCGCCGGAAGAAGAAGCCGACCGCCAACACGGTCCCCGAGATCCAGACAAGCCTCGCCCCGAGGTCCAAGGCGGACATGTACCTCGACGTGTGCAAGAAAGTCTTTGCCGACCCCACGCAGCTCGACGAGTACAACACCTGGATCAGTCTCGGGATCGCGCTCCGAGGCGGCGGCGCGTCGGAGCAGGTGTTCCACGAAGTGAGCTCCTGGGCCAAGTCGTACAAGAAGGACGTGGCCAAAAAGAAGTGGCTCACTTTCAGCCCCCACCCGGGCAACTCGGCCCACTTCATTGCATGGGCGGCCCGTAAGTGCCCGGCCAGTGTGCACGACGTGAAGAACACCAGTCTGCGCCACATCGACGGGAACCACAGCACCATCGCCATGGTCCTCCACCATCTCTACGGTGCCGATTTTCTGTACTCGACTGTGTCTGAGAAGTGGTTCTCGAGGCGCGGCATCCTGTGGAAGGACGACCCGAAGGGGCACGACCTGGGCGAGAAGATTATGGACGACTTCCAGCTCCGCCTCAAGGAGCTCAACTACGAGCATCAGACAGACATGGCAAAGCCAATGTCGTACAAGCAGCTGATTCAGCCGGGGAAGACCGAAGATCAGATCAACGATCATCTGGAGTACCGTATCAAGGTGAACAAGGAGGTGATGAAGACCTGCCAGGGCGGCCGCCTGTCGAAGGACAGGTTCCCTCTCGAGGTGGCGTTCCGGAGCTCCAATTTCGACCACGAGCTCGACTCCAACCCCAACATCCTCGCCTTCCCCAACTGCATTTACGACCTGAGAACCGGGGAGGCACGTGAGCCGATGAACGGAGTGGAGGCCACCAAGGACGGCAGAAAGGTGACGACCAGCGAGTTCGTGTCCATGAACTGCGGCTACGACTTCCGCACCCGCAGTGAGGTGAAGAAGGAGGACCCGGAGTACTGGAAAGAGCTGAAGGAACACGAGAAGGAGCTCAACATTATTATCGCCCAGATATTCCCCGACCCCGACATCCGTGACTACATGCTCAAGTACTGTGCCTCCTGCCTCTCCGGAAATGTTGTCGGTGAGTACATCCACTTCTTCACAGGCACATCCAACTTCCAGAACGGCTCCAATGGCAAGAGCTTCTGGCTCAGCCTGATGAAGGAAGCCCTGGGCGAGTACTGGGTGCAGGGGCACCAGTCCCTCCTCACCGGCTCCCGAGAGAAAGCCGGGGACACCAACACGTCACTGGCCGCGCTCAAAGGCAAGCGGATGGTGAACTGCGAGGAGCTGGAGTCGAAGAACAACACCCTCAACATGTCCGTCATCAAAAACCTGACGGGCGGCATCGACATCACGTGCCGGAGCCTGTGGAGCGCCAACCTCCTGGTCTACATGCCCCAGTTCAAGCTGAGCGTGTGCCTGAACGACATCCCGCCGATGAGCAACGACGACGGCGGGTCCAGGCGGCGCGTGCGGGTGGTGCCGTTCGACTGCAAGTTTGTGGACGATCCCGACGACCCCGAGTACGCGACCCTCAAGAAGAACGGAAAGGTGCACAAGGTGAATCGCGGTTACGCGCAACGCCTCAAGGATTTCCGCCTCCCGCTCATGTGGAAGCTGATGAAGTACTACGACATTTTCACCAAGGACGGTAGCAAGCTGCTGATGACCAAGAGCATCCAGAAGGCCACCGACCTGTACTTTGCCGGCCAGGACACCATCGGCGAGTGGATCGAGGAGCACCTGGAGAAGGATCCCTCGAACCTCGCAGAGCACTCGAGCTGGTTCATCACCAAGAAGGAGATCGACAACGAGTACAAGGGCAGCCACGACCTGCGGAAGCACATCGGGACCGGGAACAAGAAGACGTTCATTGAGATCCTCGAGCGGAAGACTGGCGACCTCGTCAAGGAGGACCAGTTCGAGGGCCGGGTCGTGAAGAACTTCTACCGCGGCTGGAGGCTGCGGGTGGACGACGACTTTGGCGGCGACAAGATCAACGACGAGTTCTAGGCGCGCGGTGCGCATAGAGAAAAACAGCATACGTTTCAACATACCAAAACAACCAAAAAATACACCGATGTCGCAGTTTGTGCGCTGTCGGTGTGTTTTGCTCGTATAAGGCATCTTCCCCCCTTTATTTAAATACTCATGATTAGTATATAATCATGAGTAAAGTAGCTTTAGTATTTTTTGGTATAACGCGTAGTCTTCGCTATTGCAATGATTCAATTCAAGAAAAAGTTTTGAATGTGTTAAACAAAGAGAAACTATCATACGACATTTTTTTACACACATATACGTTAGAAACATATTCTAACATAAGAACAGGAGAACAGGAAGATGGAGGAGCACCTGGAAAAGGACACAGCCAATATCGCCGAGAACTCCACCTGGTACTTGACGAAGAAGGAGATTTTCAACGAGCACAAGCTCTCCTACGACCTAAAGAAGCACATGCCGAAGAAGACCCTCATGGACCACCTCAAGAGCCCGAACAAGCTTGGCGACATGATCGAGGCGGGTCAGATGGGCGGGCGGGTCGTGAAGAACTTCTTCCACGGCTGGCGGCTCCGGGTGGACGACGATCTGGGCACCGACAAGATCAACGACGACTTCTAGGTGCACAGCCATACATACGACATACGACACACGAAACGACACACACACAACGAAAAATACACCGAGTTCGCAGTTTTGCGCCGTCGGTGAGTGTTTCGAAGCCGAGTTTAAATGGGCTTGTTATAAAACCGGTTGAGAGACTGGGCGAAGGCTGTGTCGATGTCCTCGCCAGTGTATACACATGCGTTATTGAGATTGTAGATCTCCTGTAGATCTGAGTCAATAACGAACTGCAAATCGTAGCCCAGACCATAGTTGATCGAGCTGGTCAATTTGTTGGTGTAATACTGCGGGTGGGTCCTCTTGGATATCAGTGGCAGTATTCCATAACAGTCCGCAAACTCGTGATGGTAGTTCTCGAAACCAAGGCCATACCTCAGTATGAGTTTGTCAGCGTACTTGTCAAAGATGGCAGGCAGTTTACCCCTACCGACCACCTTTATTCGGAAATCGTGCTTGTGATCGTGCTGGAGTATGCTTAGCAGAAGGTCGTAGTTTCTCCGCGCCTTCGTAACATTCCCCTGTATGACGTAAATAGGCGCGTCCGTAGCTCGTTTGGTGGCCCGATACGGAAGGCACGCGAGGGAACAACTTCGCGCCCCCAGCGGAGTGAGGAAAATAACGTTCTTCAGCGGTGTTTGGAATACCTCGTGGCATATGTAGTAGTTTACACCGTCATCCTTAACTTTCTCCAAGTCTTTGGGGTAGGTAGTGACAGCGATTCTGTAGTCGTATTGCTGTGGTTTCTCGATAACTACATCGGGGTGCGTCGAACGAACATACTTTATGCAGTCCCCTCCTGTTCTCAGATACACTGTATCTGAGTCTCTCTTGGGTATTCCAAGGAGGTCGTGATATTGTGATATCAGGCTCACGGCGACTTCGAGATGAAAAAAATTATCACTGTTGTCAATAAACACGCACGACATTGCATACGCCCAATAATTAAAATTGCGTGAAACAGCGAAGAATCAGTGAGCTTATGAGTGATCTTCAGAGTACAAGTACTCAGATTGATTGACAATGCTCACCGGAAGTATTTGGCGGTCACGTAGCAGTTTTGCCACGTACACATCTTCGTAAATTTCGTCGTAGTAGTCTTCAGCCATAGCTAGTATTTTCATGGATTCCAATGAAATACAGTATCCGTTTCCTCCGGCGCACCACGGCACAAATACCCCCTTGTATTCAGTTGTATTGAAAGTGCTGTTGGTGCTGCACCTGCCCATATGGTACCTTCTGTTGCCGTTGAAACTGTTGATGACTTTCCCGCTAAAATCATCCAACTGTTTGGTTTGTAGAAGCTGTCTAATCACCATGTCATCATCAAGCTTGCAGAAATGCGTGTACCCGCCGAAACGGGCATTGTCGTGGACAAACTTGAACGTTTTTATCACCTTTTCGGGGAGCCCCTCATAATAATCGTTGCAATCTATTTGTACCAGATGTTTATCTACCTTAGTCTCAGTCCCGCCTACAACGACGATGTAATCATCGCTTCCTATATCCTTCATCATTTTGGTAATTCTGGGAAGACATTGCTTGATCTACACGAGATAAATATGTAGAGAATCATTAGTTGTATCATTTATTTTTTTCTCAGGTAATTGTATTTTCTGATTTTCATCTTTATGGTAAGCCTGAAATGAACGACCGTTTTGCTATTACTACTATGGGGACATACAAGATTTACGGTTGTATATTTGATCACTTGTTAGCGATTAGTAAAAAAATGCCGTTACATTCAGAAACAATTTTAGGCCACGTTTTGAAGCTAAATGGTATTAATAATATTACGATTCCGTTCCGTTTTCGCCGTATACGAATTGATGGGAGCATGTGTGATAAGGAAATTATGTAGTAACGCAACGCAACACAACGCCAACACCATTCAGAATGGCATTGGCGTTGTGCTTATAATTTTTTTGTTTATCGGTTTCGGTTTTTCTTGTTTATGATTTGGTTATGGTTTGGGGATCAAAAGTCTGACCACTTCTCGGCCTCGTAGTAGGCTTCGTCTATGGCGTCGCTGAGATCGTCGTCGGCCCAGTTGTCGGCCTCCTCCTTGGCGAACAGCTCTTCCTGCTTCTCGAAGTCGGCCGTCTCCTTCTCGATGCGCTGCCGCTCGATGACGGCTTCGCAGAAAATTACCAGGGCGTTCGTCAGACGAGGCCTCGGGGGCATCGGGTTAATCTTGAAGCTCACGCGGGTACGGGTTGATGAGATGGTTGTGGTGGATGTGGACATGTTGGTGGAGGAGAGATCTTGTGTCTCTGTGTTTGTCCCCCGATGGAGTTGGGTCGGCGTGTCCCAAGGGCGGAAGGAAATGCAGCTTTTTGGTTGTGTTCAATGTTCAATGGTCTAGAACCCTCAGGACCCAACGAAGTATCGCAAGTTCGCCGTAGTGGCCAACAATAAAATATTTGCCAAGTATATCTACCATCAATCATGGCAAAATGCAATGTAAACGCCGTCAAAAAGGCTAATACCGTGGCGCAGGCGACCTTGTGGGTGCTAATAGTCGTTTTCATAGGGCTCATTGCCCTCGCTGTAATGAATGTGGGCCCTCGGTGGCTTTGGATAGTCCTGGCCTTGCTTGGGCTACCCGCTATCGTAGTGGCCTATCTCGCTTCCCGGTTGGCAGCCGCCGGTCTCAGCACCATGGAAGGCCAAATCGCTGCCGGGAACTGCGAAGCAGCGGATCTATAGAAGAGGTGTTCGGTGTTCATTATAACCTCAAACCAGAATGCCCCGAGGGCGCACTGGTTTATGTTAATTTTTATATACGCTACGGTAAATGCTCTACGATATCGTGACCTACGCAAACAGGGCGCAAGGGATGTATGCCGCTCTGGTGAACAACAAGCACGACGTCAAAGTCATCACGTTGGGCTGGGGTACGAAGTGGAACGGCTTCACAGACAAGTTCAAGGCCATGAAGAAGTATCTGGTGACTAAAAGCGACGACGACATCGTCGTGTTCTTGGATGGGTTTGACACCAAAATCAACAAAGACCCGCGCAAGGTGGCGGATCTCTTTCGAGAATACGGATGCAAGGTTCTAGTGTCCAAAGACCCGGCTCTCTTCCGCGGGGGCATGGAGGAAATAGTGTTTGGAACATGCAAAAACGGCGTGGTCGCAAACAGCGGCATGTACATGGGCTATGCCAAGGAATTAAAAATGGTCATCGACGAAGCGCTGTCGTACACGTGCAAGGACGACCAACGAAACCTGAACTCTGTGTGTCGAAAGTTCGATTTCATAGAAATAGACAACGCTGAGCGGGTTTTCAAAAACGTCAAGTCGTGGGAGGCTCGGGACATTCCCTACGACGCAATCTTTGTATCCTACCCCGGGACCTTCAGTTTCTCAAGGATGGTGAGAGCACCGGTCGAGTACCTGCAGTTCCTGTTCTGGCACTTGCTGTGCATAGTGGTAGTGGCGTTAGCCCTCCTGCCGCGGCATCGCACGGCACTCACGGTGGCTCTGGGGGCGCTGTGCCTGATTCGGGTCTTTGTGAGCGACACCTCGTGTGTTGGCGGTCTCTGATAACTTGCTATTTATTATGATTCTCGGTGAATCTTATATAATGTAATATAATGTAAGCGAAAGTTTTTAATAAGTCACAGAACAAAAACCGCATTTTTATTAGGCCTTAACAGTCTCCACGCCCATCAGCTACAATAGAAATTATAAACCCAATATCAACATCACCATCACCATGACTACCACCCAGTGCTCCGTCTGCATCGAGAACTTTACCAAGATCCAGCGCAGGCCTATCGACTGCCCCGGCTGCGACTTTTCTGTGTGCAAAGAATGTGTGCAGAAGTTTATCCTGAGCACCCCCAACGAGCCGCAGTGCATGAACTGCAAGGCGGCGTGGACCTTCGGTTTTGTGTGCAAGAACACCTCGCATGCGTTTGTGAACGGTCCCTTCAAGGACCACCGGAAGCAAACCATGTGGGAGCGCGAACTGTCGCAGATGCCGCAGACGCAGGCCGCCATTACCGAAGAGAAGGAGGCCAAGCTTGAGCTCACCAGACTGGAGATGGAGTATAATGCCATCGACCAGGAGCGCCAGAGACGAATAAGCGAAATCCACGCCGAATACCGTATAAAGACCGTCCCCCTAAAGAACCAGATCCAGAATTTCAGAATCAAGAAAACACGCAAGGCGCCCACCAGGAGCAACTTCATTCGGCGCTGCTCGGACGAAGAGTGCCGCGGGTTCCTCAGTCAGAGGTGGAAATGCGGCCTGTGCGACAAGAAGACCTGCAAAGACTGTCTCCAGTGCATAACCGGAGACGACCACGAGTGCAACGACGACGACGTCGAAACGGCCAAGCTGCTGGCGGAGGACACCAAGCCCTGTCCCGGCTGCGCAGTGATGATCACCAAGATAAACGGATGCGATCAGATGTGGTGCCCGAGCTGCCACGTGGCCTTCAGCTGGAGGCACGGGACAATCGATACCGGGACCAACCACAATCCGCACTACTACCAGCACCTGCGGGCGCAAACCGCCGATGGTGTGATCCCGAGGGACGCGGGCCGGGTCCGAAACGCACAGCAAGGGCAAGGGTGCCTCCCTGACATCGTCGACCTCCTGCCGGGGACATACGCAGAGCACCAGCCTTACGTTTGTGCAGCTCTGCGTCTTGCGGCGCACATTTCCGGAGCTTCACTCGTATATGGGCGTTACGCGATGCCGCAAGCAGATGACGGCTCTAGCCTTCGCAAAGACTACCTCGTGAAGAAGATATCGGAGGAGAAGTTCACCTCGCTCGTATTCGCCAAGCAGAAAGCCACCGACGTCGTCACCGAGACGCGTCTGGTGCTGACCATGTTCCGCGACGTCGTGGGCGACATCCTCACGAAGGTGGTCCGCCAGCGGTTCGAGGGAGGCATCGGGCTCGCAGACTTTGCCACCGCACAGATGGAGATCGAAGGAGTCGTGGGGTACGCCAACGAGGCGTTTACCCACATCCACAAGTCCTACAAAGTCTCAGGCCTGGTCATCGACGCAAACCTCAGTTTGGCGCGACCGGGTGGCGCGACCGTGCTCTTCCGCAATCGCATCCGCTAAACTCGAAAAACGCAAACAAAACAAACAAATAAACACAAACAAAACAGCCCCGCCGCATCCGCTTATGGATGTGGTGGGCTAGACTCGCGTGAGCAATGCGGCTGGAGAAAGTACCCAGACTTGCGTGTCGTTTACTACGCTACGCTACACCTTGTGCGTCAGCGCGTACCAGAACACACCTCCAGCCCATCGAGACAGCGGCTCTATGTTTAACCCGCAGCGGGCACGTTGGGCGGTCTCGGACAGTTCGTCGACGTGCGGCATTACCGACGCACCGTACTGCACGTTGTACGGGCTCTCCACTATGCCCAAAACATTGACCGTCCTCACCACAGGGTCGAGCATCGTCAGAAGAAGGTGCGTCGACACTGGCGCCGGCCCACGCATCACCGCTAACGCTGGCATCATACGGTTCATTGTATCGCGTGTATTTCAATACCCATTCGTACCGATATTGCCTTAAATCAAAAGAAAACTGTGCCAGATTGCTACTCAGGGAGGGACTCGAACCCCCGACCGATGGTAGATAAGACCATTGCTCTAACCAACTGAGCTACCCAAGCTTAACCAGAAATCTGGCACAGATGTCTTTTAGACATGTTTTACATCACCACACAGTCTTTAAACCGTATTGGCCTCAAACCCCGGTGCTGCCGAACCCAGAGGCTCCACGCTCCCCATCAACCGCCACGCTCCCCTCGGTGGGCGTGCAGACTACGTACGGCGTGACGATAAGCTGCGCGATGCGTGTCCCGGCTTCAAACTTGAAGGGGGTGTCGCCGTGATTGAACAACACCACGCCGATGTAGCCCCGGTAGTCCTGGTCGACGACACCCGCCCCTACGTCCACTCCGTAGCGCATGGCAAGACCCGAGCGCGGTGCGATGCGTCCGTAGGTGCCCGGAGGGAGGGCCACCTTCAGTCCAGTCGGAATGCAGGCGCGCGTTTTCGGCGGCAGTTCGGAGGCGAGACCGGCGTACAAATCCAGTCCCGCCGCGCCGACCGAGCCCCGGGTGGGCAAACGCGCCCCGGGCGTAGCGTGCGTGTCGATTTCAAAAGTGATGTCCATTGTTTCTGTGATATGGACCCGTCTTCTTAATAGTATTTCAGTGCAAAAAGCTCATTTAACTGTTAGGCTGAATATACCGAGACCGTGATGCGGGAAATTAAGTTTGTCCCCATCATCGTACCTGCCATCATCATAATCGTCATCATAATCGTCATAATAATCGTCATAATAACCATCATTATCCCACCAGTCTTGTGTCAGTCGAACGCCATATTTCTTCGTGCGACACAAGCATATGGCTTCTTTCCTTTTTATCATCAGTTCCGTCCTTTTTATCATCGGTTCCGTGACACTCGCATTTGAGAACTTGTTCGTCACTCTTAGCCCAATCACTTCAAGTGACAAATAGGTAGATATTTCACACATCAAATCTCCAGGAAGCAAGTCGAAAAAGCACTTCATCTCGGGGGCGGTTTCGACATCCCGGACCTGACAGGGTCCGTAAGCCCTCTCGGCCGACACTTGCTTTCCGCCCCTCGTGAAAGTCCACAGCTTTTTTTTGTAGTCAAATTCCAGGAGACCCGCCTTGCCGCTGCGTGCACGAAGCTCCTTGTTTGCTTTAATATTTTTTTTGTCTTCTTCGAGAAGCTTGGTTTTTTCGTTGATTATTTTTTCATCTTCTTGGATAAATGTAGGTGCCCAATAACCACCATCCTGGGCAATTGCGGCTTCGATTGGAGAGGCAAAGTGATCCATTATATTACTTTGGATGTTTTATAAAAAGTAGGGGAGCTTCTCTTCTAAGGGGGGTACAAAGTGCATCTAAATTTAATAATAAGAGGAGTACTCGTCCTCGTCTGTGCAGCCCCACGCGGAACGATCCTCAAAAGCCCACGTCAAATCGGTATAGCTTGTCACCTTGCCGTTTATTTCTTGAAACTCGTATTCTCCTTGTCCTTGGTACTCCTGGTAATACAACCTTTTTTCATCCCAAAAATCAGCATGCTTCATTTTGGGACTCCGGATCGCCCAGGGACTTGATGTTAGGGTACAGCGCCCGTCGGTAGTTTCAATGGGACTCCGCCTCTCGAGCTCCAGAATGGTGGCCAAATCGTGCATGGAGAAAGCCGCGTCGATAGTTTCCTCGTCAAATATGGCTCCGTTCTCCAACAATAACTTGATGATCTCGTACCTCGCCGTGTCGACTTTACTGCGCTCTGCGATGGGTTGTTGGACGTCAATATGATCCCAAATTTCTTCGTCGTAGCCATGTCTAAACTTATCGAGTATCACCTGAAGTAGTATGTTAGCGCTTTCAAGATGGTCGAGATTAAGCGGGATGGAGTGACCTTGTACCACAGAGAGATTTGGACGCGGCTTACTTACCCATGGTGGCACCGATGCGTTGGGGTCAGCGTCACCGATGTGCTGCCTGACGAGACGCAGAGCCCGATCGGGGTTGGTACGCAGCAGCCCTATGGCTTCATACACCTTGGCGTTTGCGATGTCGCTCCTCTTCCTCATCTCCTTGGTTACGGACCCATGGGTATGCGTGTCAACGGCTCCCATTCCGGTGACATCAAGGGGCAAGTACGCCGACATCTCGCGCTTGATTTCTTCGGGGAGAGAATCAAACGTGGCCCCTACAACTCTGAACCTGGTGTCTTTGTTCATGTAGCCTGCATAAGCCTTGTCGGGTGTTATCTGTTTCCCATCCTGCGTCAACAACCATTGTCCAGTCCGTGGGTTCCATGCCAAATCGATACCGGGAGGGGAACGGTCTTCCTTGACCCGCAACTTGTTGGCTTTGCCCTTAGGCATGAGATACTTGTGGTTCAATTTCGCAACAGCCTCTGCCGCCTCGATCCTCGACGCGAACGCGACCATTGCTTTGCCGTTCGTTTTCCCATGTTTCGTCCCAGGGTGGGTGGCTCTAAACAAGGTGGCCACAGGGGTGAAATCGTGGCGAGTAAAGAAATTCAGGAGGGCCTTCCGCAGCTTAGGCACCTTTGCATGCGTCGCTATCGGCAAGTCGTGTACCTCGACGAGAAATTGAGACTTCGTCATTTCCAGAGGCAAATGTTTTTATTTGAATACTGCCCCATATCCCTAATCCTACGCTGGTAGCCTAATTGGGAGTAATAGGGAGGTTCTTGTAGAAGATCATTCGCCATTATGAAATCAGCGTGAGCAAGTATCACAAATATAGCAGGAAGAGGCAGATTATCTAATATACACCTTCTTTCCATTCGCCTTGTAATATAATCCGCCCCTCGGACCCATATAAATTTTCCTCATTCTGTTTCCGAAATATGCATACGGTAGACGATCCAGCCCCATTGCCTTTTCGATCTCCCCAGGGGCAAAAGACATTCCCCTACACGCAGGGCATATTACCTTATTCCCCTCCTGTTCGCGCTTATCTTTCCAGTTTTTTTCACATTCTTTGCAGACCGGCATTGAGATTGCATGTGGATTGCGTCCAAGATGGAACTCTTTTAGATTACTCCAAGATTTGGGTGGTAAATGTTCCATACACGAAATGCATTTCATATAATTGCGTTCCTTCCAATTCTCCACAGTATCATCATATGCTTTCTTAGCTTTCTGAACTAGTGAAGGCATTTGTTATATACAAAACTTTTTAATTGTATATCCCTAATCCTACGCTGGTAGCCTAATTGGGAAGATTTTTGCATTTCAAGGGACCATAGTCCGCCTCCGCCAAGTAAGTAGAAATAGAAGTATAAAATTGTAAAACCATCACCATGCCTAAGGATTCCTCCGAAGACTTTGACTCCCACGGGGACTCGGAGTCTTCAGATGACCACACTGTCCATAATAATTTTGAAAGCTGCATCTCGTTCTCCTCAACACCCGCTCTTTACAGTGCGGACGAGAACGGCGCCACTCCCGTGTTCATTGCCGCGCAGCAGGGCCACCACGAGGTCGTACGCATGCTATGCTTGACAGGCGTAAACCTCGACCTCGCGCTCGAGAACGGGTGCACCGCTGTGTTCATGGCCGCGCAGAAGGACCACCACGAGGTCGTGCGTGTGCTGGCCGACAAGGGCGCGAACCTCGACCTCGGAGACGAGGACGGGTGGACCCCCGTGAACCTGGCCGCACAGGAGGGCAACCACGAGCTCGTACGCGTGCTGGCCAACAAGGGGGCGAACCTCGACCTCATGACGAAGAACGGGGTCGCATCAGGAATGACCCCCGTGTTCATGGCCGCACAGAACGACCACCATGAGGTCGTGCGCGTGCTGGCTGAAAATGGGGCCAATCTCGACCTCATGGACAAGAACGGGTACACCGCCCTGTACAGGGCCGCACAGAACGGTCACCACAAGGTCGTCGGCGTTCTGGCTGACAATGGGGCAAACCTCGACCTCGTGACCAGAAGGCACCGGCTCACTCCAATGTTCATTGCCGCGCACGAAGGACACCACGAGGTCGTGCGCCTGCTGGCCGTCAAGGGGGCGAACCTCGACCCAGGGTACGAGCAGCACTTTCAGACCCTAACAATACCGTATGTCCCGCCCCCCGATTATCCAGCGCTGCTGCCGTTCTTTGTTTACCCCGAGCCCTGGAAGACAGACCTCCCCGACTGTGAGTTGTTGTGCAACGGGTGGACCCCCTTGTTCATGGCTGCTCAGAAGGGCCACCACGAGGTTGTGCGCGTGCTGGTCGACAAAGGGGCGAATCCCAATCTCGACGATGAGCACCGCCGCACCCCCGTGCTCGTGGCCGCGGAAAACGGCCACCTCGAGGTTGTGCGCGTGCTGACCGATAAGGGGGCTAACTATAACCTCGAGGAGGAGGAGGGGTACACCCCCGTGTTCATGGCCGCGTACTACGGCCACCTCGAGATCGTGGGACTGCTTGTCGACAAAGGGGCAAAAATACCGACATTGGGGGGTTCTGAGGTCAAAGTAATCAAGGAAGTTATCGCGAGAAAAGAGATGTCCCGGCGGGCGGCCCAATCGCTTGCAAACCAAAAGTTAGTGGGAGATGTGGGCGGTGTCATAGGGAGGTTCTTGTAGAAGAGCATTCGCCATTATGAAATCACAATGTAATAGTGGAGACGCCATTGAGTGTGGCAGTGCACTACGAGGTCGTAGGTCTGCTGACCGACAAGGGAGCCTAAAATACCCATAAACACTACATTCTTTGTCTTGCGTCCAAGTTCAGAATCTGGCAAAGTGTTTTAGCCAGATTTGAGCTACTAATTTACATAATTTAATACCGTTAGGATACACGCACATATAGGTTGTGGATTAGAGAACTCATCCCAACAAACTCTAAACACCCCCCTACGGCAACACTCTCAAAGCCAATATCACAACATGTCGTCGGATTTATTAACTGTTAGAGAACAGCTTTCCGCACGGTGGAGGGCTAACAAGGCGGTGGATTTTGAGCGTGGAACTGCGGCTACGAAGCTTCAGAGCCTCTTTCGGGCTCGCAAGGCTCGGGCTCGTGTTGGAATTATCAAGCAGAAGGTAGCTCTCCGAAAAATAAGGGATCAAGACTCCTACTTCGAAGACTTGATGGACGACGTGCTAACACGTACGCCCGCCATGAAGCAGCAGTTTTACGTTCTGTGGAAGAATATCATGATTCAGCACAGGAATGATTATATACCTCCTGGGACATGCAATGAAATTATTCTGACTATGGGGCTAATCGAGCATGTTTTGGATGATCTTCTATTACCTCCTTCCTTAATAAGTGGAAACTTCTACGAGACCGAGATTCATAACGTCTTCACTTTACTTGTCAAAACCATAATGTTGAATATTTCTCACCTCCAATCGAATTTAAACGAGACGCATAAGAATCGCAGTGCCCTGGGAATGATAGGACACGGGGCTATGCGTTGCGAGGGTATTTGGCGCGGCAGATGCGAAGAGGCCATTAACAAAAGTTGTTATGATATTTGGTCGCTACTGAAAACCGCGAACGAACGCTTTGAAAGTATCTCCCTGGAATGGGGTGCTCCGTTTGTGGTGAATATAAGCCTTTGTCACCCAGTCAGTGTGAAACTTGGTCACAATTACAGTGAAGCGAGCAGAGGATTTCTGAATATATTCGAACTAACTCCGACAGGCCTCGTAAACAAAGTCCTGTTCAGACAGCAGAGCATCCCTGCACCAAAGCAACCACGTGTTATGGTATAAAAAAATGATACACGCAATGGTCGAATTCATCAAGAAAGTTATCGCGAGAAAGGAGATGTCCCGGCGGGCGGCCCAATCACTTGCAAACCAAAAGTTTATAGAAGAGCATTCGCCATTAGAAAAGTTTAGCGACTCTCCATATCGCCACTGACAAACACACCCCCTAGAAAAGTCTTTTTAATATACCCTTAAAACTGCCAGAGATGCATCATCAGGAAAGAAATACACTAGCAAATCAACAGATTTGCCAAACACTCTCTCACACTTACAACCAACTTATTACCAACACAACACTCTCCAACATGGATAGCACGGCACTCAATCAGGCCATAGCCGCACTCGTGTATAATTGCCAGTATTCGGACATTTACACGCCCGTGCAGCTCGCTTCCGAGAAAGGTAACCACGAGATCGTGTCTGCGCTCGCCGATGGCGGGGCAAACCTCAACGCCACTACCACTGGGCCCTACGGGGGATTCACCCCTCTGGGAT
>Ga0115001_10000842_pt1 | contig 23277 bp, 19 predicted proteins | sample ArcticOcean_MG_C_12_FD_89869 | JGI IMG/M metagenome (GOLD analysis project Ga0115001, IMG submission 89869) | Marine microbial communities from western Arctic Ocean - ArcticOcean_MG_CB8_130 | ecosystem: Environmental > Aquatic > Marine > Oceanic | place: Arctic Ocean: Canada Basin | collected... | reverse complement strand
GCAACGGCCTCGACGTCCGGAGTAGCAATGAACCCGAAATCGATCGAATCTTGCCGACTCAAACGAGCCATTTCACCGGCGCTGGTCGTGACCGTGGCGGTCGCCCCGAGCGCCTGCAGCAACGTCACCCGGTCACCTGCTGGAAGGGTAATCGCCTGACCGGCCGGCACGATCGTGGCATCGACCGCCCGGGGCAGCGTGAAGCCTTTGGTCTTGCCGACGCTGACTGTCTGATCAGACATCATCGTGTCCGAGCCGCTGGTTAATCCACGTGCGCACCGACTCGATACTGACTTCGTCAACGACCTGGTCGGCGAAGCCGTTGATCAGGAGCCGGCGAGCCTCGACAGCCGGAATACCACGTGAACGCATGTAGTACATCGCTGATTCGTCGAGCTGGCCAACCGTGGCGCCGTGCTTACAGGCAACTTCGTCGGCGAGGATCTCGAGCCGTGGCTGGGTGTTCACCTCGGCACGATCGGAAAGAATCAGATTTTTGTTCGACTGTTCTGCGTCGGTGCCGTCGGCCCCCGGCAGCACGTCGATGCCGCCGTTGAATATTCCGGTGCTGGCGTCGTCGAGGACGCCGCGGTAGGTCTGGCGGCTGGTGCAGTTCTTGGCAGAGTGGACGACGTTGATCTGCTGATCGAGGACTTGGTCACCGAAACCGAAGAACAGGCCCGACAGGTCGGCATGGGCACGGGACCCAGCGAGATCGACGCGGTACGCAACCCGGCCGTACGACGCGCCAAGGTTGAACGAACGAGCCAGGAACTTACTGTTGGCTCCTTGCGTGACATCAATGTTGCTGAGGTGCATGTGGCTTGCTGGCACGTTCTGCAGAAGCACGTGCTCGAGTGAAGCATCGTCAGCAATGGTGATGGTCGTGCGGATGTTTGAGCCGCCGAAGTCAGCACCGACACCGATGCGGGTTTCGACGACCGTGGCCGAACTGCCAGCGCCCAGCTCGATGACGACGCCAGTACACGATGCGTTCCGAGTCTCGTCAGGCACCTCGACATCAACGATGTGAATTGGTACCTCGAGTGTCGCTCCGGCGTCAACGCGCACGACAGCACCGTCGCCGCCGAATGCAAGGTTGAGCGCCATGTAGGCGTCGCTGATCTGGCTCTTGACCCGATCGAAGTGGACTGCGAGCCGATCAGGTTGTTCCCGACGGGCGTCGAGCAGGCTCGACAGATGGAGACCTGTCGGGCCAGTCATTGTGGACAGTTCGGTGTTGACGACGCCATTGACCACGACGATGCGGGGACCGTCAAGGGCAGGGATCAGGTCGCCGAGGTCGGGGACACTCGTCGTCAGCGCGACGGGCGGCCCGAATGACAACTCAGCGAGCTTTTTGTGGGGCGCGTAGCGCCATGCCTCGTTGCGTCGCGTCGGGTACCCGCTCAGCTCCACCCAATCGAGGGCGGCCGCTCGGCCCGTGACTGCGGGATCGATCGCCGTGGGCGATGCTGTCACGACTGCGCTCCGGCAAACGATTGCTCCGAAGCGTCGCCAAGGTCGTTCTCGAAATCGGCGTAGCCGTTGGCTTCGAGATGCAGCGCGAGCGTGTGGTCACCCGACTTGACGATGCGCCCGTCGACGAGCACATGCACGAAGTCGGGCTTGATGTAATCGAGCAGACGTTGGTAGTGAGTGATCACGACCATCGAACGTTCTGGACTGCGCAGCGCGTTGACACCGCCAGCGACGATTCGAAGCGCATCGATGTCGAGGCCGGAGTCTGTCTCGTCGAGAACGGCGAGGCGTGGTTCCATGATGGCCATCTGGAGAATCTCGTTGCGCTTCTTTTCGCCACCGCTGAAGCCAGCGTTGACCGAGCGGTAGAGGAAATCTTCCTTCATCTCGACGAGATCCATTGCCTTCTTGGACACGTTGAGGAAATCACGTGCTCCGACTTCGGTCTCGCCGCGCGCTCGCCGCACTGAGTTCAGCGCTGTTCGCAAGAAGTACATGTTGTTGACGCCGGGAATTTCGACCGGGTACTGGAAGCCCATGAAGACGCCGGCAGCAGCACGCGCTTCGGGTTCCATATCGAGGAGATCTGCTCCGTCGAGCGTCACTTCGCCAGTGATGTCATAGCCATCGCGCCCGGCAAGCGCATGCGCAAACGTGCTCTTGCCGGAGCCATTCGGGCCCATGATTGCGTGGACTTCGCCAGCGCCGACATCGAGGTTGAGACCGTTGAGGATCTGTTTGCCACCAATGGCGGCGGTGAGGTTGTTGACGTGCAGCATTAGCCGACACTTCCTTCCAAGCTGATGCTCAGCAGACGCTGAGCTTCTACAGCGAACTCCATCGGGAGTTCGTTAAATACTTCGCGGCAAAAGCCGTTGACGATCATCGACATTGCGTCTTCTTCGGTCATGCCGCGTTGGCGGCAGTAGTAGAGCTGGTCTTCACCAACCGTTGACGTCGATGCTTCGTGTTCGACCTGGGCGGTCGGGTTCTTTACTTCGATGTAAGGAATCGTGTGGGCGCCGCACTCTTTACCGAGGAGCAACGAGTCGCATTGGGTGTAGTTGCGAGCATTTTCCGCAGAGCGCAGGATCTTGACCAAGCCGCGGTACGTGTTCTGACCGTGAGCGGCAGAGATGCCCTTGGAGATGATCGTGCTCGTGGTGTCTTTGCCGATGTGGATCATCTTGGTGCCAGTGTCGGCCTGCTGGCGGCGACACGACAGCGCTACGGAGTAGAACTCGCCGATGCTGCGGTCACCCTGCAGAATCACGCTGGGGTACTTCCACGTGATTGCCGAGCCGGTCTCGACCTGAGTCCAGGAGATTTTGGCGTCGGTGTGGGCACGCCCTCGCTTGGTGACGAAGTTGTAGATGCCACCGACCCCGTTCTCGTCACCGGGGTACCAGTTTTGCACCGTCGAGTACTTGATCTCGGCACGGTCCTTGGCAACCAGTTCGACAACCGCAGCGTGCAGTTGGTTTTCGTCGCGCTGCGGCGCAGTACATCCTTCGAGGTACGAGACATGGGAATCGTCTTCGGCAACGATCAGCGTGCGCTCGAATTGACCGGTGTTCATCGAGTTGATCCGGAAATACGTCGACAGCTCCATCGGGCAGCGAACACCCTTCGGGATGTAGCAGAACGAACCGTCGGAGAACACCGCCGAGTTCAATGCAGCGAAGAAGTTGTCGCGTACCGGCACGACGGAGCCGAGGTGCTCACGCACCAGGTCGGGGTAGTCCTTGACCGCCTCGGAGAACGAACAGAAGATTACGCCAGCTTCGAGAAGCGTTGCTTTGAATGTCGTGGTCACCGACACGGAGTCGACGATTGCATCGACCGCGACGTTGCTGAGCATCTTTTGCTCGTGCAGCGGGATGCCGAGCTTGTCAAACATCTCACGAATGTCAGGGTCGACATCGTCCATGCTGTCGAGCACAGGCTTCTGCTTCGGTGCCGCCCAGTAGCTGATCGACTCATAGTCGATCGGTGCGATCTCGAGCTTGGCCCAGTCGGGCTCTTCCATTTCGCGCCACGCCGCATAAGCCTTCAGGCGCCATTCGAGAAGCCACTCGGGCTCGTCTTTCTTCGACGAGATGAGGCGGACAACGCTCTCATCGAGGCCCGGCGGGGCAATGTCGGTTTCAAGGTCGGTGCTGAAGCCGTACTCGTAATCAGCCGACGTCAACTCCTCGATTGTGCGTGTGCTCTCACTCATCGGGGCAGTCATTCGCCCACGTCAATGAAGATGCATTCGCCGGGGCATTCTTCAGCGGACTCGATGACGGCTTCGAGGCCGCCGTCCGGGATGCGCGCCATGCCCTCGGCCCCTGCCGGGTTGGCCGTGCCGTCGAACAACTTTTCGGCGCCGAAGTTCGAAGCGGTCTCTTTAACGTAGAAGAGACCGTCGTCCATTCCGAAGAAGACGTCGGGGGCGATCTCCTCGCAGAGGCCGTCACCGGTACAGAGATCTTGATCGATCCAAACCTTCATGGGGGGCTCCTTTCGACTGGTCCAACACAGGGCTGACCAGACTTTGTTGGCGCGGAGACTGTGTCGCCGCTGATTGAATTTCTATCGACTTTTGGACAATTTTGCAACATACACCTTGCGCAATTGCGCATAGTGCAACTCGTCGCTATGATTAACCAACATGAAGCATGCCGTTGATCTGTCGCCGACGCAGCGTCATGTGCTTGAAATCCTCAAACGTCACGGCGAAGCGACTCCCGACGAACTCGCAATTGCACTTGAGATTTCATCGAGTGCGGTCCGCCAGCACCTTGGCGCCCTCCGTACTGCTGGGCTGGTCACGTCGCACAAAGATCACGGGCATCCAGGCCGACCGGCAGAGCGGTATCGAGCGACGACGCTCACCGAGCCCCTCTTCGCCACAGCTGCCGAAAGCCTACCTATCGAGCTCCTCGGGCACATGGAAGCCGAAGAGCCAGCCCTCATTGGCAGAGTCTTCGATCGTCGGCGGCACCAAATGGTCGATGTCGCCGAGCGTCGGCTCGCAGGCAAGCCCGTCGCCGAGCAGGTCGCCATTCTCACCGAACTCCTCGACGAACAGGGTCACCTCGCCGACTTCGAAGCAGTCGCTGAAGGGCACTTTCGGATCAACCTCCACAATTGCGCCATCTGGGCCGTTGCGAACCAGTATCCGCAGGCCTGCGCCAGCGAACTCGACTACCTCCGTGACTTGATTCCTGAAGCAAATGTCCAACGGATCACCCACAAGACGAGTGGTGCGCACACCTGCGCATACGACATTCATCTCGACGCCGATACCTGACCACCGCTCACACAGGTCAACTTCAGCGGCGAACCCGGCCAAAGAGCGGTCGGCGTCGGGCATGGGGGAACACTTCGGAAAATCGGGCTTCGGCAAGGTCGGTTCCAACGAGGACCAGTTCGCCTTCAGCTGGCAACGGAGCGTGTGCGTCCGGGTTCCCCTGAATCGAGCCGGCAAACTCGACTGCCACAACGTTGCACTGCGTGCGCCGATGGACATGCGCCTCGGCCAGCGTCGCGCCCGCGAGCTCGAGCGGAATTGGCGTGCGGAACACATTGAGACCGTGGGCGACCAACAACGTCTCGTCGCCTCTGAAGTGGTTCCAGATCTCGCCCGACCCGGTGCCGGCATACGACAGCACTGCATCGGCGCCGGCGCGGTACAGCGTCGACACGTTGCGGTCCAGCCGCGACCGGGACACAATTCGAGCGTCGGGCCGCAGCCCGCGGCAGTAGCGGGTCAAGTACACGTTGACGTTGTCGTCGTGGGTCGTGATCAGCACAGCTCCGGCGTCGTTGATCCCGGCCTCTTCGAGGACAAGTCGATCGGCAGCGTCGCCGATGACGTACCTCACGCCGTCGCGCTGCCGCTCGGGTAACTGCTCAACGATCGCGAACTCGATGCCCTGCGCGGCGAACGCGTGCCCTACCGCCCGACCGACACGCCCACCGCCGATGATCACCGCCTTCTTCGCAGTCGGCGAGTCGGTCACGTACGCGGCGTCAAATGCCCCAAGTTGGTCGGTTGATCCAGCAAGCAACAGCATCGACGATTCTCGGAGACAGGTCTCAGCGGTGGCAATCGTAAACTCGCCTCGATCCCACACCCCGACGATCCCCACCCCGAACCGCTGTCGTAAGCTGGTCTCGGCGAGGGTGCGATTCACCAGGTCAGTTCCAATCGCCCCAGCCTCGGCAATCTGAAGGCCAGCAAAGCTTCCAATCACATGGCTCTGCCCACCGAGTCCGAGCGTTCGAGCCGCCATCGACGCGCCGAGGACCTCACCCAACTGGACGACGCGGTTGGCACCAGCGATCTCCAAGATGTCGACCGACGCTGGCGAGTTTGCACTTGCGACGATGTCAACATTGGGTGCAATCTCTCGAACGGTGAACGCGATGTTGGTGTTGATCTGGTCGTTCTGTGTCGCCACCACCATCGCAGCCTCCGCCACGCGTGCGTTGTGATACGTGCGCGGGTCATCGAGCGCTCCCACCATCACGGTTCGACCCTCGTCGTGGAGGCGACCAGCGTGGTCCACATCCTCCACGATGACGACGTACGGCACCTCGGCTTGATCGGCCTTCTCGATGAGGTCCGCCTCGACCGGCCCGAGCGAGGTGAGGATCATGTGGCCGGAGGTTGCTGCCGGCAGCGCACGCGGCGCACGCCGGCGGTCACGCTCGTCCATCCATGGGATGAACACGAACTGGATGAACACAAACGGGAGCATCACCAGCAGGAAGGCTGATCCCGAGAGCAGTACCACCACAGAGAACAGACGCCCAGCGTCCGACTCGAAAGTGATGTCGCCAAACCCGAGCGTCGTCATCGTCGTCAGTGTCCAGTACACGCTGGTCGCCCACGAATAGGAGCGGCCCTCGCGATCCATCAACTCGTGGAACGCCGAGCTGAACACACCGACCATCACCACGAAACTCACGCTCAGTCCAACGACTGTCTTCACACGTCGATGACGCGCCGCGCGGCGCGCAACGTGTTGCGCTCGGTCGTACCGCCCCATCTCACTCGGTAGGACATCCACTCGCAGCCGTTGCGTCACTTGGGCCATGGTTGCGCCAAGCGATTTCAGCATGACAGGACGGTCGACAGTTTCACGATGAATGATGTTCGCACAATCCCACTCATCGTAGGAATTCATGCCGCAGGCCGATCAGTGCGCATAGCGGCGCAGGACCCGTCGGCCGAGGCTGGTTTCGTGGACCTCGTCGGCAGCGTTGGCGACCAACAACCTGCTGCACACCAGCAATGCGTTGAATGGACGGCATGGCCAATTATCGACTCGGGGTCGCCGGTGAGGAGTGGACTGCCGACGAGTTCCGCAAACACAATTGGCGAGTCGTTCATCATGAGATGCTCCAAAAGGGCCCCGCTCGTCAAAGCCCGCGGTGAGGCGCGGCCCAAGCCCTCACGAAGCTCGACGAATACGTGGCAAATCGGACATCGGTGAGGCGCAAGATCATGGCAATGAGGTTCGGAGGCCTGCTGATCGCATTCATCGTCATCGACCTGATCTGGTAGCAAAACTCGGCACCGGTGGCCATTCGGCCAACTGGCGCAAGACGCCTTCCGTGCGACGTACTGCCTGGAGATTGGTGTCCGGCAGCCGATGGAGTGCGGACAGTGCTGTGCCCAACGAGAAAAACCGTGAGAAGCCGACCCCGAGAACCACAAAAGCCCTGGTCGATCTTGCGATCTACCAGGGCCTTCAGATGGTGGCGGGGGTAGGATTTGAACCTACGACCTTCGGGTTATGAGCCCGACGAGCTACCGAACTGCTCCACCCCGCGGCGAACAGTGATGTCATGATAGAGCCGTCGTATTGCGAACACAACCGGCCCCTACAGAACAATGCCGCCGGGCAACCAGATACGTTGCTGCGGTGACCGCAACGACCCAAACCAGCGCCGACAGCACCGCTGCCAGCGAGACCCCACGTGGTTTGCTCGGCGCAGGGATGGCCGTCACCGCGTGGTCGACCGGAACAATCCTCGCGAAGTACCTCGACATGGACGCCTTGGCGATCGGTACCTACAGGTTCTTCGTCTTCTTCGTCGGCATCACCTTCTACATGCGCGCCCGCGGTGTGCCATTCAAGATGCAGATCATCCGCAAGTCGATGTGGGGTGGCATCGCACTCGGTGCCGACATCGTGTTCTTCTTCTCAGCGATCAAGGAAACGAGCGTCGTCAACGCCACGACCATCGGCTCCCTGCAACCAATCTTGGTGGGCGTTGTCGCAGCTCGCTTCTTCGGTGAAAAGATCCGACTGCGCGACGCCCTCTGGTCACTTGTTGCCCTGGCTGGAGCGTTCGTGGTCGTCACCAGTTCGACAAGCAACGACGTCACCAGCTTGCGGGGCGACCTCCTCGCCGTCGCCGCCATGTTCTCGTGGAGCGCTTATTTCATCGCATCGAAGAATTCACGCTCGACAATGACATCGACCGAGTTCACCGCCGGCACCTCGATATGGACGGCAGCGATCTGCCTCGTGATCGGACTCCCCCTCGGCCAAGACCTCTCGTGGCCAAACGCCTCCAATTGGGGCTGGCTGATCCTGATGATCCTCGGTTCAGGCATCGTTGGCCATTCATTAATGAACTGGTCGCTGCAGCGAATTCCGCTCTGGGTCGGTTCGACGTTCACGCTCTTCATCCCCGTTGCCTCCGCCGCACTCGCGTGGCTCATTCTCGACGAGGCAGTCACCGCGTTGCAGGGCATCGCCATGGCCTGCGTGATCGGCGCGCTGGCAATGATCGTGCGGGGCCAAACCAAGCCAGGTGCCAAAGCCGCTGCGAAGGCCGCTGCGTGATCGCCATCGCCGGTACCGAACTCCTCGGCTACGCAGCCTCAGCAATCGTCGTTACGTCGCTCACGATGAGTTCTGTCGTCCGCTTACGACTGCTCTCGTTCTGCGGCTCGTTCACGTTTTTCGCCTACGGGCTGCTGATCGAGTCGACGCCGATCATGGTGACCAACATCGCCATCACGGCGATCAACGTCTGGTTCCTGACCAAAGAGTTCCGCTCCGGCGCCATCGATCTCGGTGTGTCCGCCATTCGGGCCGACTCACCGTTCCTCCTCGACTTCATCCGCTTTCACACGCACGACATCGGCACCTTCCAACCCGACTTTGCAATGCCCGTCGGCGATGACGTCTTGGCCCTTCTCCTTACCCGGGAAGGGTTGCCCGCCGGCGTGCTGATCGGACATCAAAACGGCGACACGCTCACCGTCGACCTCGACTATGTGCTCGCCGCCTACCGCGACTCACGGCTCGGCGACTGGCTCTACGGACGCGGGTCAAACGTGTTTCGCCAGCACGGCATCGCGCAGCTTCGCGCCGAGGCAACCACCGACATACACGATCGGTACCTGCACCGCATGGGCTTCAAACCAGCGCCAGCCGGCGACCCCGGCGACTTCATTCTCGCTTTGTGAACCGATTCGCCCGGCCCGCAAGGGGCTATCCGAGTACCGGCACCGTCTTCATGGCTTCGGCGATGGCCTCGTCTGGCAGTTCGTAATCGACCATGTCGCCCGACAGGTACTTTTCGTAGCTGGCCAGGTCGAGATGGCCGTGCCCGCAGAGCGCAGTGAGGATGACCTTCTCTTCGCCGCTCTCCTTGCACGCCAGCGCCTCACGAACCGCAGCAGCGATGGCGTGGGTGGGCTCGGGGGCCGGGATGATGCCCTCGGCTTTGGCGAAGTCGAGGGCCGCTGCGAAGCACTCGCGTTGCGGAATCGAGATTGCCTCGACGAGCCCTTCGTTGTACACGTGCGAAACGAGCGGCGCCATGCCGTGGTAGCGCAGGCCACCCGCATGGATTGGCTCCGGCACGAAGCTGTGGCCGAGCGTGTGCATCTTCATCAACGGTGTCATACCAGCGCTGTCGCCGAAGTCGTAGCGATACTCGCCCTTGGTGAGCGTCGGGCATGCTGCCGGCTCGACGCAGCGGATGATCGGATTCATCTTGCCCGCGAGCTTCTCGCGCAGGAACGGGAACGCCAGACCACCGAAGTTCGAACCGCCACCGGTGCAGCCCACGAGCACATCGGGCACCTCTTCGACCTTGGCGAGTTGCAACAAGGCCTCTTCGCCAATGATCGTCTGATGCATCAACACGTGGTTCAGTACCGAGCCGAGCGCATAGCGGGCGTTGGGGTCTTCCATACACATCGCCACCGCTTCGGAAATGGCGATACCGAGCGAGCCCGTGTGGTCGGGGTTCTCGGCAAGCAGCGACCGGCCAAATTCAGTCAGCTCTGACGGAGACGAGTGCAGGGTGGCGCCCCAGATTTCCATCATCGTCTTGCGGTGAGGCTTCTGCTTGTACGACGCAGCCACCTGCCAAATCTCACACTCCATCCCGTACTGGGCAGTGGCGAAGGCGAGCGCCGAACCCCACTGGCCAGCCCCTGTTTCGGTCGTGAGCTTCGTAATGCCCTCTTGATGGTTGTAGTACGCCTGCGGAACCGCCGTGTTCGGCTTGTGCGAGCCAGCTGGGCTGACGCCCTCGTACTTGTAGTAGATGCGTGCCGGGGTGTCGAGCATCGCTTCGAGGCGCTTCGCACGGAACAGCGGGCTCGGGCGCCACAGCTTGTACACGTCGAGAACGCCACCGGGAATGTCGATATATCGCTCGGTCGAAACTTCTTGCTCGATGAGCGCCATCGGGAACAGCGGCGCGAAGTCTTCGGGGCCAGCCGGCTGATGTGTCCCCGGATGGAGCGCCGGAGGCGGCGGCGTTGGCAGGTCCGCAACGATGTTGTACCACTGCGTCGGCATCTCCGATTCTTCGAGAAGGATCTTGTTCGGGGTTTCTTTGCCAGCCATGACCCAACAGTAGTCAGCTAGGTTTCAGAGTGGACCATGGGACTCTTCCGCAAGAAAACCAACGAACCGAATCAGATCGACGTGCTCCGAGCCGAGATCGTCGACCTCAAACAGCGACTCGATGCGTCCGATCAGCAGAAGGCGAAGCTGCTTTCGATGGTCGGCACGGTCGATCAGACGAACTCGTTGCTGTACCAGCGGCTCGATTCGCTCGATGTCGCCGGTGCACAACTCAACCAGCGAATCGGCGACGTCGACGCTCGAGTTGGCAACGCCACGCAACGCATCGGCGCCGTCGACGATCGAGTCAGCCAGGTCGGCCAGGAGATTGGCGAAGTCGGTCACCGATTCGGTGCAGTCACCGAACTCTCCGGTCAGGTTCGCGCGCTCGCCGATCGGCTCGAGGCCGAGTCGAAGAAGGTTCCGGCGCTCCCACGGCCAGACCTGCGCATCGATGCACTCTTCACCCGCATCGGCCAACTCGCTGATTCCATCACCGACCACAACGAACGAATCAATGCCGCGCAAGCAGCCTTGAGTGATGCCGACGTTGCCCGTGTCGAAAACGAACAGGCTCGCGCCGTCGAGCTCGACGAGCTCAGCGAACAGCTCCGCGCCGCAGCTACATCAGCCGCAGCCGTTCCGGACGAGGTCGACGCAGCGAGTGCTGCCGACGTTCAGGTGGTGCAGGATCAGGTCAGCCAAATGGCCGAGAAGATGTCAGCGCTCGACAACCGGATGAACAAGGTGTCACTCGAATTGGCCAACCAGCTGACCGAGTTGAGCAACGATCTCGATGTGCTGCTCGATCAGGCCGACGCCGAGAAAGAGCCGTCGGCCGACGATGCGGTCGCCGTGCAGGATCTCGTCGCCGAAGCAATCGGCTCAGTCCAGCGCAGCACCGAAAAGCTCGCAGCAGAACAGGCCCGATACGAGATTCAGTTCCGCGCCGATCTCGCCGAACTGGCCGAGCACTTCCGCCGCCCGCTGAACTCGAACCAACGTTCAACGAAACAGTAGGCGCGGAAACTCACGCTCCGCCCGGCAGGGCGGGGTCAGCCAGCATCAAGGATGGCGAGTGCCTCGGCGAGGCGCTCACGGGCTTCTTCGACCTTGGCCTGGTATCCGCCGAGGTCACCAACGGCGAGGGCGTCATCTGCTTCGTCGAAGAGTGAGTCGGCCAGCGTCAACAGCTCTGCCGCATCGACGGGCAACCCAGACACATCGATGCCATCGTCTTGGACCGGGACGACCGGAACGACCGGAACGACATCGCCGGGTTCGGTTGGCACGCCAAGAACGTCACCAACATCACCTTCGAAGCCGGGGAACAGTCGCTGGACGCCTTCGGTGATGGTGCTTGCAAGCACCGAGTTGTTGCCGTTCGAGACAATGACGAAGCGGAACTCACTGACAGAGCGGACCGTGCCAGTTTCCTGCGGGACCGCAACGTAGTACGGCCGCACCCAGATCAAGCCGTCGCCGACGGGAACTAATTGGAGGTCACCGAAGCGCACCTGGGTGCCGCCAGCATCCTGGTTATCGAGTGTGATGCGGTCAGAGATCTCGGACTGCGATTCGGCGTTGCCTGCCACACGGAGTGGACCGTCAGGAAGGTTCCCGTTGCGTTCCTGCACGACATACGTCGTCAACTGTCCGTACGTATCAGGGTCACTCGACGCCGTCATATACGCCTGCAACTGGGTACGGGTGTCGCCAGTCGAGAACGGAACGAATGGGCGCAGGATGACGAACTCTTCGTTGCGTTCCTCACCGGGCTGACTGGTGTCAAAGACCGTGTAGTACGGGGTGAATCGTTCGGCATTCGACTCGGTAGCAAACGTGTTGGCGGCCGCAGAAGGATTGTTAACGACGGTGTCTGCGATCGTGCGCGTGTTGCTCGCCGGCGTTGCGCTCGGGGCCTGAGCCACCGACCATGCGTTGCCGTCGCGCTGGAAGAACAGCTTCGGGTCGAGCCGGTACTTGGAGTACACATCGGTCTGGATGCGGAACAAGTCTTCCGGGTAGCGGAGGTGTTCCCGGATCACCTGAGGCATTTCGTCGCCAGGCGTGAACAGATCGGGGAATGCGCTCTGCCACGCCTTGAGGATCGGGTCAACGTCGTCGACGACGTAGAAGGTGACGTCGCCGGTGTACGCATCGACCACAACCTTGACGCTGTTGCGCACGTAATTGTCGCTGTTGGACAGGCCGGACTGCGACGATCGCTGCACGGCACCAATGGCTTGGGCATACGGGTATCGCGACGAGGTCGTGTAGCCATCGACCACCCACACTGCTTTACCATCGACGGCGACTGGGTAGGGGTCAGCATCGTACGACAGGAATGGTGCAAGCTTGTTCAGGCGGTCGTTGACGTTACGCACCCAGAGCATCTGGGAGTCTGACTGGATTGCACCAGAGCCAACGACGTTGTAGTCGAGGAAGGCGAGGGCAAAGGCCGCGCGACGAGCGAACGAGCTCATTGCCACACCTTGGGTGCCTTCGTACTGGTGGGGCTCGTCGCATTCGCGTTCGCTCGAGCCGGTGTTGGCAATGCCGTAGCCGCTCATCGTCGGGCTGAAGTACAGCTCGGGGCGATCGAGTTCGAGCGTTCGGTAGTCGGGCCGCTGGTTTGACTGGACCTTGCTGGTCGGCGCTGCCACAAGTCCACACCCACGGGTGTTAATCAGATGGATGCCCTGCCAACTGCGGTTGGTGACACCACCGAGATCGAGCTCGCGGGCTGCCACAAGGACCTCTTCGACTTCGCCGTCGAATTCGTAGCGGTCGACGTCGAGGTCTTCAATGCTCAGGCCAGCAACTTGGCCTTCGTCGACGAGAAACCGGGTTTCCATTTCGGCCGGGTTCAGGAGGCGCACGTTGGTGAGCGGATCGATGTCGGCTTCGACTTCAGCAGCGGTGAGCGTGCCGAATTGCACTTCGCGGATGCCGACGTCGGTCAGGCTCAATGCCTCGCGGGTCGCATCGACGTTGCGCTCGATGAACGGCGCCTCACGGGTTTCCTGGTTCGGATTGACGACGAGCGACTGGACGATGGCCGGATAAATCACGCCGCCGACAATGGACACGACCAGCCACAGCGCCGAGGCGAGCAGCGGTAGACGCCATGAGTTGGTCTTGATGACCGACAGGTACAAACCAGCGGTCAGGACGGCAATCAAGATCAACAGCATGATTGCGGGGATCTGCGCATTGACCACCGAATAGGTGGCGCCGTCGACGATGCCCCGGGTGCTGTTGGTCAGTTCGTAGCGATCCAGCCAGTAATCGCCAGCCTTCAGCACAGCCAGGATGGCCAAAAGGACCGCTATGTGTGCCTTCGTTGCGTTGCGAATCACCGGGGCCGGCGAAACGAACACGACGCCACCATTGAGGATGTGGGCGGCTGCGGTGAACAGCAGAACGAGGATGACGGCGACAAACATCCAGTCGAGCAGGAACGTCAAGAACGGCAGCTGGAAGACGTAGAAACCGACGTCGGCGCCAAACTGCGGGTCGGGAGTACCAAACGATTGGAAGTTTCGGAAAAGCAGCCAAAGCTGCCACTGAGCCACAGCTGGCAGCGCGATCAGCACGGCGAGGATGAGGGCCGAAACGTACCGAACGAGGCGGAGTCGTTTGCCGAACACCTCGTGGAATCGTTCGACGTACGGATGCACATTCGCCGGGAACGACGAGGGCGCAGTCCGATCTGCGATGTAGAGGTTGACGCAGGCCAGCACCGCAAAGAACAGGAAGAAAATCGCAAAGAGAGTGAACTTTGCGCCAATCACACCCCAGAAAACGTCACCTCGGTCGAGGGCGCCGTGCCACAGATAGTCAACGTAGAAGCGAGCGATCGCACGCCCGAAGATCAGGACGAACATAAACAGTCCGCCGAGTCCAATCAGGATGCCACGGCCGGTAAACCGGCGTCGTGAGCTATCGACCGGGAGGTCTTGTGAGCGCCGCATTAGCGCCAAGATTATCGGTCAGCAGCCACCAACAGGCAGCGGCACCCTTGGTGAGCGGGCGCAAACATGTCACCGGTCGGAAATTCGTCGCCCACTGTGATGGCCCCAGCAAGCACATTGTCTTCGCAATCAGGGCATGCCACGAAGCGCGGATCCGCTTCCCAAACTATGGGTGTGTCAGGCGCAAAACCAGCGAGCACACCGCGCCCGTGGGCCCGACGCAGGACGTCGTCAAGGCTCTCATCGATGTGTCGGGTCTTCCATTCGCGGTACACGGCACGGACTTTTTTGGTGACGACAGCGTTGTCGCCGGCGCCTTCTGCAATGCACCGGGCCAGGCGATCACGCAACGGCACCACCAGCCACTGTTCGACAGCCCCGTTCGCAACGCTGACCGATTCGGTCACGAGACCCTTGCGCAGCTTGGCGGCGCCGGTTCTCGATGTAGCGCCGCCGAGCTGGATGGCGCTCTCGATGTCATCGGCAATGGCGGCGATGTAGCGGGCGACGTGTTCGCTCGCTGTCGGAATCATCTCGTCGAGTTCGTGCACCGGCTCGCCCCGACGGAGCGCGTCGAGGACGCCGTTCTGCTCGTCGGCCAGCGCTCGCTTCAACTTCTTTGCGCTCGACACAATCAAGGGCGTCACGACCTCGTCACGTTCGGCGAAACCAATTGCTGCTGCCTCGATTTCCGACTCGAAATTGACATCAGCAACATCAGCAACATCAGCAACATCAGCAACATCAGCAACATCAGCAACATCAGCAACATCAGCAACATCAGCAACATCAGCAACTTCGATTATTTCAATGTTCTCCTCGTCCGCTGCAGAATCGGTTTTTGCCGGCACGTCGGCCCGGATGCGAGCGAACAAATCGACAACAACATCCCGGTCATCGTCGTCGTCCACTTCCGACTGAGCAGCCTCGTGGACCCCAGCAATGACCGGGATGTCGTTGGCAACTTCTTCGACGTTGGTATCCGGTTCAACAACCGCCTCCGTGGCTGCACTGTCAGTGTCTGTTGCTGGCGCCAATTCGTCAATGACCTCGGCCTGAGCGACTTCGGCGGGCTCGATGATGTCTGCAACGACACGCAGTACGCCAATGTCGCTCGAGACCACTGCCGCGGCTTCGGCATTATCTTCGCCGTCAGCCCTGCGGTCAGCTTCGAGCTCAGGATCAGCGACCGGCGCCTCGGCCAAGCCGATGTTGTCAACAGCAAGGACGGCCACAGCGGCTGTCGCTTCTGGGCGAGCCGAATTCGCGATCATCACAGGGAGCGGCCCAGTGGTGGGCGTGAGGTTCACGTATTCGTCAGGCTCACCGAGCGGCTCCATCTCAGCAACGACGTCCGCGGCCACAAGACGAGCCCGCTCAAAGGCCTGCGTCAGACGGTCGCGACCGTGGATCAGTTGTTCGATCTGTTCACGTGCCAGTTCGCGACGACGCTCAAGTTCACTCAGTACGCGCTCGCGGTAGGCGCGGGCTTCGTTGACCATCTCGCGGCCCTGCTGCTTGGCCATCGACAGTTCTGACTCAGCATCGGCCGCAGCGTCGCCACGTCGGCGCGATACCTCAATCTCGGCTTCCTCGCGGACACGATTGGCTTCGTTGCCGGCCTCGCTCAGCATCTGTGCTGCTGACTGCTCGGCTTTCTGGCGGATCTCGCTGGCGCTCTCGCGGGCGGTGATGAGGACGCGCACGGCTTCTTCACCGAGCAAGCGGGTCATCGCCTCGTCGTCGACCGGGACAGCAACACCCGAGTCGGAAAGAGCCGCCTGGAGTTCGTGTTCGAGAAAGCGCTCGCGCTCGCGCATGCGGCCCAGCTCAGCTGCGACCATTCTCAGAAAGTCTTTGACCTCCGCCTGATCAAACCCGCGACGGGACGTGCCAAACGACGCTTCGGCGATGGACGTTGGCGATGATGGGTCGGGGCGCGAAGTCGACATGGCCATAGGACGAAGCTACGCGTCTCAACAGCCGCGATGGTGGCAATCAGCTCAGTGCGACGTCGACGGGGACGAGCGGGTCCCCACCCAAGTCTTCCAGCGCCTGGAGCGCCTCTTCGAGCGTGGCCACCGGAATGATCTCGACATCGCCATGGCCTGCGTCGTTGAGCTTCTTGCGGAGCTCGTCTTCACCTTCGGCCAATTCACGCTGCGAGGCCGGCACCAGGAACACGTCAACATTGTGTTGGCGGACCGCGCTGGCCTTCTGCGACAAGCCACCAATTGGCCCGACCGAGCCGTCGAGCGAGATTGTGCCAGTCACGGCGATGTTCCGCCCACCTGTCAAATCGCCATCGGTCAGCTCGTCGATGAGAGCGAGCGTGAACGCCAGACCGGCAGACGGGCCCCCAATCCGGCCGGTGTCGATATCGACCTCGAACGGCAGCGTGACGACTCGAGTGTCGAACGGACGGAATCCGACGATCGTGCGGGCGGAATCGTCAGGGGACGCAGCGAGTTCGACCGTCACGTCGAGGACGCCAACGTCGGGGCGGCGAATCTTGAGGTCGATCGTGTCGCCCGGCAACTTGCCGTCGAGCACGGCGGAGAGGTCTTCAACCGAGTTCAACTCCTTGCCTTCAGCTTCGAGAATCGTGTCGGACGGATCAATAGCAAGGCCCGACGGGAAGAACTCGGCACACAAGCCATCGTCACCGACCTCACGGCAGAGGACTTCTTGAACAACGACTTCGCCGAGGCTGATCTCGGGCTTGTAGCCAGCGGCGGTGAGCGCGACGAACTGGGCCTCCTGGGATGCCGACCGCATTTGCTGCAACGCTGCTTCGCGCCGCTGTGACGGCGTACGGACACCGAACTTCTCTTCAGCGGTGAGGAGATCGATCGCAGGTTCACCCCGGCCAGCAAACCACGACAGTAGCGACTGTTCGGGGGCGCTGACCGTGACGAAGAAGAAGTCTCCGTTGGTCTCAAATCGCTTGACCTCGTCAGGAAGATCACCAAACACCACACGCTCGTTCACCGACTCGGCCGAGGCCGGGGTCTGCGCAAACGGCGCTTCCTGCATCTCCATCAGACGACGGTTTTCTTTCTCGGCGACAAGCGTTGCTGGAGCCAACGACGCGGCAACGATTCCTACCATCGCAGCCAAGCCGACGCCGCCGAGCAGCCATCCAAGGCGTCCAAGGCGTCCAAGCCATTTCGCACCCGGCAACTCGACGTCGAAATCGCTGGACATCAGCGTGCCCGGTGGGACCAACGGAGTGTTGAGTACAATGTCATTTGTTGTGTCGGTCACAGATCTCACCACTCAGGCCGGTTGGATGGTCGGGCTCGCCATAGTGGCCCTGCTGGGGACCGGCTGGAGGAAGACTGCCAGAGCCACAGCCCGAACACCACGCAAGGCTCCAGTTCTTCGCAGAAAATGGGTGCCGATCGGCATCGCTGAAACCACCGTTCCCCTCTACAGGCGTCCAAATGTGATCCGCCGCGTGTGGGCCGTGGTCGCAAGCTCAGCTATCGCTGTCGTCATGGGCGCCGTCCTGGCCATCGTCACTGCCTTCGCATTGGCATACGCGGTCATCACCCTGACCGATCTGTTGAAGCAATGACCGGACCGACCCGCAAAGACGTCGCTATCGCTGGCCATCAGGGCGACGTCGGCACGGCCACGGCCGGGCTCGCCAGTGACGACGGCAACATCCGAGCAACAGCATTGGGTGCCCTCGAGCGGCTCAACGAACTGGCCGACGAGCAGTTGATCGAAGCCTTCAGCGACGACGACCCTCGCGTTCGCCGACGAGCCGCCGAGTTGGCAGCGACGCATTCGTCGGTCGATCTCGTCCCGCTGCTCGCTGATCCCGACGTGAACGTGGTTGAGATGGCGGCGTGGAGCACGGGGGAACACGAAGCGAATCGACCTGCAGTGCTTGACCGCCTCTTGGAACTTGCACAGAACGCTGAGGAGCCGCTCGTGCGTGAAGCGTCCGTGGCTGCCCTCGGAGCAATTGGTGATCCGGTTGCCGTCGACGTAATCATCGCCGCGTGCAGCGACAAGCCCGCAGTGCGCCGCCGCGCCGTCCTTGCGCTCGCTCCCTTCGAGGGCCCAGCAGTCGAAGCCGCCATCGAGCAGGCATTAGTTGACCGCGACTGGCAAGTCAGACAAGCCGCCGAAGACCTACGAAGAGCCCAAGCCCGACCCAACTAAAGCGAGCAACACCAGAACGCCCGCGCATCAATTCTCTCTTTTGGAATCAGTGCAACGGAGTCGGGATCAGATCGTTCGAGGCCAAGAAAGCATGACCGAGTTGGCCTCCGCCAACGAGCGGTGAGGGCTGCCGCCGGAATCGAGCGATCTGGCCCGACTCAGAATTTAAAGCGGTAAACGTTTGTGGTGCGGGCTTCGAAGCCGATGCGCTGGTACAAGCGGTTGGCGGCTTCGCGTGACGGCCGACTGGTCAGGCTGACGTCTTTCGCTCCGCGCGCTTTGGCCTCGGCGAGTGCGGCTTCGTTCAGTTTGCGGCCGACTCCGTGACCGCGTGCAGCGTCGTCGACGACCACATCTTCAATCCACGATTTCAGGCCGGTCGGAATGCGGTAGAAGGCAAGCGTCAGGCTGCCAACGATCGTTCCGCCGACACGAGCAATAAACAACACCGTGTCGTCGCCGTGCACGACCAGCCCCAATTGATCAGCGTCCGGCGCGGGCGATGACGACGAAAGCTGCGGAACAAGATGGGCGAATGCTGCAATCAACTCGTCGTCGACAACCGTGGCCGTCTCGATCTTCACCGAAGTATCGGCGTTGGCTGCTGAGGAGTCGTTGAAGTCGCTCACGGTGAAGGGACGGTAGCGTGCAAACCGTGGGGTCCGAGCATGTTCGCTGGCAGAAGCAACCGTCATTGACGCGACCTGTACTGATCGCCGGGTTTACCGGCTGGAATGACGCCGGCGACGCAGCGTCAACCGCCTTACGAACGATGATCGAAGCGTGGGGCGCCGATGCAATCGCCGAGATCGACCCTGAGCCGTTCACCGACTTCGCCACGGTGCGCCCGCAGATCAAACTCGACAACGACAACCAGCGCAGCATCGTGTGGCCGACTGTCGGTGTGTGGTCGGTCTCGTTGCCAGGCACCGACGTGATCTTGGTGCTCGGCCCCGAACCCGCCCTACGGTGGCGCACCTTCTCCGAACAGATTCTCAGCCTCTGCGAAACTTATGGCGTCACTATGGCGATCTCGTTGGGCGCGTTGCTCGCCGACGTCCCGCACTCGCGGCCGGTGCCTCTCATTGGAACCGCCACCGACGAAAGCCTCATCGAACGATTCGAGCTTCAACGATCCGAGTACGAAGGCCCAACCGGAATTGTCGGTGTTCTCTACGATCAGTTGCACCGTGCCGGCATCGCCACTGCATCACTCTGGGCAGCAATTCCCGGTTACGCATCCCAGGTGCCGTCACCAAAGGCTGCGTCGGCGTTGGTCGAACGCTCTTGCTCCATGATTGGCACCCCCGCACCGCTGCAGTCGCTTGCGGCTGGCGCTGCCGAATACGACGCCCGTGTTGCTGCCTTAATTGGCGACGACGACGACATGGGCGAGTACCTGTCGCGGCTCGAAGAGATCTCCGACGATTCCGCCGACGACGAACTCGCCACGGCCGAACCGGTCGATCCTGAAGGTTTGGTCGACGAAGTCGAACAGTTCCTTCGCGATCAAGACTGAGTCAGTCAGGCACCACGCCCCTCAGGTGCGCCAGATGGGGTCGCGAACGTCGTCGAACGTTGCCGGGGATTGCACCCCGTTGATGGCGTCGAAGGCCATGTCGCCCCACCAGCCGGCGCCAGCTGTGACCTCGGGGAACTGCCCCTGGGCGAACCAGCCGACGTCGCCCGTCTCGAGCGGGTGCGGATCGAGCGACCCTCCAGTGGCACGGCAGTGAAACAACAGCATGTACATGCCGAATCGGCTGAAACCCATGCGTTGGCCGTCAACCACGCCGAGCAGACGGGTGGGCTCGCACTCGATGCCGGTCTCTTCGTGGACTTCTTTCACGGCGACCTCAGCCGGTGAGTAGCCAACGTCTGCCCAACCCGTGGGATACAGCCAGACGCCAGAGTCCTTACGCTGAACCAGCAGCATCTCGCCGGCGTCGTTGCCGACAATCGCACCGACTGCGACCTTCGGGGTGACGTAGCCGGGCACGCCTTCGCCAATCGACTCGACCCATTCGCCCACGAACTCGTCGCGAACGGTGTCTGACCCGGAAACGCCTGCAGCCGCTGCCTTGATGTCGCCCGCGACGTGCAACACCTCTTCGAAGCGTTCACGTTCGTACAGGCTTTCGGTGAAGCCCATCCCGGTCCGGGCGATGCCGGCAAGGGTTTCGCTCCAGCGCGCCAGGTCTCCTGCCATGTCGGGGCTCACCGCGCCACCTTCGGACTTGTCGCTGCTCACCTGGTGCACGCTACGTCATCTCAACGGGTGCAGCAGGTTCGTGCCCACCAGGTTGAAACTCAGGTGGCTGCGTGCAGGATTGCACGCTGGATTTCTTTGCGATGGAATTTGTCGATAACGAGCTCCCCCGCCGACGTGCGGACATAGAACGTGTCAACGACCTCGATGCCAATGGTGTCCACCGTGGCATGACGGATGTCGAGGCCAAGCTCGCCGATTGCCTTCGTGATCTGATGAAGAATCCCGATCTTCGTGACCGCCCGAACTTCGATCACCGTGGCGTTGCTCGATGCGTCGTCGTGAAACACCACCTTTGGCGGTTCCGGCTGCTGCGCCTGTGTGCGGCGGCGACGCCGATAGGTCTTGGCCCGTTCAACCAGCCGCGACTCGATCGCCAACTGATGAGCGAGCGCACGACCGAGGTCGGTCTTGAGCGTGCGCCACGCAATCCCATCCTCAGGCAGGATGATCCGGAACTCAGATGCCGCCATGCCCTGCTCGTCGGAGTGCGCTCGAGCAGTAAGTACGTCCAGTCCGTGCAGCGAGAGCACGCCGGCGACCTGGCTGAACGTACCCGCCGAGTCGGGGCTGACAACGGTGATGACGTCGTCCTTGCGATGCATGGCAATCTCGCCGGCCGCCATCAACATCAGTGTGCTGGCGTCGGGGAACAGGCTCCAAGTGACCTCAGCAACGTTGCCCCCACCGAGCACGTGGCGCACACGAGCCGCCAGTTCGTTGACGAGGTCTTCTTTCCAGGATCCCCATGCCGACGGGCCGGTGGCGAGTGAGTCGGCTTCAGTGAGTGCGTGCAGCAGATCGAGTCGTTCGACCGAGCCGAGAGATTCCGCGACCTGGTTGATCGTGGCTTCGTCGGTCAGGTCACGGCGAACAGCGACGTCGGGGAGCAGCAGGTGATGCTCGACCATGGCAACAAGGGTGTCGACGTCGGCCGTCGGGAGCCCGAGTTTCGGGCCGACCTGGCGGACAAGGTCCATCCCGACGATCGTGTGATCACCCGGGTAACCCTTGCCGAGATCATGGAACAATCCGCCGAGCACGAGGAGGTCGGGTCGGGCAACGCGGTCAACGAGTTGCGATGCGTTCGCGGCGGCTTCCCACAGGTGCCGGTCAACGGTGAAGCGGTGGTAGGCGTTGCGCTGCGGTTTGGACCGATTCGGTTCCCACTCGGGAAGCAGCCGAGCAAACAACTCTCGTTGATCGAGCGCTTCAAGTACACGAATCGAACGGTGACCTTCAAGGAGTAGTGCCACAAGTTGGGCAGTCGCGCCCACCGGCCAGATGCCTTTCCACGGTTCGACCTCATCGTGGAGCCTGTCGAGCGTGCTCCGACCAATCCGGCAGTCGCTGCGGGCAGCCGCGACTGCTGCTTGAAGAACGAGCGTGGGGTCGGCAACCGGGTCGGCGCAATCGGCCAATTCGATTTCGCCATTGCGCAGCACGATGCCTGACGAGATATCCCGATCTGGCAGGCGGTCGGAGGGCGCGACCGATCGGCCCCAGTTCTCGTCGACGAGCCATGCAATGGTGCGCCCAGCTGCGGCGATGTCGGCCATCAAGTCGTCGGCATCATTCCAGCCGCCGACTTCAGCCGTGGAGTCTTGATCTTCGAGGCGCAGGACGTCACCCGGCCGTCCAGTGGAGCAATGGAGCGCGACTCGCGCGCCGAGCAGTACGTCGTAGCAGCGCTCAAGCTCGATGAGATCTTCGGGAAGAATCGACAGCCCACTCTGGTTTGCCCACTTGAGCGATTGGACGTCGCGCAGGCCACCGTGACCAAGTTTGAGATCAGGTTCGAGGCGATACGCCACGTCGCCTGCATTGTCTTGGCGTTCGCGCACCCGGGCACGCAGCGCGGTGAGGAATGTGCCGCTTTGCTTGTCCCAGATGGCCCGGCCCTTGGTCGTTACTTCGTCGGCGAGCTCGCGGTCGCCGGCGAGGAATCGACCCGTGAGCAACGCCGTTGCGGAGTCGAGATCTGCAGTGACGATTGTCAACTGTTCCTTGACGGTGCGGACTGCGTGACCGAGCTTGACGCCTGCATCCCACAGCGGGTACCAGAGCGCACTCGCCACTGCCTCGACGGCGGGTGCGGTCTTCTTGCCTTTAAGGTCGTGGACGAGTAGCAGATCGAGGTCACTCCAGGGAGCGAGTTCGCTGCGTCCGAACCCGCCCACGGCGAGCAGCGCGAAACGGCCCTTGGCTGGCGCGTGCTCGGCAACTGCTGCGTCGAACAGCGAACGAACCCAGTCGTCGGTGATGACAGCAAGCGACTCGCAGTACGCCGTCCCGCCAGTGCGGAGGTCGTCGGGGTGCGCAGCCAAAGCTGCATCAAGGTGGCCCTGCCGGCTCCGCGGCAACGACGCGCTCATCCGATCTCACTCGCGGTGTTGCTCGCGGTATTGCTGGTGAGGCGACTACCACTTTTGTCGGAGGTGGCTTCGATGGGGAGGTTGCCTTCTGGAGCGTCGATCGTCAGATTATACGCAACTGG
>Ga0115001_10000841_pt1 | contig 23292 bp, 10 predicted proteins | sample ArcticOcean_MG_C_12_FD_89869 | JGI IMG/M metagenome (GOLD analysis project Ga0115001, IMG submission 89869) | Marine microbial communities from western Arctic Ocean - ArcticOcean_MG_CB8_130 | ecosystem: Environmental > Aquatic > Marine > Oceanic | place: Arctic Ocean: Canada Basin | collected... | reverse complement strand
TATATATCGTTTATACGTCCTATACTGGTCGTAAACATTGGTCAAAGTTTACACTCTACCACTGCTGCTTCTCGTTCATTATTTAAGCACTACGAACATACCTAATAATATAAATCATCATCGAGCGATTGCGATGCGAGAGAGACGTCGCGCGGTCGTGCTTATACATAAACATAAACAGACCCTATCCCCTCTCTCTCTCTCTATATATCGTTTCCGTGTCCTATACTCGTTTTAAATGGTCGTAAACATTGGTCAAAGTTCGAAAAGCACGACCACTGATGCTTCATTTTTTTCTCGCAATTCTCTGCTTCCGTGTAATGCCGAAACCTGCGTCGCTTACACTTAAATTAATCGCAAATCGAACGATGAAGTCTTTACTGACTAGTTCGTACGCAACGCAAGCGATGCTAACAGGCCAAGCGAGGCTAAAAAGTGATCTCGCACTACATTCAGGCCCTAATCTGAACGAAAAACGGAAGCACGGATTGCGATTTGAAAAGAGATCCAATGGAACACCAACGAAGGATTCGAACGCAGCGCAAAGGAATCGAAACAGGCAAAGGTTCTTCAATTCGCTAGAAAACGATGAGCTCGTCTGTTCTTCAAAGGCGAGAGATGACGCGAAATCGTTCGCGATGGAAATCGCGAGCGAAGAAGAGGCCATGATAGTCTTGAAAGAGTTAGCAGTACGAATTCAAAAAGCGGATGATTCCTATTACGACGGAATAGGAAAAAACGAAGAAAGTGGGAGCGAAGGAGCAAGAGCGAATGTTGTACACGCCGCCACGGCGAATATTTCTGATGCCGAGTATGATTACATGAGAATGAAATATGACGCCGTCGAGAACAGGTTTGAAAATTTGCGAGGTTTGTTCGATGCGAATGAACGCGTTGGAAGCGGTTATAGAACGAGCGCGAGGACTACGGCGACTACGGCGAACGACGAGACGAGTTTTGAGTATAAGAAGTATAAACATTTAGAACCGATGTTATCTTTGAAAAACGCGTTTAATGAAGACGAGGTTAGAGAATTCGATGAACGAGTGAAGAAGGCTTTACATGCAATGGTTAATAAAAATATTGAGGAACGAGCGATCGAACGACGAATCGAGTATTGCGCAGAGTTGAAGATCGATGGCGTGAGCGCGAGTTTATTATACGAAAACGGGAAGCTTTCGAGAGTTTTAAGTCGTGGGGATGGTGAGTTTGGGGAAGATATTACGAGGCACATATTATCCAGTTGCTCTTCGAACGATGTACCGAAGGAAATATCTATAGACATTGATAGTTTTGAAATCAGGGGAGAGGTTTACGTCGACGAGGATGATTTTGAACGCGTAAACGCGAAGAAAATATCGAACGGCGAGCAACCGTTTAAGAACGCTAGAAATGCAGCCGCCGGCGTCATGCGCATGAAAGAAGCGAATAAAGATGTCCCTTTACGTTTTATTCCACACGGATGGGGAGGAGTGAAGAAGAAGAAGAAAAAGAAGAATAACGAAGAAGAAGAAGAAGATTATTTCCGGACTCAAATCGATTTTTATAAAGCGTGCGCGAAATGGGGATTTTCCGATTTATGTTTAACCAGAAGCAAGCGAACGAACGATTTGAATGATTTATTTGAATTTCACAAAAAAGCGATCGCTGAAAGAGATTCGATACCGCACAAAATCGATGGCGTTGTATATAAAATAAACGAAACGAACGCGCGCGAGATCGTTGGCTCTGACGCCAGAGCGCCAAAGTGGGCAATCGCGCATAAATTCGTCGCCGACTACGCGGTTACGAAATTAGAAGCGATTGAAGTGCAAGTCGGTAGAACTGGTGTTTTAACACCAGTAGCTATTTTAGAACCGTGTGAGTTAAACGGCGCGACTATACGTAGAGCGACGTTGCATAACTTTTTCGAAATCGAGAGGAAGAAAATTCAAGTCGGTCAAGAAGTTGTCTTGGAAAGAGCCGGCGATGTAATTCCGAAAATCATCCGCGTCGCGAATGATTCCGAAAGGAGGAAATCAAGTCTTAGTAGTAGTAATAATACTATAATCTTGAATTTTGGAGGCGCATCTTCGTATGCGGCGCCGATGTTATGTCCGTGCTGTAACTCTGTCGTCTCTCGAGACTGCGAAGATGGCATGGTCATTCGATGCAACGCTGGCTTAAAATGTCCAGCGCAAAGAACGGCTCGAGCGACACATTTTGCTTCCAAAAAGGCGTTAGACATTCGGGGCTTGGCCGAAAAACAAATCGAAAAGCTCTTTGAATTCAAAGCGATCGAGAAAACTTCTGATATATTCACTTTAGAAGAACGTTTTTATAGTACCGCTAAGAACAAAGGAGACGAAGAACCGCCAGTTTGGGCGAGATATGAAAACGCTACGGCAAAGAAAAAGAACGAGTTCACGAAAAACTCACTGAACATGTTCGCAGCAATTAGGGAGGTTAAAGAAAACGGTGTCACGTTGGCAAAGTTTATATACGCGTTGGGAATACCGTTTGTCGGCGAAGCGACTGCGAAAGAGATTGCGAAAACGTACGGCACTTTGGAAAAATTCCAACAAGCTGCGATTAAATATTACAAAACAAATAATAATAATAATAATAATAATGATAATAAAAATGATGACGATGTATATAACGATCTCGAGACCGTCGAAGGCGTCGGCGAAATCGTCGCGAAGAGCATTGCGAATTTCTGGAACGAAGTGAACAACGCGAACGAAGTCAACGCCATGCTCTTAAACGGCTTGAAGATAATTGAACAAGAAGAAACATCAGAGACAACGACAGAGGAAACACTGACAGGAGCAAAAGCTTTGCGAGGATTAAAAATCTGCGTCACTGGAACCTTCGATTCCTTAACTCGCGAAGAAATCCAATCCATCGTCGAACAAAACGGAGGTTCGCTCACGAACGCATTAACGAAATCGACAAACGTCTTACTCGTTGGCGATGCTCCCGGCCAATCAAAGCTTGAAAAAGCTGAACGCGATGCAGCGTTCAACGAGCGAATCAAAATCATTCGCGGTTTCGCAAACTTCGCACGCGAGTTCGACGTACGCGTCGGAAATTAAAAAAACGTCAACTAGCACGCGGTCCCTTTAACTCTCTCTACTTATCATCCCTTCGTTCTTCTTCTCTATTACGATCTCGTTTTTACTCAACATCTTTAGCTCGTACCATGCCTCGGCTCACCGTTCTCGTTTTTTATGACTCCCTCGCTCTTTCAAAGAAACGTGCTCTGCTGATTTCATTTTGCCTGCTGCTCTGCTGATTTTGCAAAAAACCCGCAAAAAAGAAAAAACACAATTTTTTTTACACCGATGGAGCACTGACAGACTGACTCAATTATTTATTTTATGACATTTATTTAGGGTGTTGTGATTTAGGGTGTTGTGATTTAGGAGGAAGAAAACTGAAATAAAAATAATAATACTAATATTAATAAGAATTTGGATTCGTTAGACGTCATTTCGTCACAAAAAACGCGCTTATTCTTCGTTCGCTCTTTCTCTCTGTTTATTAAAATTAATTAATTTCAATCGTTGAAATAGTTCGATCTACGAGCGAGCATAAACAAAACACGCGCGCGCACTTGCGTAGAAGAAAAAACAGTCAACGCGCAGAAGAAGAATCCGAAGAAGAAGAAGAATCTGAAGAAGATTCCGAAAAGATCCCACGGAAGAAGAGGAAACGAGAAGGAGATTGAGAAACTTAGAGTTATCTTCTTAATCGTCGTCGTCATCAATGCTGAACAGAATTAATTCGTCTCGGACTCATTCGCGAGCGGTGCACTCGTTAGTGAACTATTGCTTGAAGAACTCCATAGGGCGTTCTGATGAGGAACAGGGCCTTAGCAAAGGCTTTGGTTTGAGTAAGACCTTCGCGTCCGTGGTTCAAGAGCGAGATCTTCTTCTTCTTCGTCGTCGTTCGCAGATGATGGGGAAGATGTTCAGTCTCTGCGCGTTTAAGAACAGTAGCAGAACTGTTGTCCGCGATGAGAACGGTAAGACGAAGACGATGAAGACGAGCGCGAAAGATGTACAAAAGAAAGAAAAGGAAGAAGAAATTGGTACCGTGAGTACGAAAGAGAAGGCGGATGAGATATTGAAACAGTCGAAGAAACGAGTAACGAATGGGAGCATCGGGAACACTGAACCTCCAGGTGGTCCAACTGCGAAGGCGGAGAGCGGCGGTGATAAAGGTTCATCGTCGTCGTCGTCGTCGTCGTCTTCCGCTGGCGGTAATCATAATAAAAAGGATAATAATAAGAAAGAGGGAGAGAAGTCGTTCATGGAACTTTTACAGTCGCAACAAGTTCTAGGGCAACTCGGGTTATTGTTATTGTTAGGTCTCGGATTATCGTTTTCGAGAGCTGCGACGGGGCAATCAGACGTGAGAGAGATTTCGTTTCAAGAGTTCAAGACGAAGTTGCTAGAGCAAGGTTTAGTCGAAAGAATTGAGGTTTCGAATAAGAATACTGCGAAGGTGTTCTTGAAGAGCAGAGGCGGTGCGAATTTGGGAAATGATGGCATGATTGGCGGTAATAATAATAATGCTCTCGGGTTTGATTCTGGCGGATCAAACTCGATGATGGATTCGTCGTCGAGTTCGATTAATTCTCAACAACAACAACAACAACAACAACAACAACAAAATCAATTGTATAGATTTTCGTTCAACATCGGGTCTTTAGAGACGTTCGAAAGAAAAATGGAAGAAGTGCAAGAGCTGATGGGCATCGAAAGTTCGAAATTTGTTCCAGTGACGTACGTTTCTGAAACGTATTTACTTCCAGAATTTTTAAGAGCTTTGCCGACGCTTTTGATTTTTGCAGGTTGGTTGTATTTCATGCGCAGAGGCGCTGGTGGAGTAATGGGTGGAATGGGCGGCGGTGGCGGTGGCCCAGGAGGAGGCATTTTCAACGTAGGTAAAGCAACGATTGCGACGTTGGATAAGAACGCGCCAAAAGTGATGTTCGCCGACGTCGCTGGGTGCGACGAGGCGAAAAGAGAAATCATGGAGTTTGTCGATTTCTTGAAGAATCCAGAGAAATATGAAAAATTAGGCGCAAAGATCCCAAGAGGCGCTCTTTTAGTCGGTCCTCCTGGGACTGGGAAAACTTTATTGGCGAAAGCCACTGCGGGCGAATCCGGCGTTCCTTTTCTCTCCATTTCTGGCTCTGATTTTATGGAGATGTTTGTCGGCGTCGGACCTTCGCGCGTTCGCGACTTGTTCGCCAAAGCGAAAGAACAAAGACCGTCTATTATTTTCATCGACGAAATTGATGCCATTGGAAGGCAAAGAGGTCGTGGCGGTTTCGCTGGCGGGAATGACGAGCGCGAAAACACGTTGAACCAATTATTGGTTGAAATGGATGGGTTCGGATCGACGTCTGGCGTTGTCATTCTTGGCGGTACAAATAGACCGGATATATTAGATAAGGCTTTATTACGTCCAGGACGATTCGATCGACAAATTACTGTCGATAGACCAGATGTCAAAGGTCGCGAGCAAATCTTTCGAGTTCATTTGAAAAAAATTACGCTCGACGGCCCAGTGAAGGATTACTCCGAACGCTTAGCAGCTCTCACGCCTGGTTTCGCTGGCGCGGATATTGCAAACGTATGCAACGAAGCGGCATTGGTCGCCGCTCGCGACTCTGCCGATTTTGTCGTTTTAAATCACTTTGAACGAGCAGTCGATCGTGTCATCGCTGGATTAGAAAAAAAAGAGAAAGTAATCTCGAGAGTGGAAAGAGAAACTGTCGCGTACCACGAAGCCGGTCACGCCGTTGTCGGTTGGTTCATGGAACACGCCGAGCCTTTGCTAAAAGTTTCAATCGTTCCAAGAGGTTCAGCCGCGTTGGGTTTTGCGCAATATTTACCAAACGAAAACGTCTTGGCAACTACGGAGCAATTGACTGATATGATGTGCATGACTTTAGGTGGCCGAGCCGCCGAATACGTCATGCTTGGTAAAATTTCCACTGGCGCACAAAACGATCTCGAAAAAGTTACAAAAATGGCGTACAACATGACCGCGGTCTATGGTTTGAACGAAAAAATTGGTTTGCTCTCGTTCCCGCAAGGCGATAACGATTTCAAATCGCCGTACTCTGAAGACACAGCGCGCATGATCGACGTTGAAGTTCGTCAATTGGTCGATAAGGCATACTTGCGAACTTGCGCACTCGTCCGCGAGAAGAAAAGTGTCGTCGAAAGTTTAGCCAGAGCTCTTTTGGATAAAGAAGTGTTACAACGCCACGATTTAGTGAAACTTTTAGGCGAACGACCGTTTGTTTACGAAGGGCAACAAAACATCGACATCTTGAATCAAGGTTTCCGCGACTCAAATTTATTACCGAGCAAAAACTCTGCCGTTGATAACGGGGAAGAAAAGAAGGAGGAGGAAGATGATTCTGCTGCTGGAACACCAGTAATTCCAATTCCTGTTCCTTTCGTGTAGTTTCCTCTTCCATCAATTCACGCAGTAAAGTTTGTGTGTTGTACATTATATATATATAGTATATAATAAAATTTCTCTCGACTCAGATAGATCGATATAGAAAATGTTCGAAACTGTTGTTATACAAAAACTTTTTAAGTTGGTTTTGCTAATGAAATATATAAATAACGATGCATTGTTTGCATTTTTAGATTTCTCATACTTCATCGGCAATCTTTGAAATTACCATCGGTGTCGGTGGGGGTACGATCATCGTTGCTATTCGAGAAAAAATCCCTTTTCGTTGTTGTCGATGTTCTCCTTCTCCTCTCTCGTTCATCGCTCGTTCTTTCCTCTCTTGTTCAATCATCCTCATTTGTCTCATCCTACGCGCTTTCTTCCCCGTCGGCGTCGTCTCCTGCGCGTCATCGTGACTATCCCCATCACCAAACCCTAACTCCCTCTGCGCCGACTTCACTACGACCAACTCCTTATGGCCAGTATGTACGTCTAAATGTCTCTCGAATTGATACTTGCGTATATCTCCAATAACGCACTCGCACGTCGTGAACACTTCGCATCCTTCCAACATATGCCCGCCGCAAACCTCCCCGTTCGCATCCGCGACCGCAATATGCACGTGCATCCCAAACTCATTCGATATTGTTCCACTCATTGATACAATCTCAAATCTTTCCTCCGATAATTCAGCTATTTCGTTCTTCTGTGTCTCCTGATTCGATGCTAATCTGATCTTCGCTCTTCGTAACGATCCGACCGTGGTTAAAATAATTCCAGCCTTGATTTCGTTCAATTTCGCGAATTCTTCCAGTTCTTTGCGTATATCCTGTCCTCGTCGTCGTCGTCAAATTATTACGCACACGTATTTGCGTATTATTCAAGATCCGACGCGAGTCGTTTTGGAATTGTTTTTGCGTTCAAGTCTCAGTAAACATACACTGATTACTTAATTACTTAATTAACTAATTAATATACTCGTAGAAGAAAACAAAAATTTCATGTTTACTCGTAAAAGTCAAAAACGGATTCATTCGATCGATTAATTATCACAGGAAAAGAAACGAAAACAAAAGAAAGATGGTTTTACCTGGCCCGGTTTTAATCGGAACGCGTGGATTTCCATTTTACCGCAGTAGTGTCCGTGCGCTATGCAGACGAAGAAAAAAAGGTTCGATGGATTTATTAAAACAACTGCGAGTTCCGATTTGGCCTTTCTTTGAAGTGAAGTGAAGAGCTCACAAGATGAGAGCTGGAAAACGCGATCGCATTTTTTTAGAGAAAATCTTTCGGAACAACCGTTTCGTTACTACTACTACTACTACTGCGAAGATCGGTGTTGAATAAGAGACGATGGACGAAGGTACCGAGCAAGGCGTGGTAGAGTAAACCGCGAGCGCCTAAGGCCGTGACTACGAGTAAGCGCTTCTGTGCTTTTTTTCTTCCGGTGGATTTATGGTCGCCGCTAGCGCCGACGCGTCGTACGATTATGATCTTTGGGAAGCGACCTTCGGGGGATCGTTTAGAGTTCACGCGTACGCCGTATGCAATTTTTTCCACGTCTTTAATGGTGAACGCTGAGCAGGCGCCCGCGATTTCGTCGTCGTTTGAAGGTAAGACTTTTTCGTTCAAGTCGTTTAATAAGTACTCGATCGTTCCTTTGTTCTCGTCGGATTTGTCCTTATAGCCAGCAGTACTCGCCTTTATCGCTAACGTTTCCTCGTCTTCGTCTCTTTCTTTAGTCGGTCCGAACATCGCGCGTTCTCTTTGATATGGACTTAAATAATGCGATCCGAGTATACCGGGCATTTCCCATTTTGAAGTAGAACTATCGTCGTCGTCCTTGGAAAAGACGTTTGATTTTCGTAGAACGAGCGCTTGGCCGCCTTGGAGCTCTAGATCATATTCTCTACTTCTTAAGATCTCATCTCTTAAATCGTCGTCCAAGAAACCTTTCTTGAAAAGCTCGGCGCCAGCGCATACGATGACTTTATCGAAATTTTCATCATCTAAAACATCTTTTTGAAGATTTTCTATGCTCTTTTTGATGAACTTGAACGAACGCGTCGAGGCGCGTTTAGCAGCTTCGAATTCGATTAATACTTTCAAAGCTTCTAAGTATCGCTTCGCGTCAACGACGATTCCGTTTTCGACGTAAAATCCACACGAATTATTAACATCGTCATCGTTATTTCTATTATTCATTTTGTTTCGTAACAAAACTTCAATCTCAGCTCTCTCCACGAACCGAATTTTATTATCGTCATCACTTTCATTCAACGAAACGTTCTTCACGATCGTTCGTTTTTCCTTCTCATTCCTCGCCGGTTTTAATACACCAATTTCACGAAACATTTCGCCCATTACCTTTAAATCGTCCATTCTCCTCCTCTCTCCAGAAAATCGAGGCATATCTCCCTCTACTCTCAAATCTGGATCTAACATAATCCTCTCAACGCTCTGCGCTTTCTTCAACAACTTTAAGGTCTCTGCATAGCCTTCTCTTCCATATTTCATAATTTGCCCTTTTGGTGTGTAAGAATGCAATAGCCCGGCCGCGATTGCGCTCGCGCCGCCGATACCGGCGTGCTCGCTCGCAAACATCGTTACCTCTATTTTCATCCCTCGATCGTTACCACTACTACTACTACTACTACTGCTTACTATTGCATTCGCACACGCTAAACCGGCAAATCCACTCCCTATTATAGCCACTCTCACCACTTTCTCTTCGTTTATGTTTTTTTCGTTCACATCATCATCATCATCATCAAGAAGCGCTTCGCTTGAATTCGAGCAAACCTTCTTCTTCTTCTTCTCCTCCTCCTTCTTCTTCTTCTGCTTCATGCAACGATTCCTATCGACGCCGAAACTCGAACACGAACGCGAAGAAGAAGAAGAAGAAATCATCACGATCATCACAGACCTCTGTTTTTGTAACGAGAAAATTTACACTATTTATCGCACGAATTAATCATTCTTGATATAACTCATCGGCGTTCGTCGACTGGCCCTGTACGCTAAGAAAAGCGCGAAAGTAAACATCAGGAGCACTATTGAGATCGCCAAGTATAAGTCCTCGTGTTTCCCTCCTCGCATTTGTTGATGCATAGTCTGCTTTCTGAGCTTCTCGTTCTTCTTCTGCTTAAACTCGAACATTGTTATTTATTATTAACTAATTAAGTTATTAAAAACTGCGGATGTAACAACCAAAGCGACACAAACTCGTTTTCCAATCAAAAACGGCTTTTCTCGATGAGAACTGAATAAACTTTGACCGAAATCGTGATCACTTTTCTTCGCCCCTGTCTCTCTTTCGCACGTGGGAAGAAGAGCCTCGATTGCGAGAGAGATCGAAGAAGAAGAAGAAGAGAGGGATGTAATGAAACGCACGTCGTCGTCGTCGTCGTCGTCGTTGATCCGAAATTAAAAACGAGATCTGATCAACGTTTTATGGTTTCCAAAGGCACTCTTTTATAAACGCTCATCGTCAATCGAACCGGCGCTGAGCTTCGCGCGATTGCGATGAAGCGACGCGAGAAATCGAGTGATTAAAGTACTTAAAATTGGTACAGAACCGCGCGTGCGTGTCCAGACTTTGTGCGCGTATCTATTCAGTTCGCGTCAAATTCAATTTCTCTCTGGCTAGCTTGTAGCCAGAGCTTTATCTTGATGGTGTTTATCTCAAACATCAGTCACAAAAAGGGTATCAGGTGTACTGCTCAGTAAAACTGATAAGAAACAAACGAACGATCATGGGTTTCATTCATCATTCTCCTACTCCTCCTCCTTCTCTCGCTAGAGCTCAAAGCGTTCGTTTGCTGTTTCTTAATCACGCGAAAACTTCAATGGCAACGACTACTACTAAGCGAAGAACTGGAAGGGATTTGCAAACGCAGATTGAGGCAGTCGCGCGCTCTAAAGGCAGGCACAATCAAAGGAACAACCAACAGAATAACAACGAACGCGGTTTAGTAACGAACAGATCGGAGGATAGGACGTTGAACAGGACTGGGAAGGTTTTAGTGGACGTCGAGATCACGAGGAGAAGGCCTGCTGAGCGAGAAATGGGTGATTTTGTTCCCGGTGAGGAAATGATTGGACGAAGTCGGAGCGAAGAAGATAAGCGCGAAGAAAATGAGTATGATTTTAATAACGACGATGATGACTATGGAACTATATATGGCGATAAATCGATATTGAATAATAATAATAATAATAATAACTCAATCATAGAACGACTGGCGATTACTGGGGATATCGAAGAACTCGGTGGATGGGACACGAGGAAGTGCGTATTGTTAACGCAAACGCCGAACGATTCGGAGAAATGGTTCGGGAAGATTGAGGTTTTGGAGCAGAAGAAAAGGATTGAATTAAAAGCGGTCGCGCTCGATAGAGATGGGAATTTGTTGAGATGGTCTCCAGGTACCGTGATTTCGATTGATATACCCGAAAGGTGTACGAAATTCGAGGTTCAGATGGATTGGCCTTTTTCGGCAGATGAACGCGTTACTTTGAGGACTTTAGCGAAATGCGAAGTCAAGCAAAGCGATAATAAGATTGAAACCGGAGGCGCTTGGTTAGCGTGGAGTGGGCAGCAGAAACTTACACATGCACAGATGTTATCATCATCCGCATCGACGTCGAATTCTTCAACGTCGTCATTTGTAAATAGTAATAATAATAATAAAAATGAAAACGAGAATAATAAAAAGAAGAACAAAATAGCAGAGGATAATAGAAACGAAGGACTTGTCGTAGAGGCTGCGACAAAAGATGATGATGATGATGATAATAATAATAATAATAGTAATAGTAACTCGCTAGCAGTAGAAGTAGAAGAGAAACAGAACAATAACGACTCAGAAAAAGATGCTGAAGCAGAAGAATTCGAAGAATTTGAAAAGAAGCAACAAATACTGACTTTAGCCGAAGAGCTCGGCTATACGCCAGGCTCGCACTTGAGCTCGATGCAACCTGGATTAAAGACCGAGATTGTCTACTCTGCCGCAGACACTTCTCGAGGTCGAGGCGTTCGAATTGGCGTTCTCGAAGAAGGAGAACTCGTTGAGATTTGGTCCGAACATAGTACAGAGGTCGGGAAAGGTATGCGCGTTGGCGATCTATACATTGGCGTAGTCGTGAGAGTTTTAGAACGTATGAACGCTCTGTTAATCGATTTAACTGGCAACGGTCCGCCATACGCGCTTCTGCAGAAAGGCGTCGAAATGCCAATAATGACATGGAAAAGTAAACTCGAATGGTTGGCCGATAATGAAATCATCGGAGATGATCGTCGTCGTCATCGCCGTCGTCGTTCGACCGCTTTTAGGCTCAATTGGATAAAAAAATTAGGATTTCTGAAAAAGGAATACGGCGCAGAAGCCGTGAAAAATTGCACGCGAAGCCAGCTCAAAGAATTAGTAGAATCATCCGAGCTCATTAAGGAGTGGGAACGGAAAGAACTCGAAAAAAGACAACAAGAACAGAATATTACTAGAGATGATTATGCCGATGAAGATGTAAGAAACTATGACACCGCCGTAGATTCTGGCGATATTAGGACTACGACTAAAGGATCACGTCGCTGGGATAAAGGTGAATGGGGTGATACATGGGACCGGAGCGGCGGTCCTTCGCCTTGGCGAGGCGCCGGTGGCCGTTCAATTCGTGATAACCAGAAAAATAACGAAAACGAAATCGATAATGATGATGATGATGAAAACCAAGACGACAACATCGACTACGATGACGATGATGAAGATTATGACGACGACGACGACGACGACGACGACGACGATGTCTTAACTAAAACAAAGTCTGCTCGCGAGCAAGTACCTTCGGTACGTTTCGAGAGATGGAATCTCAATTTGCAAGCTGTCAAAATGGAAATAGCTGCGATAAAATCAGTCGAACTCGCTTTGGAAAGTCCCATTAGTAAAATGCTTGATGAATCGGATGATTTCATGGCCAACGTCGCTGGAATGTTGGATGAAATCGAAATCGATGAAGAAACAGGCGAGGTTATTGAAGAGTTTATAGAAGATGGTGATACCGAAGATGGCGCGGAATTTCTTTACGGCGCCGAAGAAGTAGAATTAGATGATACAGATAATGACGATGATGATGGTGTGGTAATTGCAGAAAAAGTTGACGAAAGTGACGATGACGATGAAGATGTTGAAGGCGACGATGACGACGGTGATGACGATTCCAAAGAGGTTAATTCAAAAAATAAGAAATTTAAAGAAATACGGAAGAAATTTGGCATCACAAAAGATGAAATTCGAGGCATGTGCGCAACAAAATTCGAGATAGGACAGCCAATCGTCTGCCAAGTAATTCGACTTGGGCATTCCAACAAAGGACCTCGCGTCTCGGCGCGACCGACGCTTCCCGGACGTAACGTCGTTTTGTGTCCAGATGGTGATGGCGTATACGTCTCTCGTAAACTCATTGGACCGGCAAGAAGTTATGTTAAATCAGTCGGTATGAGCGTTTGTCCACCGGATGCGGCATTGATTATGCGCACTGAAGCTGCTGGCGTTGCTCAAGAGGCGCTCGAATTAGATATCAAACGTCTCATCGACGATTGGAACGCGGTGAAAATTTCTACGAAGACAATAATTGAAAACACTGAAAGAGAACAAGAGAAATACTTGGTTGAAAAATATCATCGAGTTGGGCGCTTTAACTTGACGCGACCGGGTTATGATTTCCCGCGCGTGAAACCATCGCGTTTATTAAATTCTGCAACATCTGAACAAGTTTTAGTGAGAGACTTGTTTGGCGAACGAATTGCAAAGTTATACGTCGATACTTCGAGCGCGTATGACGCAATCGTGGACGATCTCGCTAGAGCTGGAGCATCGAAAGAGATCATAGATCGCGTCAATCTATTCGCTGGAAGTCGATCGTCTTCCTTGGGCAGCAATAGAGCAGAGGGAAGAGACGCTAATGATGGTGGTGTCAACATGTTGTTTAAGCATCTCGGCATAGACGAAGTCGCCGAATCTCTCGATGATGAAGTCATCTGGCTCGATCAAAATGAACTTCCTGGTGCACATTTAGTTATTCAACGAACAGAAGCTTTGACTGCAATTGACGTCAACGCCGGACGCTCGGCGATGAAAAATGACGGTGCCGATAGACTCGAGTTTCATTCTCGATTAAACATTGCGGCTGCAAAAGTAGTCGCAAAAACTCTAAGATTACGAGATATCGGTGGTTTAGTCATGGTTGATTTTGTAGATATGGATGCTGAATCGTCCAGACGCGAAGTTGAAATTGCGTTTGAATCAGTCGCGAATCGAGACCGCGCGCAAGTTACTTTTTGTCCAATTTCACCGCTTGGCGTGATGGAAATTGCGAGAGAACGATTGCAAACGCACGGCTCTGATGGTTTATTAGCAATAGTCGCAGATGAAAAAGGAATGCCGATAGAGACTGACCATATTAGATCTACAAATGTCCAAGGAAGGCACTCTTTGAGCGCTGCAAAGGAAATTTATAATAGAAAAAATTATTACGACCGCAGAGAGGAGAACGGCGACAATAGCGGACGGAGGCGTGTGTCTGTTCAAAGGAACTTACAAGATGGCAAAGTAAATTCAACAACGCCTCCCTGGATCAATAACTCGAGTGGAAGAGGAAGAGGAAGGAGTGGCGGCGGTAGAGGAGGCGGCAGCGGTGATTATTATCGCTCGCGTTCAGCACATAATTCGACAAAGAATGAAAAACAAGAAGAAGAAAAAGGACAATTTAAATCTGAATGGTTAAAAAAAAAAAGGAGTTTCATGGTTAAAGAAGGCAAAACAGATTGATGTTCGTTCTTCTGATTAAGTTCTGTTTCTTTATTCGACATTATTTCAAAACCCTACAAAAATAGACAACCTAGTTCCTATACCCAAACCTGTTTTCGTACATTTCATCTTCTTCGTGTGCCCAAACTCTCGCTTCTCCAATAATATCTTTCGTGTATCCATAATCGTAAAACATTTCGTCTCCAAATTTAGAATCGCCTTTTGCATAAATGCCGATTCGATGATCTCCGCGAACATACATGACCAGCGGGTAACAGTTTGGCTTCTTCGAATGGTTTGCAAATTTAAACTTGTTCCCTCGCGAATACGCATCTAGAACCCATTTGTCGTTTAAATTGAATAAATAACTCGAGTTTGTTTGATCGTATTGGCTCCCGCGTCGTTCTGCTTCGACGTGCGTAATCATTTCCCCTACGTATTCACCTAAGAAATCGTTCTTTTTGGCATCCACGCCGAAGAAAGCGCCCCAACCGGCGATTGGTGATTTTCCGAGCAGTATGTGCGCGTGCTGATTCAATTGCAATCGCATGTTCACACAGGACATTTTTTTACTGCCATTTTTTTTCAATTCATCTTCAACGATACCGTGTAATGTTGGATCAAACGTGAATATTTCGTTCGATTTATCCATTCCTTCCAATTCTCTTTTACGCCTCGAAAAATCACGAATTGTAGGCCAACAATTCGCGCACTTGTCCGGATCGCACTCTCTTGCAGCTCTTTTACATGGGCAAGAGTCCTTCGAACAATCACCTGAGCATAGACAGCCAATGAACGCGTTTTTGCACGCAGCTCCACAGCCGCAGTTTATTTCGCAAAAGTTCATTGCATTCGAGCACGGACAATCTGCAGTGCACTCGCCACCTTCGCAATTGCACGGCTCGTATTCAGTCCAGAGCGCATTTTTATCGCCATCCGAGGCCTCTTTTCGTCTCTGAACAGTTGTTTTCGCCGTCGCTCCTTGGAAACCGACGTTGAACGCTTTCTTCTGTTGTTTTTTCCTAATTTTATTGTTCAGCCTGGATTCAGATTTTGAGGTTTCCCAAGATCGATGAATTAAGCGCAGTGCTTTTCGCTTCTTATCCGTCGTCGTCGTTTCCATGCCGTCAACATTATTATTAGCTTCTTCCCTATCTTCTCTTCTCTTCTCAAGAATGTCTTCGCAAAAAATGGAGAGCATTTCTTCACAAATCAATTTGCACGTCGGCGGATTTGCTTTGCACGGCTCCAAAAAACCAGCCATTGCACACGGATTCGCTGAATCATCGAAAATCTCCAACGTTTTGTCGAACGCATCTTTAATCCATTCATCCCAATCTTGCGAGTGTCTAAGTCTTTTAGAAATCTCCATCAAATAATCGTCCGTTATAGATTTATCGTTCGCCACAAACCCTGCCATCTCAGCCGCAGATATATCCATACTGGATATGTCGCTATTCTTTTTTCCAGTCATTTCCGTGTGTGTTGGAGCGCAAAAGTCGCGATCGGCGGGAGGGAGCCATGGTGGTTGCAGCTTTCTAACGAGAGCGAACAATTCTACGTCAGAACGCCAACATATGGAATGCTTGCACGGTTCTTGTGGTTTCGCGAGCGCGAGGTAATTAGCCGCTGGCAATGTCTCATGGTTCGCAGTTTCATCACCGTTCTTATCATCCTCTTCGGAGTCATTGTTGTTGTTATTATTATCATCATCGCCGTCACCATCATCCTCGTCTTCGCCACCATTCTCCTCATTCTTATAGTTTTTATTATTATTGTTAATGTTGTTGTTATCCACGTCCATCGGTGCAACGGCTACGGGATCTGCTTTTTCTTCATCAACGTTCTGCTGTTTAAGGCGATCTGGAAAACGTCTAGAACTTGGCATTGGATTATATGCCTTTTTCATCTTCATGTACTTCGAAGGTTTGTTTCCATAGTATTTGACTTTCCATTCTGGTTTGTAATTCGTCAAAACTTGTCTTCCTTTGCTCGGAAAATGTCCGTTTCCGTGTAACTGGCACGAAAACGTATGACATCTTGGACAAAATAAGCTTCGAAATGAATCTAAAGCGGTTTCGATATTATTAAATTCGTGTAATTTCCGAGGTAATGGATCGATTGATCTTTGACTGATGATTTCTTTCATGATGTTTTTGAACGTTTTCATTTTCGGAAACAACGATATTTTCTCACCTGCTTTTTGCGAGGCTTCTTCCACTCTTTGTACCATGTCACGAATGCCATTTTCTTGTTCGCGTAATAACTTGACGCGGTTGGCAACTCTTTGCACAGGTGGCACGCCAGTTAAGTACGACGCGACTGCGTTCAAAGCCGTTGCGACTATAGTTTTTGCTCTTCTATCAATCGCGCTTACCCCCTTCTTATTTGCTTGTTGTTTACTAGGGGTTTGTTGTTGCGTGCTGTTATTATTCTCCTTGTCTTCGGAAGACTTCAGTAAAACGTCGCCACCGTTGTTGTTCTTGTTGTCTTCTTCTTCCCCCGTCAAAATAGTTTTTCTATCATTATCATCGTTTTCTTCTTCGGCATCTTCGAAAAACGCGTCACTCGAGTGAGCCGACAAATCTTTCAAAATGAAATCATCGATTTTTTTGCTCTCGCCGAGGATGTATTTAAAGCATGAATGTAATAAAGCGTCATCTCGTCGATGCCACGGATGTCTATCTTCAAGATCTTGTTGGTCTTGTTCGTCGTCGGAAAAGTCCGAGTTGTCTTCGTTCGCGACTCTGTATTCTCCATCTTGATCGGTAATGAGCAACTTTCTTCGTTTTTCTTCTTCCAATCCGCGCACGTTTTCGTGCACGGAATACGCATACGCGCGATATTCGGGCACGTTTGAGACCGATCGAATGACATAAGCAGGAACCATCATCTCTCTTTCTTTCTTATAAACGCCTTCGTAATATTGCTCTTTCACTTTACATTCGGGCATTTGATTTTTGAGTTGTTGTAAAAGTTCTTCGTTGATGTTTTCTTCCTTCGGATTCGCTCGAATGAAATCTTTATATTCAGCCGGCTTCTCGAAAACGTTCTTCAAATCTGCAGGTAGTTCTAAATCTTCGAACACGTTTTTAGCAATCCCGTTTTTGCGTTGTTTTGCGTTTGATTTGAAAAATTTGCTCGCCCATTGTTTTCGACTATCATCGAACGAAGATATGAAAAAAGCCGCGTAATCTTCGACTAGATCTTTCACTAGCTCTAAATCGCAACTCTCGATCACTTCGTCGTCTTCTAAGAACTTTTTCTTCTTCATCGTCGTCGTCGTTGTCGTAGTAATAGGTGGGAGATCATGCTTCTGCGAAACCGCGGAAGCCATTTCGTCCTCGCCTTTTCTCTTCAAAATATCACGCAACACCTCAAACTTATTGAACCCTTTCGCGAACAAATCCTCCGAATCTATCTCATAAGTCACCGGTTTCCCTCTATGATCCTCTGGAACCTCTCTCATATTCAAAGCTTTCTTCTTATTATTATTGTTACCGTTCGTAGTCATCTCTTGTTGTAGTTTCTTCGCGTTGTTCTTATTTTGTTGTTGTTTCGACGGCGTACCCCCGTCCGCTGATAAAATCCCTTTTTGTTGGTTACGATTATGATTCATTTGTGTAGCAGTACTATTCGTCATGACATCACTCAATCGTTTCATCTCCCCTCCTTTCGATTGAACCAGTCCGTTCTTCTGCGCGATCAAATCTTCCTCTTCTTCCTCTTCCTCGTCATCTTGATCAACATCATCATCTTCTTCTTCTTCACTACTGCTCGTTTCTTCATCGCACTCATCGTCACCACGACTCCACGTACTGACTACTACCCTCTGATCTCTCTCTTTTTCTTTTTCCTTTTCTTCCTCTCGTTCTCTGAACTCAAACATCTCGTTTATTAAACGATCGGATCTTTTCAATTGTCCTCCTTTTTTGCTCGTTCGGCTTAAAGAACTCTCTGAGGCTTGTGAAACTCTTATTATTAGTATTACTCTCTTCCAGATTCTTATTCTTCTTATTCTTCTTTAGTGGATGTTTTCGTCCACTCGTTCGTTTGTTTCACCGACGCGAGCGGTTGTGTTCTTCTTATTGTGCTTATTTACTTATATACTACTTTTCTTACTCTATTAATAATGGACATCACTTTTTCTCGCTTCTTTCATCGTTTTACGTGTTGAGATGTATCGTTGTATCCACGTGCTTTTTGCCTCGTTGGCTCGATCGCGCGAAACGTTCGCGCATGTTTCTATGAAATTAACGAGTACTTCCTCTCTCTCTCTCTTCCTCTTCTTTAGAGTGAGTTCATCGGTTCATCGGTTAATCAATGCGTCGCTCTCTCGCTCACTCGCTCGCACGAAGAGATCAAACCGAGATCAAACCGAGTTTGACCAAGTTTGACCAGCAAGCAGCATTGAAATACGATTTGAAAAACGACTTCTATGAAATTAACGAGTACTTCCTCTCTCTCTCCTCTTCTTTAGAGTGAGTTCATCAGTTCATCGGTTAATCAGTGCGTCGCTCTCTCGCTCACTCGCTCGCGCAAAGAACTCGAGATCAAAGAGTGAGATCTCGAAAATCAATTCCATAAAAGTTTGACCAGCAAGCAGCATTGAAATACAATTTGAAAAACGACTTCTATGAAATTAACGAGTACTTCCTCTCTCTCTCCTCTTCTTTAGAGTGAGTTCATCAGTTCATCGGTTAATCAATGCGTCGCTCTCTCGCTCACTCGCTCGCACGAAGAGATCAAACTGAGATCAAACCGAGTTTGACCAAGTTTGACCAAGCAGCATTGAAATACGATTTGAAAAACGACTTCGGTCAGTAGTCTGCGTACTTCAGTAGTACTGTAAGAAGAAAAAAAGAGAATGAAGAAGAGGAAGAGGAAGAGCGTTAAGACATTGGCGGCTTCGAAGAGAGTGCGACGCGCAGTGAAGAGATTTGGGCAATCGCCATCATCAGTCGAAGATACGAAGAACAGTGAGAAGAAGAAGAAGAGGAAACAAAAAGCTAGAGAACGAGAAGAAGAAGAAGAGGAAGCGTCGAATGCAATCGTACAGGTTTGTTCGTTTCGTTTCTTAGTCGCGCGTAATTTGTTTTCGTTCCTATCATAGTCGTCCAAATGTGATATAGGCTGATGATTGGAACTAATTAAAACCTTTATTAATCCTCCAAAACAACAACAAACAGTGCAAAAAAGCAAAGGCAAAGATTAGCGCGCAACTATCGGCCATTAGAAAATGCGAAGTATACGTAGACGCGTATCAACAGGACGGGTGGCGATCGAGTAATCGAGAGAAGTTGAAACCGCGCGAAGAGATTTTAAAGAAGCAGAAAGAGGTCTTCGAGAGGAAATTGAGGGTTCGCGAGTTGTTCACGAAGCTGGAGTATGATGTAATGAAACGAGAGAAGTATAGAGTTATCGAGAGTTCGGTCGATGGCGAAATTGAATGCGAGGACGTGTTTTGTTGCGAATGCGGCGAGAAAGAGTGCTTCGACGAGAACGACATCGTGTTTTGCGACGGCTATTGCGATTTAGCGTTTCATTGTAAGTGCGTTGCGTTGAAAAAAATCCCAGACGATGACGAAGATTGGTTATGCCCGATTTGCGATTGTAGGGTTGATGTTGTATATTGGTTAAACTTGGACCATTCGCAAAAGTTGGATATTTTGACTTGCACGCATTTAGACGTCTTTGCGCGTGAGCACGAGATGTTCGTTAAAGGGATAATTCCAGGCACGGCGAGATTTTTATTACACGGCGAAAACGAAGAAGATCAATGGCCTGACGACGAATCCGAGGATGAAGATTTTAAAGAGACGAACGAAGAGGACGACGGCAAAGACGATAGCGATATATCTTTATCCGGGTCAGCTATTAAACAATCTAGTTCGTCTTCATCGGAATCATCTGCGTCGTCGTCTTCGTCCTCGGATTCGGCCGAGATCATCGTTGGACCTCGTAAACGTACTAAAGTCGATTACGTAAAGTTAAACGGCGATCTTTTCGGTGACCAATACCTCGATGGCGACGAAGAAGGTGAAAAGATTGATAAAAAAATCAAACGAGAAGTTTTGAAAACGGCTTCACAGAAAGCGTCGTCATTTTCTGTTTTACGACGCTAATGCCCTGAATAATAATAGTAGCATTGATAAGACACGGCAGGAATAAAGGAATCGAATGTAATACTGAGAAGAAATTGCGCGATAGATATAATGATATATATATGTATTATGCGAACGAACGAACGAACGAACGAACGACGCGTGCGCGCGGTTGGTTTCTCGTCTCGTTTTTCATTTCAGGAGTAAAGCAAGAATAAATCATAAATAACAGCGCAGCTTGCTGCATTAAAATGAACCTTGAAGAAGCGGAACGGACGATCATGCTTGCGAGGGTATACTCAAACATAACGAAGCACCTTAAACCTGGTCAAACGAGAACTTGCGCTGCCCTTCATTCGATCGAGAGCGCTCTTGCGCAGACGCGGACGCGTAATACTTCTGCCGCAAACAACATATCCAACACAGCCAACATATCCAATACATCCAACACATCCATCATCGGATCAGATACTGATTTGGATACAAAAAAAAGAGCGATTATTAACGTTCGATTGTTTTCGGCATGGTTTTGCCCATTCGCGCAAAGAGCACAGCTCGCCATTGAACGACATCGCGATGTAATCTCGTACGAATCGGTCGAGTCCTTAGGCTGGGAACGAAGAACGAAGACCGATGAAGATGGTCAAACGACGCACGAAAATTGGTATCACTATAAATCGGCAGAGTTATTGAAAGTGAACGAACTGGGCATGGTACCAACAATTGTCGACGTAGATACTGGTTGCGTCATTACGGAATCAATAAATTGTATACAATATATCGATGAAGTAGTGAGAGAAAGATCGAACGATAGTAGTAGTAGTAGTAGTAGTAGTAGTAGTAGTAGTAGCGAGAAGAAGAAAATGGATTATATATTGGCCGAAACGGCTAACGAACGACAAAAAGAACGGGTTTATGCGGATATAATGGCTAAGACCGTCTGCTCGAAGTACTATACGGTTTTAGTGAGGCAAGATGAACGAGAGCAACTCGAAGCGTTTGATGAAATATTGAAAGGAATTGAGAAGTTCGCTGCGAACCTGGTTCACGACGTCGAGGGGAAAACAGGGAAGGGACCTTTTTTTAACGGGCGCGACACGCCCGGGTTAGTAGACTATACTTTGTTCCCATGGGCGTGGCGATTACCAGTGTTTGAACACTATCGCGATTCTAGGTTTAAAATTGACCAATCAAAATCCGTAGGATTATTTAAATATACAGTGTGGTTAGCGGAGATGTGCAAGAGGGACGACGTGAAGAGAACTTTACCGAATTGGGACGAATATTTAGAGCATATTGGTAGATATGCGGACGGTTCCGCTCGCTCGAAAGTCGCAAACGCCGTTCGCGATGGTCGAAACGCGCACGACTACGATGACGAAAAAGATAAGATGTAGTAAAAAAAAGTAAAATCGCTTCACGTATGATGAACAAGTATCACGTATTTTGAACAGGTACGTGTTTGTGTATTAGTTATGTTTCTATATTTGAATTATCGTACAACCTTGCGTCGTCGTTGACTATAATATACTTGTTTATGAACGCCTCGACAGTGTGTAATTAATTGACCTTTCTGCGCGGCGCTATATTTGCACGTCGCGCATTTATACGGCTTCTCGCCCGTATGCGTTCGACGGTGTGTTTTCAAATTACCGGCTTGCGCGAACGCTTTATCGCAGCACTCGCATCGATGTGGCTTCTCGCCAGTATGCGTATACAAATGTCTCTGTAGATTCGTGAAGGTGTAGAATTTTTTCTCACACATCGTGCAGTTATGCGTCGCAGGTTTTTTACCGCTTTCGTTATTCTTGTCGTTTTCTTCAACTTCCTCTTCCTCTTCCTCTTCTTCGTTTTCGGCGACTATATCAGCGCAATCGATGAACGTACACGACGCGGATAACAAATAGTGCGCAGATTCTCGCAAGAGCTCGTTATAAACGCGCGTTCTCTTTGCCCTATTACGTTCCTTCCAAGCTAAATTGTCCACGCACTTATTCGTTATTCGTTCGAATCCGAGAAGTCTCTTCGTTTGCCTGTCTTTCCCCGATTTCGTTAGATTGGCTAAGGCCATCGATGCCGAAGCGCTTTCGCTGAACCTCCTCTGCTTCTCCAATAATTCCTCATCGATGATTAACCTATCGAACAAACTATCGCGCGAATCTTTACAGCTCTTTCGCTTTATCCTCATCTATATTAATACGTTTTTCTTCGCTCTGTGTGCTTACGATTTTAAGTGCGACGAAGATTACGAAAACGCGTCTCGTTTGTTATTAATTTTGTTCTTTTTTTTTTTAAGCGCTTGCATATCGAAGCACTGTCAAAGGTGCCCAGAAATCGGCCCAGAATCATGAACACGAAATGTGTGCACCTTTATGGACTCGCATATTCGTTTATACTTGCGAACATCTGCGTTCTGATCGATAACAGCGAACGACTTATTAAAGTGTTGCATCGTACTCTATTTCTTCTTCTTCTTCTTATATTCTTCATCGGTTGTTTGGTAGAGAGTTCACTTCGAACGAGTTCACTTCGAACGAGCAAACTTATTCACGTGAGTAAAACGTGATTGGGGGAATCTCTTTTTTACTGAAACCCTAAACTAACCTTCTTATCCAAAAAGCAAAACTCTCCGCCCCTTTTTTATTTTTCTCATCATCATAACAATAACAACGAAAACGGGAACATCACTGATAAACATACGCGCCGTGTATTACTAAAATGTTTCCCAGTTCGCACGCGCATCGATCACTGCGTTCGTCGTTCGGATTCATTCAAACCAAAAGTAATAAAACGAGTGCAGATGGTCGTAAGATGATGCGCTCTATCGAATGCGTGCAGTCGAAATCCAGGGCAAAAAAAAGGGCCGAAGCAAATTCGCAAGGCGGCGACGACGCGAAGAAGAAAGTAAACGAAAG
>Ga0115001_10000834_pt1 | contig 23326 bp, 18 predicted proteins | sample ArcticOcean_MG_C_12_FD_89869 | JGI IMG/M metagenome (GOLD analysis project Ga0115001, IMG submission 89869) | Marine microbial communities from western Arctic Ocean - ArcticOcean_MG_CB8_130 | ecosystem: Environmental > Aquatic > Marine > Oceanic | place: Arctic Ocean: Canada Basin | collected... | reverse complement strand
GGTAAGAGCACACCGGTTTTTTGGTAACAAAAAACGCATGGTAAACCCCACTGGGAGCAAGGCTAAATAGAGATGACATTGCGCTGATTTATCAGTGCTAAAAACCGTCTTTAGTTCGTTGTCTGGGTTAGCTGCTTGAGTCTAAGCGTGAGCTTAGACCTAGAGAAATGACTGCTTTAATGACAGAACCCGGCTTATAGACTATCTAGCAAACTGGGCTATTTTACTCAATATCGAAGGATTAAATCCTACTTCTACAGCACTTAGCTAGAAAAATAATGTATTGACTATTTTCAATACAACCCATAACATCCCATAAAAACCCAAATAGGAGTTTTGTTGAGATATTTTAAAGAAAGAATTGTTTTAAATTACTTATTTTATCCATCCTTTCTTTATATTCGCGACTTAAAAAATAATGTTTTTATCAAGTTTCGAGAACAAACTAGACAAAAAAGGAAGGGTTTCTGTGCCCGCTAGTTTCAGAGCTCATTTAAGCTCAGTAGGTTACAATGGATTTATTGCCTACCCTTCTTTTAACCACGACGTATTAGAAGCTTGTTCTCAAGATAGAATAGAAAAACTTTCAAACACAATAGATTCACTCAATCCATTTGAAGAAAAAAGAGATTTTTTTGCAACCTCAGTCTTATCTGAGAGTGTAAGTTTACAATTCGATAGCGAAGGCAGAGTTTTAATCTCAGAAAAATTATTAAATCATGCAAAAATTAAAAACAATATTTTATTTGTTGGATTGGGAAAGACTTTTCAAATGTGGGAACCAAAATCTTTTGAAAAATTTAAAGTAGTTGCAAGAAAAAAAGCGTATCAAAATAGATCTAATTTAAAATGGGATAACAATCTGACAGGGGAGAAAAAATGACTATAAGAATAGGTGGCGGAGAACTTAAAGAATTAAAACCAAGAATTTTAGTTTTAGGTGTTGGCGGAGCAGGTGGCAATGCAATAAATGCCATGATCGAAGGAGGTATGCAAGGAGTAGAATTTGTTGCAGTAAATACTGACGCTCAAGATTTAAAAATGAGCAAGGCTGATGCAAGAATTCAAATTGGAACAGGTCTTACAAAAGGTTTAGGAGCTGGTGCAAAACATGACATTGGTCAAGCAGCTGCAGATGAATCTTTAAATGAAATAATTAATTTTTTACAAGGTGCTAATATGGTTTTCATTACCGCGGGTATGGGTGGTGGAACTGGAACTGGCGCCTCTAGCGTAATTGCTAGAGCAGCAAGAGAACTTAATATTTTAACCGTTGGAGTGATCACTCTTCCTTTTTCTTACGAAGGTCCTAAAAGAATGCGTAGAGCAATTGAGGGAATGAATGAGCTAAAAAAACATTTAGACACTTCTATAGTTGTTCCCAATCAAAATATTTTTAAAGTTGCAAGCGAAACAACAACATTTGAAGATTCATTTCATTTATCCAATGATGTTTTGAATCATGGTGTTCAAAGCATCACTGACCTTATGGTTAAACCAGGAATTATAAATTTAGATTTTGCTGATGTTGAAACTGTTATGAGCTCAATGGGTAAAGCTATGATGGGCACCGGAGAAGCCGAAGGAGAAAATAGAGCATTAACCGCAACTGATATGGCCTTAAACAATCCTTTAATAGATGACTATTCCCTTAAAGGAGCCAAAGGTTTGTTGGTAAATATAACCGGTGGAAAAGACATAACGCTTTTTGAAGTAGATCAAGCTGTAAATAAAATAAGAGCTGAAGTTGACCCAGAAGCCGAACTTATATTTGGAGCTATTAAAGATGAATCTCTTAACGGAAAAATGAGAGTATCTATAGTTGCTACTGCTTTAGACGGTCAAGTTGCTAGCACGAATGGAGTTGTTAATATGGTTAGTCGGATTCAAAATAGAAATAACGGTTATTCAGAAGGATTATTTTCTACAAAAGGAACTGTAATACCTAACAATTCTTACAATACATCAATTGGAGCGACAGCTTTAAAACTAGATGATCAATTCGAAGTTAACACTGAAGAAGAACATTCTTTAATTACTGATCAGGAAAATATAGTTGAAAATGAAATATCATCCTTAAATCAAAATGAAACAAAAGATGAAGGTTTTTCTGAAAATAAGGATCAACTTGCAGTTGATGAGAGCTTATTTGAAGTTGATTCTATAGAACAGATTTCTTCAAACAGCGATTCTGCTTTAACTTTAGATGAAGAATATACTCCAAAACTTTTCTCCGAGGAAAGCGTTGAAAATAGGAACAATAATTCTTCAGCAACAGAAGATCAAAAACTTTTTGATCAAGAAAACAATCAAGAAGATGATTTTGAAATTCCTGCATTTTTAAGAAGACAAAAGTTTTAATGGAAAGAAAAAAAAAATATGAATATTTCTATAACATCACTGGAAAAAAAACATTTTCCAGTGATGTTAGATGAAGTAGTTCAAATTTGTAATCCATCGAAAAAAAATCAATTAGTTTTAGATTGTACATTTGGTGGTGGAGGTTATTCAAAAGAATTATTAAAATTTCCAAATATAAAAGTAATAGCTCTTGATAGAGATAAATCAGCAATTGAACGAGCAGAAGTATTAAGGAAAAAATCTCCAAAAAAATTTACATTTTATAATGAAAAATTTAGTAATTTAGATAAAATCATAAATTTAAAAACTAAACCTGATGTAATTGTCTTTGACTTAGGTCTGTCTACTTTTCAACTTAAAGATTACAGTAGAGGTTTTTCTTTTAACGCGACTGATAAGATTGACATGCGAATGGGTCTTTCAGACACATCTGCAGAAAAAGTAATAAATACCCTAGATGAGCATAGTCTTAAACTAGTAATTAAAATTCTTGGGGAAGAGCAAGAGGCTAATAGAATTGTAAAGAATATAATTAAAGTAAGACAAATTAAAAAAATTGATACAGTTACCGAATTAGTAAAAATTATAGAATCGAGTAAAAAAAAAAATTTTAATAAAAAAATTAATGTATGTACTAAAACATTTCAAGCATTAAGAATATTTGTAAACAAAGAAACATCAGAATTAATAGAAGGCTTAATTAAAGCTACCCAGCTTGTTAGAAAAGGTGGTAAAATAATTATTATAAGCTTTCATTCAATTGAAGATAAAATTGTTAAATATTATTTTACTAATTATTCATCAAACAAGTCTAATCCATCAAGATATATGCCAAGTCAAAGTAATCTAAAAAATTCATTTTTTGAAAAGTATAAAAATAATTTTTTAACACCCAGTTTAAAAGAATTAATTGAAAACCCAGCCTCTAGGTCCGCTAAATTAAGGCAAGCAGTTCGAACAGAACAAGAATTTAACTATCCTGAAGAATTTAAGGAAAAATTTAAAAGGTACATAGATGTTGAAAATGTTGCGATTTAATAAAAAAAAAATAATTATATGCTCAATCTACATTTCTTTTTTTATTGCGATACCTCTTATAAAAAATGAAACAAGATTGATAGAAAAAAAAATTCGAATTCATAAAAATCAAATATTAATTTTAGATCAAAATTTATTAGAGGCTAATTTAGAGTTTCAGTATTTAACTTCACCACAAGTTTTAACTAATAAAGTTAATGAAAATATGGACACTAAATATAATAATTTAAAAGCATCTCAAATCTATTTAAATATTAAAGATTTTATTTCTGAGCAAAAAAAGGCAAAAGTTTTAGTTAATGAAAAACAAAAACAATAAAACTCTTATTCACCAAAATCAAAAATCTTTTTTTTTTGATGACTTTCTTGAAATTAGTCAAAAACAAAAAAAAACATATAAATCGGAAATTTTAGAATACAGGCTCTATATTTTATTTTCTGTTTTTTTTTCTTTAATACTTATTTTTTCAATTTCTATTTTTTCTATTTCAATTCAACCATCTAATTTTAATGAATATAAAAAAGTTGATCTAAATTCTTTATTTTCAAGAAGAAACATAGTGGACAGAAATGGCCAATTAATTGCAACCAATATGAATTCTTATCACGCAGGAATAAAACCTAGTCTTATTAAGAATAAAGAAAATTTTATTCTTAATATTAAATTAAATTTTCCTGAAATTTATTTACCTAAATTAAAAAAAAACTTACTAAATAAAAAATATTTTTATTTGAAGAAAAGATTAACTGATCAAGAAAAAAATAAATTACAATCTTTCGGTCAAAAGGGAATAATTTTCGAGCCCTATCAAGGTAGGGTGTACCCTCAAGGGCAACTTTTTAGCCATGTACTTGGCCAAACTGATGATAATAATTATGGTATCTCTGGAATTGAAAAATTTTTTGACAAAGAGTTGAATAATAGGAAAAAAAAAAATGATCCTTTGTTTCTAACACTAGATACAAATATGCAATTTTTAATCAAAACTGAATTAAAAAAAGCCATGCAAGATTTTAAAGCAAATGCTGCAGGTGGGTTATTAATGAATGTTAATAATGGTGAGATATTATCATTAGTTTCTTTGCCTGATTATAATTTAAATATACGAAAAGACATTTCTGATCCAAAATACATGAATCAAATCACAAAAGCAGTTTATGAACTTGGTTCTGTATTTAAAACTTTTACATTAGCGTTGGCTATTGAAGAAAATATTTTATTACCAGAAACAATGATTCATAATATTGCAAAAAAAATTCAATGTTCTATTTATCCAATAACCGATATGCATAAATTTCCCGAAAGTATGTCAGCAGAGGATATATTAATAAGATCTTCTAATATTGGAACTTTAATGATTGCTAGAAAAGTTGGTGAAGAAAAACTTAAAAAATTTATTGAAAATTTAGGACTTTTAAAATTTTCGGACATCGAGCTAGAAGAAGTTGGAATGCCATTCAAATTTAAATGGGAGAAATGTAAATTAGAAACAGTATCTTATGGACATGGAATTGGCACTACACCGTTGCAGGCTGCAGCAGCTTACGCTTCCATAACTAATGGTGGCTATATAACTAGCCCGACTTTGGAATTAACAAAAAATTTTGATAACGAAATTCGTAAATCTATTATTTCAAACAGTACAAGCAATCAAATAAACAAGATTTTAAGAAAAGTAGTGGACAGCAAAGAAGGCACCGCTAGCAATGCAAATATCGAAGGTTATTATGTTGGTGGAAAAACAGGTACCGCTAAAGATTACAAAGATAAAAAAAAAAAAATAAATACGTTTATTTCTATATTTCCATCTAACAAACCAAAATATGTACTCCTGGTTATTTTAGACGACCCTAAAGGGGCACCTCATATTTCTTATAAGTACAGAGATTCAATAATCAAAAATGTTCAGAGAACCGAGGCTGGCTGGAACTCTGTTTATGTTGCGGGCAAAATAATAGAAAAAATTGGACCTATTTTAGCCATAAACAACAACGAGGCTTACAATACTCATGTTGTTAAAAAAAATAATTAAAAATTTACCGATAGAAACTGGAAATATTAATATTAAAGATTTATCTTTAGACAGCAGGCAAATTAAAAAAAATTATTTATTTTTTGCCGTAAAGGGCACTAAATTTAATGGAGAAAAATATATTTTAGATGCAATTATTAAAGGTGCGAAAGCAATTGTCTGCAGCCACAAATGTAAAATAAAAAATAATAAAGTTCCAATTATTAAAGTTCAAAATATCTCTAAAGTTCTAACTTACGCCTGTAGAACATTTTACTCTAACAAACCGAATAATATTATTGCCGTAACAGGAACAAATGGCAAAAGTTCAGTAACCGAATTTTATCATCAAATTCTCACTAACTTAAAAATTCCAGTTGCATCTATTGGGACATTAGGAATTAAAATAATAAAAAAAATTACAAAAACTAATCTAACAACAATAGACGTTATCTCTCTTCACCGAGAACTATCAAAAATTAAAAAAAAAGGTATTAATCACGTTATATTGGAAGCTTCAAGACATGGTTTGTTGCAAGGTAGACTAGATGGATTAGATTTTAAAACAGCAATTTTTACTAACTTTTCACAGGACCACTTAGATTATCACAAAAATATGAAAAATTATTTGCAAGCTAAATTAATTTTATTTTCTAAATTATTAAAAGAAAAACAAAATATTATAACTGATAATCAAATTAAAGAATTTCATAAATTAAAAGTTATTGCTAAAAATAAAAATCTAAATTTGTTGACTATAGGTAAAAAAAAATCCACTATCGAAATAAATTTAATTATAAATAAAAAAAATTTTCAACAATTATCTTTTAAATATAATAAAAAAAAATACACAATTAATGTTCCTTTAATTGGTTTTTTTCAGATCAAAAATTTATTGATGTCTATTCTTGCGGCCAAACTTTCAGGCTTAGACATAAATACAATTCTAAAAAATATTAAAAAAATAAAAGAAGTTAATGGCCGTCTTCAGTTGATTAAAACTTTACCAAATGATGCAAAAATTTTTATTGATTATGCTCATACACCTGAAGCTCTTGAGACATCACTTAAGGCACTGAAAAAACACTATAACATCAATCCAGACGTGGTGTTCGGTTGTGGAGGAGAAAGAGATAAAAAAAAGAGACCCATCATGGCAAAATTTTGTGAAAGATATGCAGAAAAAATATACATAACGGACGACAACCCAAGAAATGAAAATCCAAAATTAATTAGACAGATGATTATTTCTGGACTTAAGAAAAGAAAAAATATTCAAAACATACCTTTGAGAACTAAAGCTATTTCAACAGCTATAATAAATTCTAAACCAGATGGCATTATTCTTGTCGCAGGAAAAGGCCACGAAACAACTCAAATATATAAAAACAAAACATTAAACTCTTCAGACAAAGCAATAATTAAAAAAATTAATATAAAGCGACTTAAATATACAAAAAAAAATTATAACAAAATCTTAAACGCTGAGATTATGTATAATTTAATTAAAAAAAAAAATATAAAGTTTGAAGGTGTTTCAATAGATTCTAAACAAATTAAAAATAAAAATCTTTTTATTGCAATAAAAGGCAAAAAACATGATGGGCATTCTTTTGTGAAGGAAGCTCTAAATAACAAAGCAAATTTTTGCGTTGTTAAAAAAAATATAAAAAATATAAATCAAAAGAAATTAATCAAATGTAGCAATACTGTTAATTTTTTAAATAAATTAGCTGCAAAAAAAAGAGAATGCTCAAAAGCAAAAATAATTGCTGTAACCGGCAGCTCAGGCAAGACTACATTAAAAACTTTACTTGGTAACTTACTAGCTAACTATGGAGAAACTTATTTTTCAAAAAAATCTTATAACAACCATTTGGGAGTACCTTTAAGCTTATGTAATTTAGAGAACAATCACCAATATGGAGTTTTTGAAATTGGCATGAGTAAATCCGGTGAAATTAGAAAACTCTCTAATCTAGTCCAACCAGACATAGCAGTAATTACTAACATTGGAGAAGCTCATATTGAGAATTTTCACAATTTAAATGGTATTGCAAAAGCAAAATCAGAAATCATTCAAAATATAAATAAAAATGGTTTTTTAATTCTCAATAAAGATGACAAATATTTTAATTTACTATCAAAAATTGCAAAAAAAAATAAAATAAAAGTTTTGTCCTTTGGTACGTCAAAAAAATCTGATGCTAAATTGATTAAAATAAAAACTTTCAACAATCATGAATTACTTTATTTAAAAATTTTAAATAAAAATATTTTTTTTAAAGTTAAAAATATTAACTCTTTAACGATACTTAATTTATTGTCTAGTTTACTAGTTTTTTCTGTGTTAAATCTGAATTTGTCTAAAATAAAGAATCTAACTAATTTTTTTCAAGCAGTTGAAGGCAGAGGAAAAGCACATATAGTATCACGGTATAAAAAAAAATTTAATTTGATTGATGAGAGCTATAACGCGAACCCTTCTTCAGTAAAAAATGCAATTTATAATTTTTCCAATATAAAAAAAAATAATTCAAAAAAATATTTGCTACTTGGGGACATGTTAGAATTAGGAAAAAAGTCAGATATTTATCATAAAAAATTATCACATATTATCAATGAAAGTGATATTGATCAGCTGTTCATATATGGTAAAAATGCATTTAAAACTTATCAAAAAACTTATAAAGCTAAACAAGGAAATATTTTACAAAATATAAATGATTTCGATGAAGTTTTTTCTAATTTAATAAAAAAAAATGATTATTTGATGATTAAAGGTTCAAATGCCACAGGGTTAAATAATTTATCTAAAAAAATTATTGCTGGAGATACACATGCTTTATAGTTTTTTTTTATCTCTTGTTGAGAATTATTCTTTTTTAAATGTTTTTAAATACATAACAGTTAGAATAGCTCTCTCTGTAATTACTTCTTTTGTAATTGTTTTTTTAATTGGTGAACCTTTAATAAAAATATTTAAACGAAGACAAATATCAGGCCCTATACGACAAGATGGTCCAATTGATCATATTATTAAAAAATCAGGCACACCTACTATGGGAGGCTTAATAATTATACTTGGGATATTTTTAGGGACTTTTTTGTGGTCAGATTTAAAAAATATATATGTTTTGACTGTAATTTTTATTTCTTTAAGTCTAGGGCTACTAGGATTTATCGATGATTTATTAAAAATTAAACTTAAAAACTCAAGAGGATTAAATTCCAAATTAAAATTAACAGGACAGCTTATTATTGCACTAATAGCTATTTTTATTTTAACTCAATATTCAGATCATCAATATTTAAATAATTTGTATTTCCCTTTTTTCAAAAATATTGTTTTACCCATGGGTATATTTTTTATACCTTTTACAATCTTAGTAATCATTGGTTCATCTAATGCAGTTAATCTAACAGATGGATTAGACGGCTTAGCTACTGTACCGGTTATGTTAGTTGCTTTATCTTTTACTCTAATCAGTTATATTGTTGGCAATGCAATATTTTCCGAATATTTAAAGATTCCTTATATCGCCAATGTAGGAGAGCTAAGTATTTTCTGTGGAGCAATTTTTGGATCCTGTTTGGGTTTTCTTTGGTACAACGCACCACCAGCCAAGATATTTATGGGTGACACGGGCTCACTTTCTTTAGGTGGCTCATTAGCTGCAGTTGCGATTATAGTTAAACATGAGATTGTTCTAGCAATTATAGGAGGTCTTTTTGTTCTTGAAACGCTATCTGTTATTATACAAGTGGTGTCATTTAAATTAACTGGCAAGCGAATTTTTAGAATGGCTCCTATACACCATCATTTTGAAAAGAAAGGTTGGCCCGAGTCTACTGTGGTAATAAGATTTTGGATTATAGCAATTATTTTAGCATTAGTTGGTTTAGCTACATTAAAACTAAGATAATTAATGGAAACAAACAAACCAATAAAAGAAAATACATACGCTATTTATGGACTTGGCTTATCAGGAGTTTCAGTACACAAATTTTTAAAAAAAAGAAAAGTTAAAAAAATTTATATCTGGGATGATAAAAACAAATCCAATAACAAAAAAAAATTTAATTTTTTCTATAATACCCTTAATAAAGTTGATTATATTGTTATAAGTCCAGGAATTAATATCAAGACAACAAGATTTAAGTCAATTTTACAAAAAAATAGAAAAAAAATAATTACAGACTTAGATTTGTTTTATATGCAAAATCTTCCTGTAGAATCAATCGTTGTCACAGGGACCAATGGAAAGTCAACAACTTGTAAATTAATCCAGCACGTCTTAAAAACAAATAAAATGGAACCTTCACTCGGTGGGAATATTGGAAAACCTATTTTAGATTTAAAAATAAAAAAAAATTCTATAATAATTATTGAAGCTTCTTCATTTCAATTATTTTATACAAAATTTATAAAGCCTACATTTGCATTAATTTTAAACATTTCTAAAGATCATTTAGATTGGCACGGCACTATTAAAAATTATAAAAATTCTAAATTTAATATATTTTTGAAACAAGATAACAAAGACTATGCTTTATTGAGCAATCAAGGACTTATCAAACGATTTAGAAAAAAAAATTTTTTAAGTAAATTAAAAAAAATACAAGGAAATAATTTAGAAAAATATATAAAAAATAAATACTTACTTTCTAAACCTAATCTAGAAAACGTATCTTTTGTGCACGAACTATCAAATATTTTTAAAATTAAAAAAAAAATTATTTTAAAAGCATTTAATACATTCAAGGGCCTTCCACATAGAAATGAAATTTTTTACCGAAAACGTGGTGTAACATTTATTAATGACTCTAAGGCTACTAGTTTTGAGGCTGCTCAACATGCTTTAAAAAATAACAAAAACATTTTTTGGATAGTAGGTGGGCTTCCAAAATTAAGTGATAAGTTTAATCTCAAAGACGTAAGAAAAAATATTATAAAATCATATGTTATAGGCAAACACAAAAACTACTTTAAAAAGCAAATAGGAAAATCTGTAAAATACAAAATATCTCTTAATTTAAAAAAAGCATTAGAGGATATTTTTGAAGATTTACAATTATATAAGAAAATAAAAGCTACAGTACTTTTAAGTCCAGCCAGCGCATCTTATGACCAGTTTAACAATTTCACTGAAAGAGGAAATCAATTTAAAAAATTAACATTGAAATATGCTAAAAAACTTTAATACTCATTCCAAAAACTATTGGAAAGAAATAGATAAATCTATATTTTTAAGTTTTTTATTGCTATTCATTTTAGGAGTTTTTTTTTCCTTTGCTTCCACCTCTTCTTTAGCTGGTGAAAGATTAAATAAAGATTATTATTTTTTCTTCTCTAAACATTTAATATTTTCTATTTGCTCCATTTTTTTAATGATTTTAATTTCATGGCTTGAACTTAATTTTTTAAAAAAAATTTTAATACCTATTTTTTTAGCTCTATTAATCACTTTGTTTCTAGTATTATTTTTTGGCGTAGAGGTAAAAGGGTCAAAGAGGTGGTTGGATTTATTTTTTTTTAGGTTTCAGCCTATAGAGTTCTTAAAACCTTTTTTTATTATAATAATTGCAAAAATTTTATCTAAAGAAAATTCAATTACTTCGAACACTTCTTATTTTTTTAGTTTTTTATGCTTAATTATACCTTGTGTAATTTTGTTAAATCAACCAGACGTAGGTCAGACCATTCTATTGGTTTTGTCTTGGACCGCTATAGTTTTTGTTTCCGGAATCAAATTAACTTATATATTTATCCTTTTTGGAATAGCTCTTTCATCTATTGCTAGTTTGTTATTTTTTCTTCCTGATAAGTTTTCTTACGTTTATAAAAGAGTTGAGGTTTTCTTTGACCCGTCTAAAGGCGAGCGTTTTCAATCTACCAAAGCCTTGGATGCTATTAAAGAAGGCGGTCTAACAGGTCAAGGCATGGGAGAGGGTACTCTAAAAGATAATGTGCCAGAAGCTCACACAGATTACATTATATCTGTTATTGCTGAGGAATTTGGTTCGATCGTCTCGATATTTTTAATTTGTATTTTCTTATATGTTGCGTTTAGAGTCATTAAATTTGCATTGCAAGATGATGATAAGTTTATAAAAATTTCTCTTTGCGGACTTTGTGGTCTTTTAATTTTTCAAACTTTTATTCACATTGGGGTAAATACAAGTTTGCTACCCACAACAGGTATGACGTTACCTTTTTTAAGTTATGGAGGATCCTCAATGTTTGGTAGCGCTATGCTTGCGGGTATGATTGTAAATTTAACAAAAAAAAAAATTAATAATGAAAATTTTTAAAAATAATAAAATATTAATTGCAACTGGAGGCACTGGAGGACATGTGTTTCCAGCTTATAGTTTAGCAAAAAATTTAATTAAAAATAATTATGTAGTAGAGATTGTAACAGATCAGAGAGGTTTTAAATTTTTGAAAAAACACAAAGATGTAAAATTTATTATAAACAATTCTACAACAATATTTAAAAAAAAAATTATTGATATTATTTTTTCAATTTTTATTATTTGTTTTTCATATTTAAAATCTTTGTTCATTTTATATAGAGCTAAACCCGCATTAGTTTTTGGCATGGGTGGACACGCTTCATTTCCTTTTTGTTTAGCAGCGAAAACGCTAAATATTCCGTTTATCATTTATGAAAATAACCTTTTATTAGGCAAAAGTAATAGATATTTAATGCCCCTAGCTTCCAGAGTCTTTCTTGCCTACGAAGATGTTGAAGGTATTAAAGAAAAATTTAAATCAAAAATAGTGACTACAGGAAATATAATCAGAGAAGAAATACTAAATTTTAATAAAAAAAAATATTTATCAGGAGAATTAAGTATTTTAGTTTTAGGAGGAAGCCAAGCAGCAAAATCATTTGGTGAATTTTTACCTAAAATATTTAAAAAGTGCATAGAAGAAAATGTAAAAATAAAAGTATTTCAACAATGCATCGAGCTACAAAATAATAAACTTAATGATGAGTATAAAAATTTAAATATTAGTTTTGAATTGTTTAATTTTACTAATAATATTTTGGAATATTTTTCAAAATCCGAGTTAGTTATAACAAGATCTGGTTCTTCAATAACAGCAGAGCTTATTAACTGTAAAATGCCTTTTATTTCAATTCCTTATCCGTATTCAGCAGACGCGCATCAAGATAAAAATGCGACCTATTTTGAAAAAAAAGGGTTCAGTTTTTTGATTAAAGAAAATGAAGTTAACGAAAAGCTATTCCCTTTGATTAAATCAATTTATAAAGATAAAGAAATATTAAATAAATTAATAGAAAAACAAAAAAATCACTCTGATACAGATGCATTTTTTAAAATTAATAATGAAGTAAAAAATTTAATTAATGAGCAAAATTAAACTAGGAAAACAAGAAGTTATCCATTTTATAGGCGTTGGGGGCATAGGCATGAGTGGGCTAGCCCAAATTATGAAAACAATGGGCTTTAAAGTGCAAGGTAGTGACATCAATAAAAATAAAAATACTGACAACTGCAAAAAGCTAGGTATTAAAATTTTAATTGGTCACAACAAAAAAAATGTTAACAACGTAACTATTGTTGTGAAATCTTCAGCCATTAAACCGAATAATGTTGAATTAGTAGAGTTCAGAAAAAAGAACATCCCAATTTATGATCGAATTGAAGTTCTTGCAAATATTATTGATTTAAAAAAAAAAATAATTATTACAGGATCACACGGTAAGACAACCACAACTTCTCTTGTTGCAAAAATAATTTCGACAGCAAAATTAGACCCTACTATTATCAATGGAGGCGTAATTAATTCAATAAAAAATAATGCAAAATTAGGTCAAGGAGATTGGGCTGTTGTGGAAGCCGATGAGTCAGACGGAAGTTTTTTAAAAGTACCAATAAATTATTCAATTGTGACTAATGTTGATAAAGAACATTTAGACTATTATAAAAATTTTAATAGACTAACAGAAGCATTTAAAACATTTATCGAAAAAACACCTCCAATAGGTAAAACTTTTTTGTGCCTAGATGATTCAAATTTAAAGCAAATAATAAAAAAATTAAAAACAAAAAATTATTACACATACGGTTTTCACAAAGACTCAAATTTTCAAATCTGCAATGTAAAATATGAAGTTGATTATACAAAATTTGATTTAAAAACTAAAAATGTTGGTTTCAAAAAATTATATATTAAAAATATTTTATTAAATTTAATTGGTAGGTACAATGTTCTTAACGCTACCGCTGCAATAGGGTTGTGTTTAAATTTAGGTTTAAATGTAAATGTAATTAAAAAAGCTTTAAAAAATTTTTCAGGAGTTCAAAGAAGATTAACAAAAATATTTCAAAAGAATAAAGTAGATTTTTATGATGATTACGCTCATCATCCTACGGAAATAAAGTCTGTACTTGAGGGTATTAAAAAAGTTTCATCAAAAAGAAAGATTATTGCAGTATTTCAACCTCATAGATACTCTAGAATAAAAAGTTTAAAATCAGAATTTTCATCGTGTTTTAAAAGTTCTGACCTGGTAATACTTTGCCCTGTATATGCTGCAGGTGAAGCAGTTGATCAGGGATATAATAATAGAAGATTTGCTCAATTAATTTTAAAATTTTCTAAAACTCAAGTGATTTTGATAGAGAATGAAAATGAGTTAAGCAACTATTTTAAAAAAAATTTAATTATGGACGAAGTTGTTGTCGGTATGGGCGCAGGCTCAATATCTAAATGGATGCATAATTTAAAAAGTGTTTTATGAAAATAATACCAAAAGAAATAGAATCTAAGTACGGAAGAAAAATTTTATTCGATGAAAAATTAGCTAATTATAGCTGGTTTAATCTTGGAGGACTATCTGAAGTTTTTTTTAAACCAAGCAATATAGAAGACATAATTTTTTTTTTTAAAAATGTTAAACCAAGCAAAATTACTATTTTAGGAGCTGGGTCAAATACATTAATAAGAGACGGTGGAATTAAAGGAGTTACAGTAAAGTTAAGCTCTCATTTTTCTTATTTAAACATAGTATCACCAGACATTATAGAAGCAGGAGCCGCAACTCTAGATAAAAAAATATCTGATTTTGCATTAGAAAATTCATTAACTGGATTAGAGTTTTTAGCATGTATACCTGGCTCAATAGGAGGTGCTATAAAAATGAACAGTGGATGTTATGGTGAAGATATTTCACAAATTCTTCATTCTATTAAAGTTATTGACTTTTTTGGTAACAAAAAAGATATACCCGCCTCCGATATCAAGTTTTACTACAGAGATAGTAATTTAGATCAAAACTTAATAATTACTAGTGTAAAACTAAAAGGTAAAATTTTTTCAAAAGAGCTAATCAAAAACAAACAACAATCTTTGATTGAACAAAAAAAAAAATCTCAGCCTAATCAAATAAAAACTTGTGGAAGCACTTTTAAAAATACAAAAAATAAAAAAGCTTGGGAATTAATCAAGGAATCAAATTGTCAAAATTATCAAATAGGTAGCGCCAAAATATCAGAAAAACACTGTAATTTTTTTGTTAACGAAGGAAAAGCAACCGCAAAAGAATTAGAAGATTTAATTAATAAAGTTAAAGAAACAGTATATCAAAAAACTAAAATCAATCTAGAATTAGAAATTAAAATAGTTGGCCATAAAAGCTAAAAAAAATGAAGCAAAAAAAAATTTTAGTAGTCCAGGGCGGGACCTCAAGTGAAAGAGAGGTAAGTTTAAATTCAGGCAAAGCCTGCATCAAGGCATTAAAGCAATTAAAATATAAAGTTATAACGTTTGATCCTGCTAAAGAGCATTTAAGTAAAATTAAACAATATAAACAGATCACTAGTACAATTTTTAATGCTTTACATGGCAGAGATGGAGAAGACGGTATAGCCCAAAGTTATTTTGAGTATTTCAGAATACCTTATACGCACTCTGGTGTAATTTCTTCAATGAATGCTATGGATAAAATTATTTCAAAAAAAATTTTTAAAAAAAAAAAACTTTTAACCCCAAATTATTTTTTTATAAATGCAGTAAATTACCAAAAATATTTAAAAGAAAAATTTCTAAAAAATTCAAGTCTCAGTTATCCAATGGTGGTCAAACCCTCTAACGAAGGATCAAGTATTGGTGTAGAAATCTGTAAAAATTTTAATGAATTAAAAATATCTATAGTTAAACTAATAAAAAATTACAAAACTTTAATAGTAGAAAATTATATTTCAGGACAAGAAATTCAAGTTGCGGTTATTAACGGTAAAGCTCTAGGAGCAATTGAGCTAAAACCTAGAAGAGAATTTTATGACTATAAAGCTAAATACTCTAAGTCTGCTCTTACAAAACATATAATGCCAGCAGATATAAATAAAAGTAATTACAATACTGTTTTAAAATTAGCTGAAAAAGCACATCAAGTTTTGAATTGCAAAGGTGTAACTCGATCTGATTTTAAATTTATCAATAATAAGTTTTATTTATTAGAGATAAACACCCAGCCAGGAATGACTAATTTATCTTTAGTACCTGAAATAGCAAAATATGCAGGAATGACCTTTAAAGAACTTGTAAAAAAAATTGTTGATGACGCAAGTGTTAATAGATGAAAAGTCATTTAAAAATATATTTTCTTATATTTATTTTTTTTATTTTTTCTACCTATAACTGGAAATATGACAAAGAAAATATTAGTATTTTTTTTCCTATACAAGAAATTTTAATAGAAAATAATGCAGCTACTAATTTATCGGAATTAAAATATGATTTGAATTTTTTAATAAACACAAATTTATTTTTTCTGAACAAGGAAAAAATTTTAACAATTATTAATAAACATGACTTTATATCAAATATCCAATTAAAGAAAAAATATCCAAACACTTTAAAGATTTTGATAGTTGAGAAAATACCAGTCGCAACACAGATAATAGATAAAAAAAAATTCTATATAACAAAAGATAATGAAAAGATAAATTTTATTGATATTAAAATATATGAAGATCTACCTTCAATTTTTGGTAAGAATGAAAATTTTAATGTTTTTTATATTGATTTAAAAAAAAATAATTTTAAAATTAATAGAATTAAAGCTTTTTATTACTTTGATATTGGTAGGTGGGATATTGTTCTCAAAAATGAAAAGGTTATTAAATTTCCAGAAAAAAATTACTTAGACCTTTTACCAAAAATTAATTTAATGTTAAATGATAATAATTTTTATAAGTACAAGGTTTTTGATTTTAGAATAAAAGACCAATTAATTTTACAGTGATATGCAATTAAATAAACCTTATCTAATTATAGATTTAAACGATAACAAAGTAATATTTTTTGTAGTTTCGTTTGAGCAAAAAAAAAACTTTAAAGTATTAAAAAAAATTATTTTAGAGACATCAGGAATACAAAACGGTCGTGTGATCAACATCGGAACTATAAGCCAATTACTCAAACAAACTATCAGCTCCATTGAAGACGAAATAAATTATTTTTTTTCTAATGTAGCTGTAATAATTAATCCAAACCAAATTAATTGCTTAAATGTTAGTGGTTATAAAAGATTAAATGGATCACAAGTATCAAGTGATGACATAACTTATATTTTAAATGATATAAAAAAAATTATTTTAGAAAGTGAAAATAATGATTATTTGGTTCATCTTTTTAACTCAAATTTTTCATTAGACAGCGATAATTTAGATAACCTACCCATCGGTTTGTTTGGCGAATTTTACAATCAGAATATGACTTTTTTTTTAGCAAATAAAAATATTATTAGAAATATAAAATCTATTTTTAATAATTGTGGATTAAATATACAAAAAATAATTTTAAAACCTTTTGCTGAAGGAATTTATCTTCTATCAAACAATCAATCGGATAAAAATTTTACAATTTTTAAAATAGAAAAAAATAGAATTAATGTTTCTTTGTTTAAAAATAAATCATATGTTTTTGTTGAAGACTTTAGCTTTGGTTTTAATTTGATTATTAAAGATATATCTAAATTATGCTCTCTTAAAATCGAAGAAGTAGAGAATTTTATGAAAGAGATTGAATTAAGAAATGTTATAAAAAATAATAATGAGTCTTATTTAGAAAAAAAATATTTTTATATTTCACCTTATAGAAAAATAAAATATCAATTAATTTTAGACATAATTTCAGCACGTATAGAAGAGTTATTCGACGTTTGTTATAAAAAAAATAGCAATCTCAAGAACTTAAAGAGTACTAATAAAGTTTATATTTACGTTGAGACGGTTGATTATTATAGGAACATTCAATATGTTTTAGAAAAAAGCAAACTTACAACTATAGAATGTATCTTTAACAACAGTTTAGAACAAAGCTTCTTATCAGGCGTTAATGGAGCCTGTGAACTTATTGGCAAAGGCTGGGAAAAAGAAGCAGTTCCAATGATTTATAAAAAAAAATCATTAATCTCTAGTTTTTTTTCAAAGTTATTTAGTTAGTTTTTTAGTATTCTTTTGAAACATTAGTTGTTTTAAACATACTGCCATTCTTTTGTATAACTTACGCATGTTAGAGTTATTTCAAAAAACAATTTCAAAACAAGTAGAATTCAAAGGTATTGCACTTCATAGCGGGCTAGAAAGTATAGTTAAAATAATACCTGCTGATGATAATTATGGAATAGTCTTCAAAAGAATTGATCTTGAAAAAAACAACATTATAAAAGCAAATTTTAAAAACGTTTCTTCAGCTAGACTTTGCACAACAATTCAAAATAGCTTTGATGTGAACATTTCAACAGTTGAGCACTTACTTGCAGCACTTTACATAACAGGCATTGATAATGCGTTGATAGAAATTAATGCTTCTGAAGTTCCAATTATGGATGGTTCTTCAAAAGAGTTTGTTGAAACTATTTTAAAAATTGGAGTTAAGGAGCAACGCGCAAAAAGAAAATACTTAAAAATTTTAAAAAAATTTGAATTTAATGAAGGTAAAAAATTTATTTCTATAGAACCAAATCAAAATAGTTTGAATGTCGATTTTCAGTTAGTCTATTCTAACAATGTAATTGGAAAACAAAGAAATCAAATTAATTTTTCTGATAAAGATTTATTTAATGTTTATACATCAAGAACTTTCTGTTTGTTTGAAGATGTCGAGCAAATAAAAAAAATTGGTTTAGCTAAAGGTGGATCTCTAGATAATGCAATAGTAGTAAAAAATGATATGATTTTAAATTCTACAGGACTTAGGAACAGTAAAGAATTTGTAAATCATAAAATTTTAGATTTAGCTGGCGATTTCTTATTATCGGGTTACAGAGTTTTAGGAAGTATAACCTGTATACAGGGTGGGCACAGCTTAAGTAATTTATTTTTAAGAACTTTATTAAAAGATAAATCAAATTATTCAATAGTCGAAATAGAAGAGTCTAAAACTAATAAATCATATTATAAAACATCAACAAATAAGCTAGCGGCGGTCAACGCTTAAAACCTTTAAAAATTTACCTAGTTAATTTAATTTGGTATGAGTAATACAATGTATCAAAAATTAATCTATTCGTTTATAATTTTTTTTTTAGTAATTTCATGTGCCAAAAAAGAACCAGAACTAAATATACCTCCTGATAAAGAAGAATCTTTTGAAACCTACAAAGACGCAGTGGAGGCGATGAATAAAGGAGATTTTTTTCAAGCTTCTAATTTATTTTCTGAAGCAGAAACAATTTTACCGACAATTGAATTTTCAGCAAAAGCTTCTTTAATGAGTAGTTATTGTTTGTATTTAATAAATTTTTACCCAGAAGCTACTGCAAATTTAGAACGCTTTATAAAAAAATACCCCACAGACAAAAATTTGCCTTATGCCCACTATTTAATTGCAGTTAGTTTGTATGAACAAATCTTAGATGAAAGAAAAGACATAAATCCACTCATAAAATCTAAGGAAAAAATGCAATATTTTATACAAAATTTTCCAGATACTGAATATGCTTTAGATTTAAAATTTAAATTAGATTTAATCAAAAATAGGCTCGCTGCAAAAGAAATGTATATTGCAAAATATTATATAAAAACCCAAAAATGGATACCAGCTATTAACAGACTAAAAGTTATTGTTAATGATTACTCTAATACCGTTTTTATCGAAGAAGCACTGCATAGACTGGTAGAAGTTTATTATAGAGTTGGCTTATTAGAGGAGGCAAAATCAACCGCAATAATTTTAGGTTACAACTATAATTCAAGCGAATGGTATTCACAAAGTTACAAAATTTTAAACAAGTCCTATAAATTGCAGAAAAAACCTAAAATTAAAAAAGATGATGGTCTGATAAAAAGTACTATTAAAAAAATACTTAATTAGAATAAATGATTAATAAAGAAGATAATATAATAAAAAATTATCTCGATAAAATAAAATTAATAGAAAAACACAATCAATCCTACTACGATAACGACTCACCTGATGTCCCAGACCAAAAATACGATGAATTAAAAAAAGAAATTATAGAATTAGAAAAAAAATATATATTTTTAAAAAAGTATGGGTCAGTGCAAAATAAAATTGGATTCAAACCTTCTTCAAAATTTAATAAAATAAAGCACTCAAAACCTATGCTTTCACTTGCTAATGCATTTAATGGTAAAGATATAAATGATTTTGGAAAAAAAATTAATAATTACTTAAACAATACAAATTTAAATTTATCGTTTTCCTTAGAGCCTAAAATCGATGGAATTTCAGCATCTTTAACATATAAAAATGGAGCATTGGTTAGAGGACTATCAAGAGGAGACGGCGAGATTGGCGAAGACATTCTTGAGAATCTTAAAACTATAAAAGAAATACCTCATAGCATTATATCAAGTGCTGTACCAAAAATTCTTGAAATCAGAGGTGAAGTTTATATTGGAAAACAAGATTTTGAGAAAATAAAGGATAAGTTTGCTAATCCTAGGAATGCAGCCGGTGGATCATTAAGACAGAAAGAATCTGCTAGTACCGCAAAAATTCCATTAAAATTTTTAGCCTATGGTTTTGGACGGGTAGAGCCTTTTACTTTTAAAAAACAGTCAGAATTTCTAAAAAAAATAAATGAGTGGGGATTTAAGACTAATCCTTATAATTTTTTGGCTAAAAACATTAAGGAAATTAACGATCAATATAATAAAATTGAAAGAATTAGATCTAATCTTGATTACGATATTGATGGCCTTGTTATAAAAATTGATGACCTTTCTTTACAAGTAAGGCTTGGCAATACATCAAATTCACCCAGATGGGCAATTGCTTATAAATTTTCATCAGTTAAAGCCAGAACAAAAATTAATGATATTGTTATCCAAATAGGCAGAACAGGTGCGTTAACACCTGTTGCTAAAGTCGAACCAATAACCGTAGGAGGAGTGGTGGTTTCTAATGCGACGCTACATAATGAAGAAGAAATTATCAGGAAGGATATTAGAATAGGAGACTTTGTCACCATCCAAAGAGCTGGTGATGTAATTCCGCAAGTTGTATCCGTAGATTTAAGCAAGAGGAATAAAAATTCGAAAAAATTTATTTTTCCAACTAAATGCCTCTGTGGCTCTGACACCATCAAAGATATCAATGCCAATACTAAGAAAGTAGACGCAGTAAGAAGGTGTCTAGATAGAAAATATAAGTGTCCATTTATTGCAAAAGAAAAATTGAAACATTTTGTATCTAAAGATGCATTCAATATCGAAGGATTAGGAAAAAAAGTTGTAGATCAATTCTGGGATCTAACATTGATTAAAAAGCCTTCAGATATTTTCAATTTAGATTATAAAAAAATAGAGAACTTAGAAGGCTGGGGCGAAGTATCAGTTAAAAATTTAAAAACTGCGATAAATAAATCTTCAAAAATTCTACTTGATAAATTTATTTACTCTCTCGGCATAAGACACATTGGGCAAGAAAACGCAAAACTTTTAGGTAATTTTTTTAAAAGCATTACGAAATTAATTGAACTTTTTAATTCTTCCAAGCGAGAAAATTTATTAAAAAATATTAGTGAGTTAGATGGAATTGGATCGGCTCAATTAAATTCTTTAAAAGATTTTTTTTCAAATAAAATAAATAATGAAATCGTATCTTCTCTAATTAAGAGCTTAAATATAGAAAATTCTAAAACTTTAAACAAAGATGGTAAGTTAAGTGGCAAGACAATTATGTTTACAGGTGGATTTGAAAAAATTAGCCGATCAGAAGCAAAATCTTTAGTAGAAGACAGCGGTGGAAAAGTACTAGGTAATATTTCAAGCAAATTAAACATTTTAGTCACAGGCAATAGCAAACCTACTAAATCAAAAATTGGAAAAGCCAAAGAAATAGGAGTAAAAATTATTTCTGAAGCTGATTGGTATAAACTATTAAATATCTGAACAAGCTAGTTTAAGTTGAGTCAACTCAATTTTGTTCATATATTTTTTTAAACAAACAAATACTCTTTGATGATATTTATTTAGCCAATGCCTTTCAGAAGAAGTTAATAGTTTTTTTTCTATTAGCGTTTTATCTATAGGTACTAAAGTTAAATCTTCAAATTTTAATTTATCTTTAGTTCTTTTTACATAAACTAAATTTTCAATTCTTATACCGAAGTGGCCTTTTTTATAATAACCTGGCTCATTGGAGGTAATCATGCCTTCTTTGAATTTAACTTTATTTCCTCTAGAGATAGCTTGTGGTCCTTCATGAACATTTCCAAAATAACCAACGCCATGACCTGTGCCATGTGGATAGTCTAAATTTACATCTCTTAAAAATTTTCTTGCAGATTGGTCAATTTTATCTCCATAAGAATTTTTATTAAGTTTGAATAAAGCTACAGCGATATGTCCCTTCAAAACCCTAGTAAAAATATTTTTGATTTTATAACTGTAGACATCAAGTGATAAAGTCCTTGTAACATCAGTGGTACCATACAAATACTGTCCTCCTGAATCCACCAAGTACACATCACCTTTTTTCAATAATCGATTGCTTTTTTTATCAGCTTTATAATGAATTATTGCACTATTAGGTCCAGCGCCAGATATTGTCGGAAAGCTTGAATCATAAAAGGTTTTATTTTTTTTCCTAAATTCTAATAATTTTTCTTGAGCTGAAATTTCAGTTATTTTTATCGTTTTAAAATTATTTTTTAACCAAAATATAAATTTAGTCAATGCTACACCATCATAAATGTGGGATTTTATAGAATTTTTTATTTCAGTTTTATTTTTTAAGGATTTTAAATAATAAATTGGGTCTTGTTTTTCTAAAACTAAATTATTTTTTCCAATAATTGATTTATAAAAAATAGAGCAAGTTAAAGAATCTATTAAAATTTTATTATTAGATAAATTTAAAATAAAATTTGGAAGTAAATCAAAATTATAAATTTTTACGTGTTTATTTATTTTACTTCTTAAAAGTTTGTTAATTTTTTTTAAATTACAAAATAATAATATTTTACCAGTTTTATCAACTATAATATGCGCGTTAGGCAGTGGGGAATACATAGTATCTTCGCCTCTTATATTCAACAACCAAGCAACGTTTTCAGAAGCCGTAGTAAACAAGTAGTCAACTTTATTGAACTTTATAAATTCTACCAACTTAGCTAACTTTTTTTCAACTTTTAACCCAGCGTCTTTGTCTTTAATTACGTAAAAAAATTTAATGTTTGGGCTCTTCTCTCTTTTCCACAAAAGATCAATTAAATTTTCACTAACTGGTTTCAATTTTATAAATTTGTTATCAAAAAGTCTATTTAATGAATTTTCTGTATGAAGTTTTGGATCAAATCCTAATTTTAATTTTTTTTTTTTAAAAATGTTGAAAGGATATTCTTTGGGGATAGTACATATTTGAAATTGACCACCACATTGTATTCCTGCTTGAATAGTAT
>Ga0115001_10000824_pt1 | contig 23447 bp, 15 predicted proteins | sample ArcticOcean_MG_C_12_FD_89869 | JGI IMG/M metagenome (GOLD analysis project Ga0115001, IMG submission 89869) | Marine microbial communities from western Arctic Ocean - ArcticOcean_MG_CB8_130 | ecosystem: Environmental > Aquatic > Marine > Oceanic | place: Arctic Ocean: Canada Basin | collected... | reverse complement strand
GAGTAGGAACAACAAAAGTAGTACGTAGTCATAGAAATAGTAGTAGTAGTAGTAGTTCACTAGAACAACGAGAACAACGAGGGCGAGAGAGACATCAAGTTATTACGGTCGAGTTAATCAGTGATACGATGTGACCTAATGGTTTCATCGGGAAACGTCACTTGTATAACGCCATGAGCGTCGTGACGAAGAACCCGATTGATGAACTGAACCCGGTGAAATTTGCCGTGATTAGGGTACCTTTTTTTCTTGAACCGGACTATTCAAGAGACGAGAAATGGTTCGAAACGAACAGATCGAGGCTCGAACGAAAATGGGGAGGTAAGAAGGCGTTCGAAGAGCAAAAGAATAGACATATGTTGAAAGAACGAGGAAGAGAGGTCGGGATCGAGCATTTTAATTTAGATCGAAAAGCGTCGAATACGATGAAATCTCATCGGTTAGTTCAATGGGTAACAAAGAATTATGGATGTGCAAAGTCTGAACAATTATACGATAAATTGAACGTAGAGCATTTCGTGAATGGGAAGAAACTTAACGATTCGCTATTTTTATTAGACTGCGCGAAAACGATCGGTGGCATAGATTTGGAGAATGCGAAAGCGTTTTTGATGACGGACGAAGGCGAAAAAGAAATCGTTCTTGCAAAAAAAGCTTTGCAACGTCTTGGTATTCATTCAATTCCGAATTTTGTCATCGGAGGAAAAGAAGTTTTATCAGGAGCCGTGCACTCGAAAGAATTAGTCAACGCGTTTCGAAAAATTGAACGGACTGGTGAAGGAGCATCAGATAATGCTTTCGCTTCGATTTTAGGAATTGGCGAGGAAATCATTCTCAATACAACGCTCGATCCATTGTCTTCATCGAGTGCGTTGAAGATGTAAAAATGCATGTTAATCGATTATGCGATAGATTATAACTACGGTGACGATTCGAATCGTAAAAAATAAACGAACGCGATTGAATCTGATATATATAAACAACGCATCATCACAAAATAGTACCAGTAATTTTTGTCAGTATTTCTTTCTTCTTATTTTTTATTTAAATTATTATTTTTATTTAGTATTAGTAGTTTTTGCTTAATGATTATCTCTTTCGATGTTGTAAGACAGATCCGCAAACACGTAATCTGGCTCTTCACACATCGCCCAGTTGAACTTTTGCACCAAAGCTTTCGTATACACGGTTGGTAGAGGAACTTCGTTCTTCTTACACCAAGCGATTGTAATCCTTGGATCTAAATAGTTTATTTTACTCGTTCCAAGAGAAACAGTCTTCAAAGACTCTTTCGTTTCCATTTGCAAGTTCATTTTATCGATTTTTTGTTTCAAATTTGGAATCTTTTTATCCTTTTTATCCTTTTTTTTCAATTCTTTCAATTCTTTTTCCAAACTCTTTATAGTTTGTTCCAATTTTTCCATACCGGCTGCGTGTTGCTTCGACTCACCTTTCTGGTGATTACACAAAATTGCAACTTCCTTATTCGCTTCGTCGTATGTCGCCTTCATGATCGGTACGGTTGCTTTTGGCTTCGTTGTTTCTTCCAACAACCGGTACAACGTAATAGACGCGTTGTACGTACGAAAGACTTTGATTGTTAATCCAGGCATAAGAGTTTGCAAATGCTCGTTAACTTTAGACGGATTGATTCGATCAAACACGTCATGTTCTTCTTTCTTCCCCTTGCAAAATTTTTTCATGCAATCATAAGCCACGCGCTCGATGGCATGCTCTTGATGGTAACGAATTGAATCTTTACCGAGAAAGTCAAATTCAATTTTGGGGTAAGGGTGATTCTCTTCCGGTCCCATGAACTTCAAGTGTCCAACACGCAATGTCGTCACACCGACGGTATCGGCCAAGTCTTCGTCTTTCTCACCACCTGCCCGCAAGGCTAATTTATCGACCAAATATGTCGTCACAGCGAGCTGCGCCGTTTCATCTTTATCACATTGCATGTTCTTTCGGTAATCTAAGCGGATTTTTCCTATGAACTTGTGCAAGTTTCGAGCTTTTTCAAACTTTTGCTTATCAGATTCAGATTTCACACTCGATGTCGCTCCGAATTGGACGTATTTCCAATCTTTCGTGTTGATGGAATCATTCCAACCGGCCATCCAAGTGACAGTTTGGTCGTGTCGAACTTCTTTCCATCTGTGCCCCGCGGGAGGTTCTGGAATCTTTGCATCTTTGCCGATGTTGATGATGATATCTTCTGCTTGTATGCGCCTTTTGATTTTACCCATCTTTGGATGTTCTCCTCGCCCTCGGAACAATCCGGGCGGTTCCACTCTAAAATTACCAACTTGCTCGCGTTTACCGTCCATGATCGCCCACGTGTACTTTTCTTCGGCCTTATCCTTATCTTCCTTAATTTGTTTCTTTTCTGCGCTCGTGCGCTCTTTGTTTATTTCTCGTCTTTTCGCGTCCCAATCGTAAATTTTTTGAAAGTTGCACTTTGCAAAGTCGGTGATGTGCGCATTCTTCCCACCCCTTAAGATTCTTTTGAAGCCGTCCATGAAATTTTCTTGGAAAACCGGTTTAGAAGCGTAGTCTGTCTCCTTCATGACGGCGAAGAAAGTTGCAACTTCTTCTTCGTGCGGTTCGAGGTAAACGTCTTTTCCATCGTATGTCAACGGAACGCCGTGCGGGTCGTACGGTGGAGGAAACACGACGCCTTCGTGTTCTAATTGCGTCCACATGATTTGCGACCCTTTTCCGTTACCTCCTTCGCCGCCGCTACCACCCGTTGATGCGCGTTTCTTTTTCACGCCCGACGATGAATTCAGTTTTACCGTATGTCGACCGCCAGATTTCTCCAATTCTCGTCTTCGTCTCTGCTCTCGTTTTTTCTCCTTCTTCAAGCGCTTCTTTTCTTTTTTCTCCCGTCGACGTTTTTCTTTCTCTTCTTTCGTGCGCTCATTTTTCGCTTCTAACGATTTCTTTTTCTGCGCCAAAGGCTCGTCATCGTCCGAAGAATCAAAAGATCTCGTTGTTTGCTTTGCAGTAACCTTCGCTGTTGTGATTGTCGTCGTCGTCTTTGTCGCTAATACTGCTGTAGACGACGGGTTTTTTGCGATTTGCGGTACCATCATCGGTCTCGACTGGATTGGTCGAACTAGTTGATCTTGAGCCGCTGCTGCTGGTTTTTGCGTAAAAGCTTGTTTGATATTATTATTATTATAATTATTACTATTTGTCGTCGTCGTCGTCGTCGTCATCGTTTTCTTCTTCAGCTGCTGCTGCTGCTCGAGCTCGACCACTTTCGCGCGTTGCGCCAAAGGAACGTTGTCGTCGTCGCTCGAACTCGAATCCGCTCTCGGTCTTTTCGGGATCACGAAACCGCTACTCGTACCAGTACCAGTACCAGCAGTAGCAGTAGTAATACCAGCCGCGCTGCCTTCACTCCTCTTACTCGCTGATACTCCTTGTCGCGGCGCTTCGCTAGTATCCATCCGAGGCCGTTCGCGCTGTTTCGCGTACGCCGACGCGAGGACGACTTCTTCAGCAGCAGCGGCAGCGGCAGCTCCATTAGGGGCGTATTCACTCGCACTCTTCTTTTGCTGTTCGTTCTGCGTCGCTCTCGTTGCCAGTGGAACGTCGTCGTCATCGCTGCTGCTCTCTAAAACTGCCATTTTGCTCTTTCTTACTTCGTTATTCTTGGACTTGTTTTAGGGTGGATATGCGCGCGATGAAAAACACTTTGATCGCGCGAATTTGAATTCTGATATATATATCCAATCAACCTTTACAGAGAACACGAGTTCGCCTCGTTCTCTCTCTAATTATATATGTATTGGTATGAAAGGTATGGCTTTATCGATCGAAATATGTGTACCTATCGTTACACGCGATGTAATTACGCGCAGTACGTTTTAATATGTATATATAACGTGGTGCGCCTGATGCACTTTGAAAAGTCCACAGCAGCAGGGCAAAGAGATTTTCGACTGCCGCTTGTGTGTCTGTGTTTTGAGTGTTTTAGTCTTTTAGAGGGGAAGGTTTAAAAAACATGGTCTAAAAAACATGGTCTAAAAAACATGGTCATGGTCTAAAAAACACGGTCATGGTCTAAAAAACATGGTCTAAAAAACATGGTCTAAAAAACATGGTCATGGTCTAAAAAACATGGTCTAAAAATACGCCATCAATAGTATTCCTTCTATTTTCTTCTTCTTCTCTGTTCTTCGCTTTGTTCAGTGTGTTGAGCGAGATAAAGAGAGAGATTGTTTGCATGTACTGGTACGTACTTACCGTACTGGTGTGAAAATATGTAATAAATATTACGTTATTACGTTGGAGTACGATGAAACGAAAAAAAGATGATGAAGAAGATGAAGACATGAAGAGCAATAATGATAACACTGGTAATAAACAAAAACGACCGGATTTCAAAGCGTTGGCGAAGAAGTACGCGTACTTCTCAAAACATTGTAATAATGATGGTGATGATGATCGGCGAGGCGAGCAAGAGCGAGTTAAATTCGATTTCAAGTCCTGGGAAGCTACGCATGATTTGTGTAAAGTTCTGTTAGAGGACGAATGCGGAGTGCGCGATTGGTCCGTGCCGAAAGGGCACTTAATACCAGGGTTCACGCAACGCAGGAACTATTGTGAGTGGGTAGAGAGTTTATTAGAGAACGATGGAGAAAAGAGAGATCGTGGTGATGATGATAGGGTAATAGGGGTGGATATCGGAACCGGCGCTTCGGCGATATTCCCTTTATTGTTTACTTCGAGAAACAGAGAGTGGGAAATGATCGGGACAGATATCACTGATGTAGCTATTGAAAGCGCTAGAGAGAATTGTTTAGTTAAGAACGGCACGTTTTTTTCTGTTGACGATGGAGAAGATGATGATCATAATAATAGCGATTTTAAAAAGAATAACGAGAGAAAGATTAGGATAGTCGATACGAGGCGACAAAAAGGAGGAAGTAGTAGTAGTAATAGTGACAAAATTGGAATAGTAGATAACGATAAGGATGATGATGACGATGAAGAGCAACCGATTTTAGACATCGATTTGATGATGAACAACGACGACGCATCAAAAGTGATGATGATCGTCGATTTCACCGTATGTAACCCGCCGTTCTTCGATACGATGCGGAAATCATCCTTAAACCCGAAAACGAACTTTGGAGGAACTTCGCAAGAAAACTCTTGCAAAGGAGGCGAAGAACTATTCGTCTCCAAAATGATCCACGAATCAATTAAATTCAACGATAATCATGGGAATAGAGTCAGATGGTTCACGACGATGGTCGGTAAAAAATCGACTTTGAAAATAGCGAAGAAGCTGTTGAGGGAAGGGAAAACGCGCGCGAAGAAAATTCGCGAAAAAGCGTTCGTGCACGCGCAAACCAGGCGTTGGGCCATCGCTTGGTCTTTCCTTCAACCAAAGACGTACGAACAGTTGAAGAAGGATGTAATGATCACGCTATGTTAAACGTATCCATCGCTCGGTCTTTCCTTCAACCAAGGACGTACGAACGGTTGGAGCATGTAGTGATCACGCTATGTTAAACGTATCCATCGCTCGGTCTTTCCTTCAACCAAGGACGTACGAACGGTTGAAGCATGTAATGATCGCGCTATGTTAAACGTTTCCAGTTTTTGTTCATATACAATTGTAGTACAGAAAAAATTCAAATCAACACTACTGTTTCTTGGTACTAAACATAAAACACTGTTGTAAAAGAAAACGTAACACTAAAACGCCTTCAAAAGGTGTCCTCTTAAACAACAAAGAGGACGGATTACGCGATCAAAAGCTTAGCACGCGGTTCTCTACACTCCTAATAAAGAAGAACACGCATCGCTCATTGATAGAACACGAACAAGCGCGCGCTAGAGAGAGTACCACGAAAACCGTCGTCGCGTATATAATAAATATATATACGTATACGTAATAACACTAATCAAAAATAATCAAAAATGGAACATTTACCGAGCGAGAGGAGTAGACTTTTAATTGGGAAACCGCAGTCGCCGTCGAAAGAAAGCTCTGTTAAATTCACGTCAATGGTGAAGAAGGTCTCCTATGGTGGTTTAGTGACGTTCGGGATTCTAGGCACGGTAGCGATCTTGAACAAGACCGGGATCACGAAGGGACAAGGAGCGCTGAAGAAGTTCTTCCTCCCATCCGATTTCCTGCCTGAAGCAGTGCAGGGCTTCCTGAGATCCGAGCGAGACCCGATTTATGAAAGTACGGCCTCTGCTTCGCTCGGGTCTGATTACGACTTGAACAATAACGTGTTCCCTGGGCAAAAGGTGGATATTCCGTGGGCGTTCTTTGAAAACACGAAATGGCACGACGCACCTTTTTTTAGGTACGACGGCGAATCGGTCGAGAAAGGGCACATAACGCAAGAAGAATTAACTGAAGAGAAGCAACGACAAGGCGATCCGAAGAAGACGATGCCGGTTTTGAAAACTGCTGGAGTTGATTTAGCGCAAGTCGTTGTCACCGCACATGCGACGAGTATGAAAGAAATCGGATGGGTTTTGTACGATTCGGCGAAGAACCAAGGGTTGGAAATGGTCATATCGGGCGTCGATACGCCTTTTCACGGATTTGCGGATAAAGTCATCGGTTTGAAAGCGGCGTTGCACGCGATTAATGGGAACCCTATTGTAGTCGTTGCCGATGCCTCGGATGTTTTTTTACAGTGCAGCGCTGCTGAATTTCAAGAACGATTTACTCAAGCCGATGCCGATTTAGTATTCGGAGGCGAGACTCAATTATGGCCCGAGATCTCGGATTACTTTTCAAGAGAGGCTGAAAAAGCGGTGAAGAATAAAGGCTCGCAAACTTTGCTCAAAGTTGGTCAATCTACGCCTTATAATCCGATAAACCCGGGAGATATTCCAAACGGTTGGCCAAACGCCGGTGGTTGGATGGCGAGAAAAGAAGCGTTGTTAGAGTACATTTCATCCACAGAAAATAGAATGGCTAAATTCGCTACGGAGGAGTGGCCTGGCGAGTGGGGTTATCAATGCAAACCAGACGGAGCAACAGATGCAGACTGGAACGGTAAATACGCTGGTTTGAGAGGATTTGATGATCAGTTATGTTTGAACGCATACGCTATGGGAAAATGGAGAACAGGAGATACGAGACATAAATTAGATGCGGACGGATCGATATTGTTTTCTACAAACGGTTGCCCGTTATCCGATACTGCCATGGATAAAAAGAACAAAGTTTACTACAAGTATACTGGCAAGGCGCCGTGCTTGTGGCACATGAACAATCCTATTGCAAAGATTCGCTTAAAGGAATTTGCATCTGCGTACCCGAATCATTTCTTGACGCCCGAAGGTAACGCCGCGATGGCCGCCACGCCCGATGAACACCCCGGGCATAGACCGGCTTCGTCACTCGGCAAAAAAGAAAAGGAATTCAATTTACATCACGCGGCTTCACATGCGCAATAAATTCTTCGCACACACGCATATTTAGGTGTTTTACATTATTATTATCATCAGTTATTATTATTATCATTATTATTTAGTTTCTCATAGATTTAGCTGGAGAGTTGTATATATCGCAAGTACAAAAAGTTACACCATATTATTTTACACTAAAGTTCACGTCTAAAATGCCAAGATCTAAATTCCAAAAAGCAAAGCTGACGCCATTGATGTCGTTTTTAGTCCTTGTCGTCGGCGGCGTGGGCGTAATGACCATTCTAGTACCTCCTAATCCGCCTCGCGTTTTCTTCTTCTTCTTCGAGACAAATTTTCGATCGATCCAAATGACTTCTTTCGACCATGGCCGAGACGAACCGCTCGCATGTTTTTCTTCGCACCATTCATCGAACCCATCTGGGGGCTGTAAGTTTCCATTCAAAGCGCCAACTTTTGGCCAATTTTCTATAAAGTTCGGGATATCAAATTTTCCAACGTCGAATTCGTACGACTTTCTCGTCCGTTTCAACCAGTCTCTGAAAGATTTCTTATCCGCCAAAGCGTTATCATGCCCTTCATATTTATCGTTCGAAATCACAACGACAGTATTATGCTTCTCAGCGAGAGATTTATCAAACGCTTCGTCTAAAATTGCTAAATCATCCGCCGCTCTCCCTCTCGAATCCGTCTGTCTATCAATCAATCGTAACTTATTCATCGCGAATAAATCCATCAAGTACACATTTTCCCATTCGTTATTACCTACGTACACAACCTTCTTCGGATTCAATAACTTCAAATTGCCGCCGTCGCATAAACCGTTCAGTTTCCCTCGCGCGTAATGCTTCGGCGCGAATATCACGCACTCGTACTCGTCCTCGAAGTATTCAAGCACTACTTCTAAGGCAGTGGATACCGGTATCCTCGCCAGGGCGTTATTCGACGCTCGCAATGCCGCACAGTACGCCCAGCACACGTTCGCGCCATCGATATAGCACAACTTCTTCTTCTTCTTCGTCTCTTCTTCTTCTTCGTCATCATCAATACCTATATTTATTTCCGACTTAGTCGCCTTCGTCACGGCACAATCACTCCTCGTTCCTATGCGTATTCTCCTTCGTTTAATCATATCAATACTCGCACTAGCAGTAGCAGTAGTAGAACGATCGCTTGCGCTGATCACAGAACTTGCCATTGAAGGAGACATATTTAATTGATTACACAAAGAGTTCCCAATATGCGTCGCGAATACGAATTTCTTTATTTCTTTTTATGTTTTTAAACCCTAAACCCTAAACCCTAAACCCTAAACCCATCAGCCATGATTTTGAAATTTGAATTTCCACAAAGGGAGTTCCCTCTGTCCGTGTCCGCCCATCTGTGCTAGTTCAGTAGTTCAGTTAATTAATTAATTAATTAATTAATATATATTTGAACCCTCGACGGACGCGACGATAGATCCGCTGCTTTGAGATTAAGTCGAATCTTTCGTGCGCGTTTCTTTTTTTTTTGGTACTCTTTTTCGGATCGTAAGTCTCTCCCTTGATCGAAGAGAAACAGATCGGAAAGCTCTTTTCCGTGCGTGCGAGTTTGAGATTTTCAAGAACTTCTTTTGAAAGAAGAAGAAGAAGAAGAGGAAAGAGGAGGAAGAGATAGGACTATTAAATAGTAACAGTAAACGTACTGTAGAGAGAGTAATATATATACTTTTTGTACTATACGGTATATATTGTACGGTATATTATATATATATATATATCGTATATAAATAATAATAATAATAATAATAAAAAGAGTAATACTAACAAAATGAGTGGACCGGCGTTAGATGAACAAGCCTTAAAGTCACGCCTGAAGCAACTCTATAAGACGTGGGAGGACCATAACCAGGACTTGTTCAAGGACGCGGATTGTATCGTCATAGGCTCTGGCGCGAATAAGGAGGAGGAGTTGAGATATTTGAAAGCGGTGTCGATTGAGATTTGGTTGTTCGGGTACGAGTTACCGGACACTTTATTAGCGTTTACGAGGAATAGGGAAATCCACGCAGTCGCTGGGGGGAAGAAAGCGAAGTTATTGATGTCTTCGGCGGATGCGATCGAGGAAGCGATAGGGGCGAAACTGATCGTTCATCAGAAACCGAAAGGCGAGGACGGCTTTAAGGAAGTCGCTGAGATGGTTAGAATTTTAAAAGAGAAATGTACGAAAATTGGTGCCTGTGCGAAAGAACATAAAGAGGGCGAGTTAATGGAGAAGTGCACGGATATGATCGGGAGAGAGATTTTATTAGACGTGAGCTCTGGGATCGCGCGCGCTTTGGCCGTGAAAGATGCAAAGGAGATGAAGTATATGAGTTCGGCGGTTGAGTTAGTCGGAGGCGCTATGAAATTCGCTGTGTCCGAAGTCGAAAACACGATCGAGGAAGAGTTGAAAGTGACGCACTTGAAATTATCAGAGAAGACCGAAGATGCGATTATGGATCCGGCGAAATCTTTAGGTTTGAAGAATTTAACGACCGAAGACGTGGATATTTGTTACGGCCCGATTTTTCAATCCGGAGGCGATTACGATTTGAAATATACCGCGGAGTCCAAAGGGACAAAGTTACATCATTCTTCAACGCCTGCGGTCATTTACATCTCCATAGGCGCTAGACATACGCAATATTGCGCAAACATTGGTAGAACGTACTTAGTCGATCCGACGGAAGCGCAAGAGGCGGTTTACGAAGCGTGTATAGGCGCTCAAAAAGCAGCGATCGATGCAATGAAACCAGGAAAAAAGTGCAACGAAGTATACGATGCGGCCATAAAAGCGTTGGAAGATTTCGAAAAGAATGGCGAGAAGAAAGAGTTACTGAAAGATTTCGATTTGGTCTCTAAATTGCAAAAAAATATCGGCTCAATCATAGGTCTTGAATTCAAAGAGACGTCTTATATGCTCTCTGCAAAGTGCGAAAGCGTTATTGAAGAAGGCATGTTTTTCAACGTCGCTTTAGGATTGAATGACTTAATTGAGCAATCAGCGGCAGAAGATGCCAAGTCTCGCAAATACGCCATCATGATCGCGGATACAGTCAAAGTTACCGCTGTTGGCGAAAGTAACGTAGAGCTCACGGAGAACACGAAGAAACTCTCTGACATTTCGTACGCAGTGAACGACGATGAATCCGAAGATGACGAAGGTAACGAGGAAGATAGGGATATCGCGAATACTGGCGCGAAAGGTGGCGTCATTCTCGATGCAAAAACGAGAGGCGACGATGCCACCTCTACAAAGGCCGAAGCCGATCGTCAGCGCAAACAAAAAGCTTTGGCAGATAAGAAAAATGCGGAAACCTACGACCGATTGATGAACGCTCAAAACGATATCGAAAAAGGTGGTAAAGGTGCCGGTGCATCGGCGGATTTTGTCGCCTATAAATCAGTCACGGACGTTCCAGCGCCTAAAGGGAAAGATTTAGTCATCGCGGTGGACAACGACAGAGAAGCGGTTTTGCTACCAGTGTCGGGGATGCTCGTTCCGTTCCATGTTTTGGCTATTAAATCATGTTCGGTCTCGCAAGATGCCGGTGCAAGTTTCATTCGCATCAACTTTCAAGTCCCAATGGGTGCCTCGGCGGCTGCAAACGCGGGATACTTACCAGCGATTCGGTTCCCGAATAATATCTTCTTAAAAGAACTTTCATACCGATCGAGCGATCCGAGACATGCGAATTTTGTTGTGAATGAAATCAAAACTTTGCGCAGAAATGTCGTCGCGAGAGAAACGGAACGTGCCGAGCGCGCGACGCTCGTTCGACAAGCCAAGTTGCAGCTCTCGAGTGGAAGAGTTCACCGTTTGACCGGTTTGTGGATGCTTCCGACTTTTGGCGGAAGAGGCGGAAGAAAAGCTGGTACTCTTGAAGCGCATGCTAACGGTTTGCGATACATCGGTGCAAAGATGGACGAACAAGTGGACATCATGTACGAGAACATTCGAAGTTGCTTCTTCCAACCCGCAAAGAAGGAAGTCAAGACGCTCATTCATTTCCACTTGAAAAATCCAATCATGATTGGAAAGAAAAAGACGAACGACGTCCAGTTCTATCAAGAAGTCATCGAAGCTACGGAGAATCTCGACGGTTCTCGTAAGAACATGTACGATCCGGACGAAATCGAGGAGGAACAAAGAGAACGCGAGAGACAAAAGCGCGTTCAGAAAGAGTTTGCCCAATTTTGCAAGCGCGTCCAAGAAATTTGGGAAAAAGACTTCCCCGATATGGGTTTGGATTTCGATTCTCCGTATCACGATTTAGCGTTTGATGGTGTTGCATACAAATCTACCGCGAGAATCGTTCCCACGGCGAGCTGTTTGGTTGAATTAATTGAGTTCCCTCCGTTAGTCATCCACGCGGAAGATATCGAAATCATCAACCTCGAGCGTGTCGGTTACCATTTGAAGAACTTTGATATGGCAATCATCTTCAAAGATTTCAACAAGGACGTGCACAGAATTGACCAAATCCCATCAAAAAATCTCGATAACATCAAGCAATGGTTTACCACGCTCGAAGTAAAATACTACGAAGGTAAGGCGAACTTGAACTGGAAGCCGCTTTTGCGCCAAATCAAAGAAGACCCCGAATCTTGGCTCGAAGCCGGCGGTTGGGAATTCTTAAACAACGAAGCGACCGACGATGAAGACGAAGACGGAGAAGGCTCAGACCCAGAAAGCGATTTCGCTCCATCCTCCGACGACGAGTCCGACGACGTCGATTCCGAGTCCGAGTCCATGTACGACGAAGACGAGGACGATGACGACTCAGACGAAGACGAGGACGAGGACGAAGTCGACGAAGAGGTTTTAGATTGGGACGAGATGGAAGAAAAAGCCGCTAAAGAAGACGAAGAGGCTTCGGATGACGATCGCAGGGGTGATAAGAGAAAGAAAAAGGGCAGTAAAAACAGATAACAATAACTCTATACATACATAGTTTATATATTCATATATACGCCTACGTACGCGTTCATGCCGCGTTCTTCACTTCTCATAGAAACTCCCTTTTCCCCAAACATACCTAACAATAAATACGTAAATAAATAAATAAAAACCAGCATAGTCATTATTAATTAAACCTTGCTCAGAATGTCCTACCTCTTACCTCACTTACACACTGGTTGGCACGTCGACCAGGCGATCTTATCCGAAGAAGACCGCGTAGTGATCTTAAGATTCGGCCAAGACGGCTGCGAGACGTGCATGCGCATGGACGAGATCTTGCAGCAAGTGTCGGAGAAAGTGAAGAACTTCGCGATAGCGTACTTAGTGGACATAAAAGAGGTCCCGGATTTCACCGAAATGTACGAATTATACGACGCGTGTACGGTCATGTTCTTCTTCAGGAACAAACATATAATGATCGATTTAGGGACAGGGAATAATAATAAAATAAATTGGGCGATGGATTCGAAACAGGAGTTTATTGATATAGTCGAAGTCGTGTATAGCGGAGCGAGGCGAGGGAAGGGTTTAGTTATATCGCCGAAGGATTACTCGACGAAGTATAGATATTAAATTTGTTTTGATTAGGGCATAGATGAGTCAGTCGGCCTATGCATACCTTTACCTAGATTATAGATTAGTGAGACGACTCACCGTGTTGTAGCTCGACCGTCGGTCCGTATTATATATGTATATGTATTTCAATTACCTTTACCTACCGCCCGCGTAAACGGTACGTTGTCTATTATTCTACTATTATTTTGCTATTCACTTTTACTACTACTACTACTACCACTACTGTTATTATTATTATTATTATTATTATTATTTCTGCGCGTACTTTCGCTTAAGCTGATTATTCTCTTCCGTGTTTTCAACGTCTCGCACTCCAGCCTTTTTAATCGTATACAGCGCTTTCTTATTCGCTAATCTTGGCGATTTTGCGATGTAAGCGATTCTGTTTTCGTTTTCGCCCCAGGATAAGGCGACTCTAGTCGTCGCCGCGTGCGCGTAAGATTCGCCTAAAGCAGGAGCTAACCTCCCTCCAGGTTTTGTCGTCGCTTGATTAATAGTGACCACGGCTAAATCGTACCTTTTTGCTAAAGACATTAATCCGTTTGTCGTCTTGGCTAATATAGACGCCCTTAACGCCATGTCGTCAAAGTCTTGCCTGAAATGAAACGCGATCGAATCGACGACGACGAGTTTCACTTTAGGCCATTCCTTCATGAAATCTGGCAAAGAATCCAAGCACGCTAACAACTCCGTCACTTCGTGGCATCTAAACACGTGTATGCGCTCTAAAATCTTATCTACTGTAAAATCGCGCTCCAAACAATCCCTTAACCTGCTCGTTTCCTCCTTTGAATGAACCGCTTTCCTCGCGTAGCTTTCGATTGACCCCGATAACCACTCTCGGCTCCCGACCGCCATATCCTCCACTCTCTCGCTCGTAAAACTCCCTTCCGTATCGACGTACACGCACTGACCGCCGTTCCCACCGAACATCTCTGGTATCTGACAACTCACCGCTAACTGCATCCCTATCTGCGTCTTCCCGACCCCTGGCGCGCCGCAGAACTCCGTGATCTCCGCAACCGATACCCCTCCTCCTAGGCACTCATCTAACGACTCACAAAAAGTCGTTAAATGGATCCTCTCCTGCTCTCTTCTCAGGATTTCAAACGCCGAAGCGCATTCGGAGAGACCTTGGCGACCACCACTATCCCCTTGACTCTTCGCTATCTGCAGGCAATCCTGCGCCTCCTGTAACGTCAATTGATTGACCTGTTTACAGAGCTGTATCGGGTATTGGAAGCGTAAGATATCTTGGACGCAATGGAAGCCGGCGAGTTGTAATTTCGCGCGCACAGTAGGCGCGAGCGCGAGCGCGTTTATGGAATACGAACGCTGCCAGGACTCTTGTTGCATCGATGTCGCGCGTGTTTTTTTTATCAAATTCGCGTCTTCGCGGTGTCGTTTATTTAACTTACTTTATGTTCGAGAGAACTGATGAGGGCGGTTCGTTTTGTCCCGTTTTTGTTTGAGAGCGATGTGCTTCTGAGCCCGAATTTCAAATCGACTTTAGCGGCTGAGTTGAAAATGAAAGCTATGCGATTTGTTATGATACAACAACTAACAAAGTAGTATAAATGATACGATCACTCTCTCTCTCTCTCTCTTTTATGCAAGCACGTAACAGTGTTTAGATTTATATATACAGAAGAAGATATAAGTTTAATCCTCCGAGGCGAAGGAGGAGTAAACGACGACGTTGGATCGAAGAACTTCATTTTGGTTTCGATTTTGATGGGGACATCGCACCAGGGTTATTATTTTTTTGATCTTTGTTCGCAGCCTTGTTCTTCTTGTTATTGTTCGCGTCATCTTTTTTGTGCATCTTTTGCACGAGCGCGTCCGCGAATTCGATCGCTTTAGCGTACGACGCTTTAGTGAATATAGTCGCGCGTTCGACTCCTTTTACGGCGAACGATTTAACGACAACGAACGTCGGCGTCACGAGAACGACCACGGAATCTTTCGCTCGTACGTAATCAAAAGATTGAATTCTTTTTAAAGGCTTATCGAATTTAACAGTCTTCACAAAAGCGACGACTTCTTGCGTTTTAATGCTAACGAAAACGAACGCGTTGTATATATTCGGCAACACGAAATCGATCAACGCGTCTTTCAACCATACATCAAACGCGTTCATTTTCTTTAAAAACTCTTTCGATTGCTCCTTCATCTTCTCCAGGACCTTATCGGTTCCGTAATATGCAATTACTGCTCCAGTCATCGCTCCAGATAACAAAGCCGCGATTTGTACCGCGCTCACTTTTGAATTTTCTGCATTCGATGCGTACAAATCGAAATTGAGCTTTCCAATACTTTTCACGACGTTCGAGATAACTCCATCAGTAGTAGTTCCACTGCTACTACCGGAAGAAGCAGAAGAAGCAGATGAACTTGATCCACGATCGAGAGCGATGACGTCTTTAGCAGTTATTCCCTTGAACACGTTCTCCATTCTATTCGTAATCTGAGACCAGTCTTTCGGGATATTTTCAATCGAGGTCGAGAAATCTTTCGCGATTAATCCGTTTCGTTCCGCCAAAGCACCGCCTAAGGCGCCAAAGGCTAGGCCAAAGATCGCACTAGCGCTCGACATTATTATCGAAAGTATGCTTTGAAGAACGAATGATTATGAGAGCGTGTTTATTTATTTATGTGATCGGATGATCTCTTTTTGTTTATATTTTAATCAGAGCGCTCTTGTGTCGTTCGTTTGACAGTTTTGACAGTTTGAAATTCCCCTTTGCGGCGCGAATGCGTGATATGAGCAAACGCGAGCGACGCGAGGTGCATGGAAATCTCTTTATCTCGCGAGCGCGCAAAATCTGGAGCGGGACTGCGACGCGCGCACTAGCGATTTCTGCAACGGATGACACTGATTTACGTTCGAACGAAAAATTACCGAAGAAGAGCGCGTTCGGTATCGACGGACCAACATTTACCGCCCGCCTGGACTTTCTCGACTCGGTCTTTGAACATTTCTGTCGAGTTTGCGGTTCCATCGGCGATGGTCGCTTCCTCGATCGCTTTTAGTGAAGCTCTTTTCGCGATTGCCTCTAACGTATCTCCAGTGTATTTATCTACGCCGTCCTTGGAAATACCGACTCCGGCTTTCATGCGCATGACTTGTTTCAAGGCGTCTTTCTCGCCTTTGAATTCGCTCTTGCAATTCGTAAAGCACGGGACTAAAATCGCAGCGTCTTCCTCTAACGGAGGCGGTTCTTTATTGAAGCTCCATACGCACGAGAAATCGTCATAGTTTGGTTGAATATGTAAATTCATACCGAAATCTTCGCGTAACCATTCTTGCGAAGGGACTTTACACGAATTCACGCATACAGATGCGCAAGAACTTGTTTCTAAGAATCTACATCGTTCGGCTTTAATCGCTTGCGGTAAGCTTACTGATTTTGGTAAAAACGGAAAAGTTTTCCTCATTTTCTCGGGAATCTCAACGTCTTCATATTCAGCGCCTTCCATTGGCCCCATTAACCATGGGAACAAAGTCACGAAGACTAAATGAAACGAATACCCCGTCACCCATTTCGGCGCGTTTGGATCTACAAACTTCTTCCACAAAGGCGGTATCCACCCAATATAAAGCGCGGGCAATATCCCTTTAAACACGCTCTTCGCCCTCAACTGTACGTCTCGCGCAGTACCTTTCATATCGTTCACTTCTCTCACCGAAGTCATTAAAGCTTCAAAATCTGTCCACTCGCGTTTATCCGTATCGCTACCGACCTCGGCGACTAACAATTTCCTAATCGTCGCGGTGAGTACTTTCGATACAGGCGATCGATCGATCGTTCGATAATCGACTTTCCCTGTTTTTAATATCGGTAACGATTTCTTTCCAATCACATCGCCTCGCCAAGCGTATCCTTCTTTCCCGTTCTTCTTCGCCTTTTCCCGTTCTTCTCCTTCATCGTCATTCGTAGCAGTAGCTTCAGTAGTTCTATCGTAAATACTCCTCCTACTACTTCTACTGCTACTGCTACTGCTACTTCTACTGCTCCTACTACTGCGATCGTTATTATCACTTAATCTTCCCTTCAAACCGTTTTCGCTCCTTCTCGAACTTCTCTCGTCATCTTCTGTTTTCCTGCTCATGCGAGGCGATAATCTCGGCGAAGAACTCATCGTCGCACGACGCTTAAGACCCCTGATTCCGTTCTTATCATCACCAATAGTAGCAGAAGTATTATTATTGATTGTTGTTGTGTTCATTGAACCAGTGATAGTGATCATTCTTTTATTTATTATTAGTAGTAGTATACTTCTCCCTCTTTCTAAAGTGAAAACAGGGAAGACGATGACGAGACAAATACCTGAGGAGGAAGCAGTGCAGGGAATTCGCTAGTAAGCTTAAAAACTCATTTAGGGTTTCATTTATTTATTTCTTAATACGAACCATGATCAATATTTTATGATATCGATATTAATGTGCACATGAAGACAAAGAAAACAATCGTTCTCGTAAGAACACGGAAGATGATGACGAAACTGAGAACTGATGGGCGGTCTATCGAGCGAAGTGTACTCAATAAGATCAACTTATTTAGGGTTTCTTTTTTTGCAAATATCTAAAACCCTAAACGAGTGAAATTGCCGTCAAAAAGTACTCCTACTTTTTGGTGTACTTTACTGCTCATACAACATACTCCACGCGCGATCATAGAACAGAACAGAACAGAACACGTCGTTGAGTATTATTATCGCGTATCTCTGTGTCCGTGTGTTTATGTAATCACGAACGAGTATACTTCACTGGAGGAGGAGAGGGACAAAAGTAGTTCGAATTTCAGAGAGGCGGCGCAAAGGGCGAATAAAACTACAAATCTCTGATTTGCTCTTAAAAATAATTAAACGAATTAAGAAGAAGAAGAAGAAGAAGAAGAGAGGCATATCGTTCGATTGAGTGCGCGCACATCATCGTCATCATCAGAGAGAGAGAGAGAGAGCAAAATGGACGCAAAAGCTGAAGGTGGTGGAACGCAGCACAAAGCCCCGCGCGCTGGCGCAAAGGCGTTGAAGAAGAAGAACAAAAAGGCAAAAAAAAGCGGCATCGAGAAAGAGAAAGGGAAGAACGCGAAGGCGTTCATATTCAAATCGGCGAAGAAAGCGGCGAAAGGACGAAGGGTCGCCGCAGAAAAACAGGAGAGGAAGTTACACGTACCAGTGCTCGATAGGACGAGTGAGACAGAACCGCCACCGTTCGTCGTCGTCGTTCAAGGCCCGACCGGATGCGGGAAGACTACTTTAGTGAGGAGCTTGATTAGGCATTACACGAAACAGACTGTGAATGAGATTAAGGGACCGATTACGTTGACTGTTGGGAAGAAGCGAAGAGTGCAAATGATCGAGTGCGGGCAAGCCTTGTGCGATTTAATCGATGCAGCGAAATTAGCCGATTTAGTTTTATTAGTCGTCGACGGGAGTTACGGGTTCGAGATGGAGACGTTTGAGTTCTTGAACGTTCTACAGGTCCACGGGTTTCCGAAGGTTATGGGCGTTCTGACACATTTAGATCATTTTAAAGAACCGAAGAAGTTGAAGAAGACGAAGAAGTTGTTGAAGCAAAGGTTTTGGACCGAGATTTATGACGGCGCAAAGTTGTTTTATATCTCCGGCATGAACAACGGGAAGTATAACCAACGCGATATAATCAATTTAGCAAGGTTTATATCAGTCACGAAACCGAGGCCGTTGATGTGGCGATCACAACATCCATATGTCATAGGAGATAGATTTGAAGATTTAACTTCGCCGGATAAATTACACGAAAACGAATTCATCGATCGCGAAGTTGCCGTTTTTGGATGGTTACACGGATGCAACATGAAAATGAATCAACTCGTACACGTTGCCGGTGTTGGGGATATGAAAGTGAAAGAAATCACGCAATTACCAGATCCTTGTCCTTTACCTTCGCAAGATAAGCGTGCGAGACGATTGGACGATAGATCTAAAATGATTTACGCACCAATGAGTGACGTTGGAGGTTTGTTATACGATAAAGACGCCGTATACGTTTCTTTAGATGATAGAAAAGTAAACTATACGAATAAGGCTGGGCATTTTGGAGACGATAAAGGAAACAAAATTGGATATTTAGGCGATGATGCCTCGGACGACGATGATGAAGAAGGTGGTCGTGGCGTAATTTCTGGCGTGAAGATGGTCAAAGGATTACAATCGACGCAGAGCGGATTTGACGAAAAGTTGAAAAATTCCGAAATTTCTCTCTTCGGAGGTGGCGCAAAAACAACTGGTGAAGAAGATATCTTTGATAGACAAATTAAAACAGATAATTCTGATGAAGATGATGAAGACGACGACGATAGCGATGATGATGATGATGATGATGATGAAGGTGTACAGGAAAGAGAAGAGCAAAACGGTGGCCGCGTTCGAAGAAGAGCTATTTTTAACGACGGCTTAACAGATGCAGAAGATGACGACGACGACGACAACGAGAAAGAATTCTTAGACGCTGATTCAGATGACGATGTAGGTATTGATGATGTTGAAGAAGATGATGATGATGAGAATGAAGGACTCGGAGCAGGCGCGAATAAATGGAAATCAATGCTCGCGAAAGTAAGCGGGAAGCGTTCAAAGTCACTCATGGAACTTGTCTATGGCGATGAAAATGAGAATCCAAGCGATTTAAAGAAGAGTAAAAAGAATAAGATAAAAAAAAGAGGCGACGACGACGATTCGGACAGCGACGATCTCTTCAAAAAACCAGTGGATAACGAACTGACGAAAACGATAGATGCTTTTGATCAAACGAAATTCATTCGCCAAATTAGAGGAACTCTGGACGTTTCGGATCCAAATCTTCGCAACCGTTTCGTTACTGGTGATTGGGATGCCGCGGGAGCTCGCGCAGGAGCACAACCGCGTGACGAATCGGCAATGGAAGAAGACGAAGTCTATGGAGATTTTGAAGATTTAGAAACTGGTGAGAAATTTAGTAGTAAAAATAGCAAAAAGGATACCACCGATGATGATGATGATGAAGAGAACGATAGCGACGATTCATCGGAAGATGATGAAGACAAAAACGATGACGACGAAGATAGTGAAGATGATGGTTCTGATTCAGAAGAAGACGAAGAGGCAAAAGAAAAACGTCGATTGGCAAAGGTTGAAAAACACGAAGAGTTTCAACATCCATCCGCTCTCGGTCGCGGCGCGCGCCGCAAAGAAAAAGGTCTGAGAGGACCAAATCAAGACATGTACGCCGAAGATGAGCCAGCAACGTACTTTGATCTCGTTAAAGATCAGTTTGCTGCACAGACAGCGCGCACGCGTAACGTGCTTGATTCCTTGCCGGCGACGACGAGAGAGGCGATGGAGGGTTTTCGCCCAGGGGCGTATCTTCGCGTCGTTCTCGAGAGGGCGCCGTGCGAATGGGTGAAAAACTTCGATCCAAGACGCCCTATTTTAGTTGGCGGTTTGCTCTCTGGTGAAAATGTCGTAGGTATGCAACAATTGCGCTTGAAACGCCACCGTTGGCACAGAAAAACGTTGAAAAACAAAGATCCGCTCATTTTTTCAATTGGTTGGAGACGATTCCAAACTATTCCAGTGTATTCTGTAATCGACGCTAACTCGCGGCATCGTATGATTAAATATACTCCAGAGCACATGCATTGCAACGCAACGATTCATGGACCAATTGTTCCACCGAATACGGCTGCGATATGTTTTCAAAAGATTGATTCGAAACAATCGAGTTTCCGAGTTGCCGCCACGGCGGTAGTTTTAGAAGTCGATCACTCGATGAAGATTATGAAAAAGTTAAAGCTCGTTGGGACGCCCCAGAAAATTTTTAAGAATACGGCCTTCGTGACTGGCATGTTCAACACTTCCTTGGAAGTTGCGAAGTTTGAAGGTGCAATCTTGAGAACTGTTTCGGGTATTCGTGGCACGGTGAAAAAAGCTGTTAAGCCCGGTCAAGGCGAACACGGCTCTAAAGATGGAGGATTAGGTGACGGGGCGTGTCGCTGTACGTTCGAGGATAAAATTTTAATGTCTGATATCGTTTTCCTACGTTCGTGGGTGCGCGTCGATGTGCCGAGATTTTATAATCCAGTCACAAATGCGCTCGTGAAATCTGACGACGAATGGTTAGGCATGCGAACTGTTGGTCAAATCAGATACGATAAACAAATGGCAATTCCTGTCAATCCTGATTCGATATACAAACCAATCGAACGAAAGAAGCGCGTGTTCAACAAATTGCAAATCCCAAAAGCTTTACAACAAGCGTTGCCGTTCAAATCGAAACCGAAACTCGAACCGACGCGAAAGCGAAAAACTTTAGAGCAAAAGCGCGCGGTTGTTCAAGACAAGCAGGAGAAGAAGATGACGACGATGGTACAACAACTGAACACGATCAAGAACGAAAAGTTGGCAAAGAGAAAAGTACAGCAAGAAGTTCGAAGATCTGTCAAGGCAAAGAAAGATGCGAAAGACAACGAGTGGAGATCAGCTTTGCTGAAGGACAAGAAGAAATCAAAATATCGAGAGCAAGGGAAAGCGGAGAAATTGAAAGCGATGCGATCGAACTAGAAGTAATTAGATCTATGTTGTGTATTAGTTTTCATCAAACGCCTAGCCACGGTTTTAATTGTTGTTGGCGTCCAGATTTTGTATTCATAACAACATCGGCGCTCTTATTATCATCACTACGACTACTTATTTTTTTTACAGCTTTTGCTTTCCCGCCTTGTTGTTTTTGTTCTTCAACGAGGCATTTTTCGCACACGGAGTCTATTCGTTCGTTTACATATTCGAGAAATTTACCTTCATCGTGTTCAAAACCTGGCCAAGATCGATTCCCAAATCGATCATCGTCCAAACCACCGAAGATTGACACCATTAATGGTGAGCAGTATTGCGATCGTTTCCCGTCAGAGAATACGTTCAAAGTATTCGCAATCAACTCTTCAATTTTGGCGTTGATTTTACCGTAGTCAACGATTTCAATGCCGCCAACTTTCTTGGACGTAAACTCTCGCGATACGTATTCAAGCGGATCTTCTTCATCATCGTCATCGTTTTCTACTCCTACGTCCAGAGAGAGAGAGGTGCTATTATTTCTTTCCTCTACTTCTTCATCCAAACACGAGCAAGCTTCTTCTTCTTCTTCTTCTGATGCTCTTTCTTTTGGAACAACGACGACGACGACTGATTCGAGCCTAGCGCGAGAGAGTTCATCGTCTTCATCGCACGCATCAAAATCACGTTCTTCCGCTTTATTATTATTATCATTATTATTATTATTGCGTTTCTCTTCGCGATGTTTCTCGACCATCGACCGCTCCTTCCTCGTCATCGCTCGCGTTGACTTCTTCTTCGTCGTCGTCCGAAATCCAATCCGTAGAGTTTCGTTCCCTTTTAAATGAGGCGTTTCGAGAGACGTAAACGGGCAAAATATTCCGCTAAAAACAAAATCTCTCTCTCTCTCTCTCTGTCTCGTTTTCACTGCGACCGTTCCTCACTCGTGGCATTATTGCTCGCTACCATTTTCTTTCAGTTGGTCGATGGGCTTCTCCTTCTTCGTGTGCCCGTAGGAGTATAAGTTCTCGCGATGGTCCAAAACCGCTTTTTTGAGCGCTCGCGTTGCATCGAGCGCGCGCTGAACGGTCGGTTCTTTCTTGGCCAGCGATGCGAGCTCTGTCATCGCTTTCGCGTACGTTTGCGATCGCGCGTTCATTTATTTATTTATCGATCGATCGATCACGCGTTCTTTTGTAAATACGAGTTTTAATGCGTTTTAAAGTGCGTTTTCCCGATTTCCCCACAAAAGCAGAAACGCGAAATCGTCATAAAATCGCGACATTTCGTGATCTTCGCGCGCGGTTTCAGTAACTAATCAACGCGCCGCGAAGGATAAAAAGGAAAAACAAAAGGGGAATAAAAGGCGCGAGATATTGCTCGGATTTAATCTCGCACGATCGAGACTTTTTTTCGTTTGTAAATCTCAAACATCTCTCTCTCTCTCTCTCTGCCTGTGAGTAAGTTGTGAGTGCTCATCGCGCGTAAGAAAACGAGCCGCGACGGAGGCGCGATTTTAGCGCGCGCGCGAAAGCTCGCGTCGTCGTATTCTGAAGAAGAAGGAAATAAAAACACGAACACGCGCGTGTTTCATCGTAATCGCGTCTGAAAAGATCCGCACACGGTTCGTTAGTCCATAGAAAAGAGTCGGAATAGACAAAAGCTCGCACCGGGAGATCCGGTAGAGCGTTGGACTTGGAAAGAGTCCTTCGACGTTTTACTAGGGAACTTGGGAAAAGTGCTCGAAATCTTTTTTATCTGAAACTCACCAGAACAGAGAAAGTTTATTTTATTATTTCATTTCGTTTCATTTTTATCAATCAAAATCAATCAATTAGTAGTATTATAATTACACGTACGATACAACACTAACTAACTATAATATAGTAATCGTG
>Ga0115001_10000817_pt1 | contig 23504 bp, 23 predicted proteins | sample ArcticOcean_MG_C_12_FD_89869 | JGI IMG/M metagenome (GOLD analysis project Ga0115001, IMG submission 89869) | Marine microbial communities from western Arctic Ocean - ArcticOcean_MG_CB8_130 | ecosystem: Environmental > Aquatic > Marine > Oceanic | place: Arctic Ocean: Canada Basin | collected... | reverse complement strand
TTTGTGTGAAAGCGGTGCCGAAATCGGTAATAACGTTCTTGGTGGAAGTGATTGCACCGGAAGCGGTACTGGAGTTGGAAACACTGCCGTAAGCTATATTGGCGGCAACGGCGGCGTTGTTGACGATGCTGACGGCAGTGTTTATGAGGTTAGTACCGGTAATGTTGTCAGGAGATATAAGAATTCGGGCGGCGCTGACGGCAGTGTTGAGTGAGGAGGTGGATGAGTCGGAGACGGCGGTTTCTACTTGGTCTATAGCATATGTTGCAACTATGAGGAGACCATCGCTTTCTCCCTTTACGTAACCTTCTGATAAACCGTTTAAGAAACCGTCTTCTCTGGCAGCGGTGCTTAATTTTGTAATAATATTCTCGGTAACATCTTTTGTATTGTCAACGCTTCCGGTACCAGATCGGATTGAGTTTATATTATCGGCGGCGATGTTGGCGGCGGTGGTGGCGGCGGCGGCGGCGGTGGAGGCAGTGCTTGCGAGGGTAACTTTTTCAATAGACGGAAGAGTTGTTTTTGCGGCGTTGGCGGCGTTGGCGGCGGTGGTGGCGGCGGTGGAGGCATATGCTGCAATATGGATTAGACCGATTTTGTAGGCAATGTCGGTGACGGAGATGGTGGAGACACCTGCACTATTGTCAACAAAAAAATTCATTCTACCCGAAACATCACTTAAATTATGTGTCTGATTTGGTAATAATTTTAAATTAAATGTTGCTGTTGTTTTTTCATTATTTGTACTCGATAATCTTATAATATAAGTTGTTTGATCCTCAGAATGTGTTAGAACACCGTTAGGTGGGTCTTCTTCAAATGAATCCACACCAGAAGTATCATATAACTTAACAAAATCTTCAAACGTAATATTAGTTGTTTCTCTAAATGGACGGTCCGAAAATTGAATAATAGATTCAGTATCTGATTTATTCATAGTTAAAATACCACCAGTTTTATTTCTTTGAAACACCGCATTATTTAATACAGCGGAAAAAAGATAAGAAGGAGAACTATTATCAGGAGAACTATTATCAGGAGAACTATTATCAGGAGAACTATTATCAGGAGAACTATTATCAGGAGAACTATTATCAGGAGAACTATTATCAGGAGAACTATTATCAGATTTAATTTCATTTGCTTTTAAACGATTAACCTGTAATTTATCATAATATTTAGAAGGTAAAAGAGAACTGGACGCCATTGTATATATATGTATATTGAAATATTTTTAATTTTAAAAAATTTATTTAAAATTAAAAATAAATAATTATTATAATTATTAATGTCTTCTGAAAAAACTGCTGATATGTTCAAAGATAAAAGTGAAGAAGAAATTATGAATTGGATGATTAGATATATGACATCGGAGCAAATTAAATCTTGCTTTGAAGGAGAAATACCTGATGATGTTGAAGTTAAAGAACCTAAAAAACTAGAAGTAGATGATATTAGAAAATTTTGTGCAAATAAAAGATATGTAATTCATAAAATTGAAGGTGAAGGTAATAATGCCAAAGTTTACTTTTGGTATTATCTTGTTAAAAAACAAACATGGCAATATTCTTTTGAATCATTAGATAATTTTCCACAAGCAATTGGTCAAAATGCCGATGAATGTGGACAAGATACTAATGTAACTGCAGACTTTAGACAAGATTTAATTGAAGCATACAATGAAAATTCAACAGATACAAGTGACAAATTTAATACAACAAATCCAGGTGAAGACCAATTGGATGTTTTTTCAAAAGTTAAACAAGAATACAACTCACAAGGAATTAATGAAGATTGGAAAGATTCATTACTAGTTGTTTTAGATATTCAAAGAAAAATACCTGTTTTATCAAAGGAAAAAGAAATAATTAATTTTGCGCCAGTGCTCATTGAAAGTGTAACTTCTACTAAAGTTAATTATTATTATTTAATTAATAATGGAGGAGATTTAAAATTTGTTGAAGGTAATTTATCAATTGACAAATTTAGACAAGATCTTATTGAAATTGTTGATGACTTAAATTTACAATTTTCTGCCCCTAGTGAAGCAGCAGCAGCAACAGCAAAAACACCGGAAGAATGGAAATTAGAAATTAGAGAAGCAGCAAATGAAATTTATTCTTCTGATTTAGAAAGAATTAAAGAAATATATGAAAAATTTCCATTATCAAAAGATTCTAAATTTTTTATGAAAAATTTATTTACTGATACAGAATTTGGAAATAATTTTGGAAAAACTATAGATTTAAATTCAGTAAATTTATCAGAATATGTAAAAATGAAATTTGGAACAAACACAGCAAGAATGTTTAATGCTAGAGTTATATCCAATAAATTCGGAACAAAAACAATTGCTTTAATTGCAAAATAAAAAGTTTTAAAAAATTATTAATTTTTTAATATATTAATATTAATAACAGCAGTAAATAATGATTCCAATTCAAATTACTAATGATGGAAAAAAAATGGAAAGTACCAATATGGGACAAGGGTTTGGACTCATAAACGGAAGACCAGGCACAGCATGCAAAGGTTTTAATGGAAATTTAAATTCGTGGTATTTTGGATTAAGTCCAGAGTTTAAGGAAAGAATGGAAAATGCACAAAACAGTGTTGGAATATTGGCACAATTTGATACTGTTAATAGTCCATACTATACAAGTGTACAAGTTGATCCAAACTATATAAAATTTTTGCAGGGAATAGCAAATTGTAATAGATAAAAAAAATTAAAATAATTTATATATATTAATATTATAGAAACGATGGCAGTAACATTTACAAAAGAATTTTATATTAATTTTGGATTATTTTTATTTGCATGTCTAGCACTAGTATTGTCTATTTGGGCATTTTCTAAACGTTGTAAAAAAGATAAGTTTGGAAACATCAATGATCTGCCGCCTGGCGTTGATATAAAAGCTTCAACTAGTTTTTTATTACCTTCTTATAGATCTCTTAATATAGGGCAAAATGGAAAACCAATAACTGATAAAGAAAAAGAAGAAGCACAATCTCTTTTATATATCAACGGGTATTGCATACAATGCTATCAGTTTGAAAAAAATTCTAAGGAGCTTTCAAAGTGGTTTTCCCAAAATTCATTTAATGATAAGATAAATGATCCTGATAACATATTACCTGCTAATAATTTAATTAATCTTGGTATAAATGGAATGGAATTTACTTCTAATTTACCATGTGATACATTAACTAGATTAAGAAAACGAGATTCTTATTGTAATTAAATATTAAAATTTAATATATATAGTATAATTATTACATGACTAATTTATTTTTAGACCATCCGAATAGTGTATGTTTAACATATAATGATCATTTTAAATTATCAATGAAATTTAGTTATAAATTTGATATTACTAGTTTAAAAGCATTTATTCATGCAACATTTCCGTTTATGTTTATAAAATCAACTACAGAAATTATGAATGATATAGAAAATCAATTAAAAATTAACAAATGTGACTAAAATAATTTATAAAATTAAATTTTACAATTTTTACAAATTATAAATATCATAAAAAACTCTACAGTACCTTATTAAAAATATAGACATAATGGATATATTTGTATTATCATTATGTCCATATTTATGTGCAATTTATCATTGTGATAAACACGTAGTAAAAATGATACTAGAAACTGCACAGATGTTATCAGTTACTCATTATTTGTGCTCAAATAGTCCACATAAAAATTTATATAAGCGCACAAAAGCATTTGCAAATCATCCCTGTACAAAATGGATACGCGAATCAACTGGAAATTATAAATGGATATATGTATTATTTAGAGAATTATGTAATGAATATACATATAGATATAATAAAATACACTCATGCGAATCAAGATTTATTGAAATATTTAACGAAATACCTGAATTAATACCAGAAGGAAATATTACTAAATTTGCACAGGCAATGTTTGATGATGTAAAACATAAAAATCCTATTATAGCATATAGAGATTACTATATAAAATATAAAAAAGATTTTTGTATTTGGACTAAAAGACCTGTACCTTTTTGGTTTTCATGTAAATGTAATAATGTTATAAAAAATATCTAAATTTGTATAACATTATTATATGATTTTAATATATTTAATTTTTTAAAATTTATTTCATGTAACGCATAGCAAAGTTGAAAGCAACCATAAGTAATACAACACTATTTACAATTAGTACAATAGTTGGTAATGATTTATTTTCTTGTTCATCATCTGATACATTTTCAATTGATAGAACAAATGATAAAATTAGGACAACGAAGAAGATTAGTAAAGAATATTTCTGTAAGTCACCCATCATTTTAACACCGAATACCTGTAGTAAAATACAGAACATAACTAGAGAGTTAATTACTAAAATCGAGATTGGGAACGCTTTTTCTTTTTTGTCTTCATCCGCAACATTGGATACACTTAAAGAAAATGAAAGCATTAATAGAACATAGAATAAGCATGTAGAGAATTGTATAGTATTTCCAGAACCAAACATATTAATTATAATAATATAATAAAATATTATTTTTTTTAATTTTTTTTTTTAATTTAAAGACTATGAAGATTTAATAAATAACAAATGTATTTAGAAATATCAAATGTTGCTGCCGCATTAGGTAAAAATCCGTATGAATCTAAAGAAAAAACATTATTAGTGTCATGGGCACGTCATTGTCCTGATGTTGTAAGAAATTATTTAATTGAAAATAATTGTATTGTATCATTAAAAGAAAATGAAGAGTCATTTACAGATTTACAAATTGAAACATATAATGTAGTTATTCCAGAACAATATGATGTTAAAGATTTTGATAAAATTGAAAAACAGGTAGTACAAGAATATAAAAGAAAAAGAAATAATGAACAGAGTGAAAAAGAAATTAAACAACTAAAAGAATATACACAAGATTTTTTAAAGAAAAATAATGGTAATATTCAGGAGAATAATATTATTCAAAAAGAACAATATACAAAAGGAAATGATAGAATGTATTATTATGAAATTTATCCAAATGCTTGTATTGGTGGTAAAAATGATGCAACTATCGGAGATGTACTCTTAGAGATTAAGACAAGAACAAGAAGACAAAATGTTCGTAGAAATGACTATGACTTGTACCAATTAATTTGTTATTTACTTGCAACTGGTATTTCACAAGGTAAAATTGTTCAACTATTTAATAAAGAAAAATTTGATTCGGACATTGCAACAGAACAAGAATATGGTCTTATTGATATTACGCAAGATACATGGAAAGATTTTTGTACAGAAATTATTGAAGGATTAAAAGAGTATTTTAATGAATTATCAGATTTAATTAAAACTTCAAAATTTATTTATTTAACAAATGTTATTCCTAAAAAGATTCGACCTATTGCAAAATATTTAATTGAAGAAAATGACTCTGAGACAAAAAAATTTGTGTTATGTGAAGAAAACATTAAATTTAAAAACTTATTTAGACACGTAACGAAGTAACAAAGTAACTATTTACTAATTTTATAACTTGTTTATTCTTTTAAAAGTTTATAAAGTTCTTTTATTGCGGTGTATTCATGACTTAATTATAATTCATTTATCTTTTTAATAATAGTAGTAATTACTAATTTTTTTTCTTCTTTTTATATTTTCATAATTAGTTATTATTAATATTAATTCTTAAAATCGTTTACAATTCTTAATTCTTAAAATCGTTTTCCAGTCATTAAATCACTACACGTTATTTCAAAAAGAAGTAAGTGTTCTTTTCCATGAAAGTTATATAGTTCTTCATCATCACCTTTACCAAGTTTTGAAAATTTAGAAAATCTAATACTGATATCAAATATTTGTGCAACTGGTTGTGGGAAATCCACGATTTTTCTATCAAAATCATGACCTTTTTGCGCTTTTAACATACCTGGTGCTCTATTATAACTTACATTTTGTGCACCACTATTACCTGTTAGTTGTTTAACTTCATCATATGTTTTATCGTAATTAATAAATGTAGAGGAACTATTATTTGCACTAGCAACTGAACCAATTGTTGCTATTGATTTACCAGATGACACATCTTGTAATACAGCAGGTTGTGTTGAGTCAAATATTAGGCAAGCAAAAACTCTATCAATGTTAGTATTTGGTTGTGAATCAACACGATCATTAATTCCAGAAATGGTATTACCACCAAATCTAGGTTTAAACGATAATACTGTGTAATCTGGATCTCCATATAAGTAATAATCATTTTCTGATGCATAAGTAATACCTATTGGGACTAGTGTTGTACTAACTCCGTCAGTATGTTTTACCTCAATAGGAATATTAACAAAATTTTTATTTTTTGTAGTGCTGTTAAAATAATAATTTTTTTTATTGTAACCAATTAAACTAGCACAATTAACTACTTGATTATCTCCAGTAGCAAATAAGTATTCCCAGTGTGCGATATTGTAATTACTAAAATCTGATAATCCGGTCCAATTTGAACTTAGTGGACTAGTTAATTGACAATATATGATATATTGATTTGATGTACCTAATTTAATTGTATCAACTTTTAAAACTTTATAACTTGAACCGTTTACAGTAAAAATATCATTTACATAATGAGATATATTTGTTTTAAATATTAGACAATTAGTAGTGTAAACTCTATTAAAATTACAGGAGTTAGTTTCATAGTTTTCAGGTATAGAACGAGTTGTAAGAGAATCATATGTAGGTAGTGTTGGATATTGCGACATTAAACGAACAGTAAATAAAAGTGGATAATCATATGTACCAGACGGACTTAAAGTCCATGGAATTCTTGAGTAACAGTAATCAGAATTTTTTAAAATAGCATAACTCATAGAATTTTCAATTTCTGCTAGTAAATTATTAGGAACCCAAGATGAAGATGTAGTACCAGCATTATTATTTGTAAATTGTGGATTACCACCAATAACATATTGACCTTCACGAAGACTTGCATGATATTCAACGCCTACAGTGACTTTAAAATCTCTAAAATCACCAATTGAAACTCTCGGGGGTTTTGAAAATGAATAACCAGATCCTTGATTATTATAAATATATTTAATAATCTTTGAATCAACATTAAGTTCTATATGAATTTCTGCTTGTACTTGTATATTGTGTTCTCCTGTCAAAATTGGTCCTTCTATTGTTAATTTATGAATGCCTTGTCCTATCGGTTTTCCTAAGTTTGTAATATAAACAGGTCCAATTGTTTCAATATTAGAGATATAGTCACCAACAGCAAAATCTAAATATTTATTTGAACCATTTACATTATATTCAGTTCTAGGTAACATTGCTGCTTTTAATTCAATACTAGTAACATTGCGATATCTTTCTGGTATTGAAATATTATAATTATTTGCATTAGGATACTTATCATAATCACGTTGCCTTGAATCAATCGCAAAAATATGTTTTGCAACAACAGGTTTATCGGCGGGGTGTGTTGCACGATTAAATGGTTCGTTTGTTGCTGGATCAGGTAACTGATTAAAGTAAGTTACATTTGGATCATAATTATCATTAACAAAGTTCTGCATTATACTTTATTAATAATAATTATTTAATTTTAAATAATTTAACTAAATATTAAATTTAAATATATTTTATCTTTTCATTTAAATTGCACAAATGATCAATGTTTTGAAAATTATTATTATTACCTTTAACAATATTTAATAAATCTTTAGTTTTTCTAACATTATCTAATAAGTTTGTTGTCAATAACTTTTCTAAGTTTTTATAAGATTCATTTTCATTATTATGATTTATATTTGCTAATTTATACCAATCTGTATTATCTTTAATTTTATCTTTACTTGATTTAAATTCATGATAAATAATATTATTAGGAGAATTATATATATCATATCCATTTACAAATGCTAAAACTGCGAATAAATATTCTTCTCCTGAAAAAATATATGATAAATTTAATAATTTACTAATATCTATATCATTCAAGAAAGAACCTTCGCAAAATAAAAAATTACAACTTATAAGATAACTTTTATAGAAATAACCTGGAGTTTTATGTATACTTTGAATAACTTTTGGATAATTATTTCCACTATTAATTTTACATAATAATAATGATTCATTTGATATTTTACTTGTATAAGTTTCATTTTCTACAGAATGTTGTGGATAGGTAGAAATTATTGGTTTATTAATTCCATTTCCTTTTAAAAATTTTATATATTTTTTTAATTCTGTATCCCAACCTTTTACGAGTTTTGTATGAGAATCTATCATTAAAAAATATTTTTCATTTTGATATAAATTTTTTATTATTCTTATTCTTGCCCATAATGGTCCTTTAGCATTTTTATAATCTATCAACATTCTTCTAACATTTGAATTATATTGAAAATGTGAATCGTAACATTGTTCTTTTTTATTATTATTATCTATTTGTGTAAAAATACCACAGTAAATATTATCAGGGTTATCAGAATTATAATAAATATTTTTTAAAGTATTTATACATTTAACATCTCTAAAACTAGCAATTGAAACAAATATATTTTCATCAATATTCATAGTTGTGATTATTATTTACATATTTAAAAATAATTTAAAAATAAATTTAAACAAGTAATAACAAATTAATAAATGGAACATCAAGATTTTAAAACAGTAGTACTAAATAACATAACTGCAAAAGAGAAAAAAGTACTTGATCAAAATAAAAAAGAAGTGCAAAAAAGAATTAGTCAGAAACAAGTTTCATCAAACGATAATGAAGTAGTTAAGGTACAAGCAGATAAAAAACTCGGTCAACTATTATCACAGGCACGTTTAGCAAAAGGTTTTAAAACTCAAGGAGATTTCATTAAAGAACTAAACCAAAAAACTAAACTAAATATTTCACTGCAAATATATAATAAATGGGAGAATAATAAAGAAGTACCAACAAATGAACAAATTGCAAAAATGGAAAAAGTTATTACTGTAAAACTTCCAAGAAATAAAAAAATAAAAATAGATAATTAAATAGATAATTAAATATATAATTTACATAGTTTTATTATTGTAAATAACTAAGTATAAAATAAATCAAACTACTAAATGTTATAACTTTTTTTATTAAAGTTCCATCCTGCGTAGAAATACCTAATATAGAAAAATCCATCCATTTATTTCTAGTTAACTTTTCTAAAATCATCCAGTCAATACTAGTTGCATTTTCTTGTTCAATACACAATATAATTTTACACAATTGTTTAATTTCACAAGTATCTTTACATTTTTTCTTTAGACGTGAAGCAGACCATCTTATTAAAAATTTATTTATAAATGATGAACTTTGTATTAATTTTACTAATCTATTTCTTAATTCAGAATAATAAATTACATTATAAAAAAATATAAGTTGACAAATAACATATAATATATAAGATTGTAGTAAATATTGTTCATGTTGTTGTAATATTATTACTTTTTTGGTTTGTGTATTGGTTTTATTATACAAATGTCTTATAAATATTGCTAATGATACTCCACCCGTAACAGTTATACAAGACAATAATTTATTATAAAATTTTATACTAATTTCAACAGAGTGTCTTAAAGATGCAATATTACTAATTAAAGAAGTTAAACAATACGAATCTTCTAAATCAAATTCATTAGAAATTATTTGCTTTATAAAATTTCTTATTTGTTTAACATGTTTACAAAAAACTATTGTAAATGCACTACTTGTCAAAGCAAATAAAAGTCTAGAATATATCCATTCAAGTATAACAATGGTGATACCTATAGTTTTATTTAAATTGTGTATATAGTAATATTCATTATAAAATGAATCTATATCAATTAAACTAATTACAATACTTATACATGTAATAATTATTATAAAAATTACAAATGACCAACAATTATAGTTACAACTATTAACAAATAAATCAAAATGATTGGTACTAAAATAATATTTTGCCCACAAATAATTTATGGGTGTATTTATGTTAATTAAAAATGTAATTAAGTATTCTTGAAAATTATTTGTATCAGAACACAATTTATAAAATAAATAAAAAGGTTCGATACATAAGAAAATAAATATAAGTAAAGAATATAAATTATAGACATAGATTTTATATTTTAAATTAGCACTTAGTTCTTTTAAATCAAGAACAGTTAAATAAAAATTTAAGTTTGGACTATTAGAATCAGTTTCATTAAATTTAATTAATTTTTTATTATTTTTATTTTGAGTTAACAGTGTTAAATTAATTACCTTTTTTTGAAGTAATCTTTCAAAAAAAGTAGTACTTTTATAATTCCATGAATAAATTCCTAAAAAAAATAAAAGATAATTATATAACATTATATATTAATGTATCAAGAAATTATTTTGATATTAATAGTGCTAACTGTAATATATTTTATATTTTTTAATGATTCCCGTATAGAATGGGAAGCATTTAATGGCGTAAAGTATAAAATTAAAAATGATAATAAAGAATTAAATCAAATTAAGGCAGATTTTTTGGCAAGAATTGATATTAAAGCAAGAAAAATTGTTAAGCATATGAAAGATAATCATTTACCGACAAAAGAAATTGCACTAAGAACGTATAAGAGATTTACTGATTCTAGTATAGGTGAAACACCACAAGGTGAAAAAAGTGGTGCTGCATTTACAATAAATAAAGGTGATATTTATATATGTTGCATTACAAAGGGTAAATTAAATGACCACAATGATACATTTTTTGTATGTCTACATGAACTTGCACACGTGATGAGTAATTCATATGGACATGGTGAAGAATTTAAAATAAATTTTAATTTTATAGTAAAACTTGCGGTTAAATTAGGACTTTGGAATGATCCTAAATATGAAGAAAAACCAGTTGATTATTGTGGAGTTAAAGTTACAACAAGTCCATGTTCTGGAAACATGTGTAATAAAAATTCATTAGATTATTATTTTAAGGAATCATTATTGGACTATAAATGATAATTAAAAAAAAATAAAAAAAAAATAAAAATAAAATATAAGTATATTTTATTAATGACTTTAAAAAAGATTGGTTACTACATTGTAAAAGGAAAATGCGTTAAAGTATATGTAATAAAAAAAAGAAATCGTGCTGGAAGATTAGTTACTAAAAAAGTTAACTACAAAGGCAAAGCACTTAAAAAAGGAACTAAAGTTTATAAAACAAAAGCAGCATGCGTCAAATCTCTAAAAAGAAAAATGAATAAAGGAAAATCGTCTCGTTCAAAAAGGAAAACACCTGCAAAAAAATCTCGCTCACGTTCAAGGCATTATAGATTTGGTCAAACGTCTTCGTGTGCATATGCACTTCCATACTTTGGAAACATGGTACCAAGTATAAGTAAAACCTGGTCAGGAACACAAGATACCGGTATTTCAAGTTCGTTATGGAAATGGCCAGCACCACCTAGTGCGAAAGCAATTGATATGCAACAAGGTGGATGGATGAAAGTAAAAAATTTTATGGAACGTTAAATTAAAAATACCGGTCTATAACTTCTTTTTGTTCATCAGTTAATGAGTTTGGATATTTAATTTTAAATTTTAAGTATAACTTACCATATGTATTATATTCTTCATCATATATGCCTTCATCATTTATACAATGAATAGTACTAGGTTTAATTATTGAATCAGAATTAATTGTTAAAAGTCTACTGTCTAAATGTTCAAATCCTTTAATGAATCCTAATAATGATTCTTTGAAAGATATATCAAAATTAACATACAAGTTTTTATTTTTAATTTTGAATCTAGAATGATTTAATAAATTAAAAGATAAAATTAAATCACCATTTTCTCCTTTATAAAGTGGTAATCCTTTACCTTTAATTGTCATCTTATTATTATAATCAAAACCTTTTGGAATAGTAATTTCAATAGTATCTGTAGACGGTAAATATAAATTTAACATACCCGAACCCTTACAATATTCACACTTACCGATTGTTTGCATAACAATAGGACCAATTTGTTGAACAGTTGGTATTTTACCTTTACCTTGGCAATTATCACATGTATTGCATTTGTTATTGATAACTTGTGTGTCATAAGAAATAATAAATATATTACCAATGTAAACATCTTCTAAAGTTAAATTTATAAGTTTTAGTATATCTTTTCCTTTATGAGTTTTTTTATTACTATTTATCATATTTTCAATTATATTATCTAAATTACTTGGCATACCATTACCATTTATACCGACCATACCTGAAAGTTCTCCTAGTCCGCCAAGACCACTTAATCCGCCAAGACCACTTAGTCCTCCGAGTCCTCCGAGTCCTCCTATTTCATTAAATATATTACTAAAAATATTTTCAATATCAATTTCATTTTCATTTGCGTTAGGATTAGTAATTTTAGAATATGCTTCTGTAATTTGTTTAAATTTTTCAGTTGCTTCAGGCGAAGAATTTTTATCAGGATGCCATTTCATTGCTAATTTTTTATATGCTTTTTTAACTTCGTCAATTGACGCAGTTGAGTCTAAACCCAATATTTCATAATTATTCATTAATTATTTTAATTAATTTATATTATTTATATACTTAAATAAACTTAAATAAACTTAAATATACTTAAATATACTTAAATAAACTTAAATAAACTTAAATAAACTTAAATAAACTTAAATAAGTTTTTAATAATTAGTTATCTAAGTTTATTTAAAAATATTATTTAAATTTACAATTTAACAAACAAATGGTTAATTTAACTATTGGTGGTGGTAATTTTAAAGGAATATCATATGTTGGAGCATTAGAATATTTATATCAAAATAAAATGATAAATAAAATTGAAAATTTTTATGGTAGTTCTGTTGGAACTATTATAGGAATTTTTTATATAATTGGATATACTCCATTTGAAATTTTTAATATTTTATTAAATTTAAATTTACAAGATTGTTGGGATTTTAGTTTTAATAATTTAGAATATAGTTTCTCGTTAATATCAGATACATTTTTCAAAAAAATTAAACAAGTATTTGAGAAAATGGAAAATAGTAATATAACATTTATAGAATTTTATAATAAGTATAATGTTAAATTGAATTTATTTGCAACATCATTAACACAAAGGAAAAATGTGTGTTTTAACATAGAAACACATCCAAATACAAATGTTTTTATGGTATTACAAGCATCATGTAGTATTCCTTTAATTTTTCCACCTGTTAATATTAATGATGAATACTATATTGATGGGTGCATGAAATGTATCGATGGTATATCAAAAAACATAATATTAAATGATGAAAATATTCATTTTGTAATTAAAGGTGATTATTCATTTAAAAAAATTAGTTCATTTATAGAATATATTTCTGAAGTAATTAGTTGTACATTGCAAAATGAAGAAAACTTTAATACTGATTATACTATATCAATTAAAACAAGTGAAGAGTATGCAACTAAGTATAATTTTAATGATATAAAATTTAATGATAAAATTAAATTATATTATTTAGGATTATCACAAGCAAAATTTACATTATGTGATAAAGTAAGTATCATTTTATTAAAATTAAATGAACAAATATTGAATAATCAGGAAAAAATTATTAAAGAAAAAAATGAAATAAAACAAGATACAGAAAAAGTTAAAACAGAGACACAAGAAATAAAACAAGATACACAAGAAATAAAACAAGATACAGAAAAAGTTAAAACAGAGACACAAGAAATAAAACAAGATACAGAAAAAGTTAAAACAGAGACAAATGAAGAGACAAATGAAGAGACAAATGAAGAGACAAAAAAAGTATCAGAAAAAAATGACGCATTTACACAAACAGATGATTAATTACTTTAAATTTTTATAATAACTAAGTCTATTTTTAGAAAAATCTAATTGTGTAATTTCTTTAATAGTTTTCTTTAGTTGTTTTTCACGCTTTATCTCATCTTTATCATATAACAATCTAATACTTCTCTCTTTTTTATGTTGACTGACTGAACCATATGATTCTTTTAGTTTTGTTCTAATATCAGAAGTAATACTTAATGAAACAAAACTTTTACTATTAAAATTATCATTATATTCTTTGTAATCAAATTCAGATATATTATAATTTTCAGATTTTGTTATATTTTCTAAATTTTTCTTAAAAGATAATTCTTTGTCATGTTGAAATGAATAATAGTCTTCATTTCTAGAGTATTCAGAAATGATAATATATTTAATATTATACTCTTCACATTTTTCAATGACTAGTCTAGTTTGAGTGTTATATTCAACCTGATTTGTAAAAATTAACCATACATCGCATATTTTTAAAAGATTATAGATTGTTTTAGATAAATTATCTGAATAATGTCTTATAACTGTTAAGTAATTATTTGAAGCACAATTATTAAATATTTCTAGTGTTTTTCCGTACAATGCATTTATTCTATAATGTTCAGAGTTAATTTTTTTAAATTTGTTATGGATAAGTATGTAGTTATCCCATTCAGTGTCACATAAAACACCGATATTTTGCATATCAACTAAAATAATAAAAACTGTGTCAAAATTTTAAATGTTATTATTATTTGTAAAAATTTTAAAAAAATAATATTATTTAATAATATAATGGACTTTATTGGAAAATTAAATGCAAAAAATACATTTGGAATGTTTGAATCTGGAAAAAATAATAACATTGTAAACATTATTTGTGGTGTATTGTTAATTATATTAATTATTGTACTTATTGTATGTTTAGTAAAAAAAGACGATAAATTTTCTAATCAAAAAGAAAATGATGGTGAAGAAACACATATGTATCATGTAGTTAATAGTGGTTGCCCATTTTCTCGTAAAATGTCAGAACTATTAGCACAAAATAATAATATGATTGGTGGAGCAAAAGTTAAAGATATTACAATGGAACATCCATTAACAAAAAAATTTAATGTTTCTGGTACACCTACTATTCTATGTACTAAATCAAATAAATCATCTGTTGGTTTTAAACCATTAGATAAAGTATTAGAAGATTTAAGACCTGATAATAATAAAAATGGCAATAAAGATAATAATTCATCCGGTAAAGATATTTTACTTGTTGGAAGTATGCAGTGTGGATTTTGCAAAAAAGCAAAAGTGCTAATGGAAGAACTAGGATTAGACTATGAATTTGTTGAATCTAATTCACCGCATGGTGTACAACGTATGAAAGATTCAAATGCAAATGGAGTACCATTAATATTACAATTAAGTACTAATAAAACAATTAATGGATTTAATCAAGAAGAAATTCGAAAATTAAAAAATTAAATAAATAAATTATATTTGGTTAATATATCTCGTATTATCATTAAATATTTACCAATTTCATTAATTTTTTAAGAAACAACAACAAACATTAAACAATCTTTACTTAATAAAATTTATTTGTAAATTATATATTATATATGTTCAACTATAATAATAATAAAATAATTGCTATAGGTGATATACATGGCGATTATTATATTTTTATTGAATTACTTAAAATGGCAAAAGTAATAAATTCTGATTTAAAATGGACAGGTAAAGATACATTTGTTATACAATTAGGTGATACTTTAGATGGTAAAAGACCGGGTGTTAATATTGACAGTGAATATTTAAAAACAACAGGTGAAATAGAGATAACAAATTTAATATTAAATTTAGATAAACAAGCAAAAAAACAATATGGAAGAGTAATATCTATATTAGGTAATCATGAACTTTATCCATACTACTATTATAATGATATATCATTTAATGATAAATATGTAAAAACATCAGATCTTGAAAATTATAAAAAATTTTATAAAGTTTCCAGATTTAAATACTACAAACCTGGTTATGGTGAAGGTGCAAAATTATTAGGACAAACTAGACCATTAATAATACAATTAGGAAAATTTATTTTTTGTCATGGATCATTAAGTAAAGAATTTTTACAACTCTGTATAAGTAATAATCTTACAAAAACTAATAATTCAAATTTTGTAGATATAACTAAATTAAATAAAATAGTTTCTGATTGGTTAATTGGAAATACTAAAAAGGTACCGTTTTTTATTAATGTTTCAGATAATATAAATCCATTATTTAATAGAAATTTAACAAATCCAAAATCTTTAAATAAAACTGAATGTATTGATTTAGTAGATTCTGTACTTAAATATTTTAATAATGGAGAATATTTAGTAATGGGTCATTCAACGCATAAAAATATTAATACTTTATGTAATAATAAAGTATATAGAACAGATATTGCGATATCGAGAGCATTTGGGGGAACATTAAGAACAAATATGAAACGATTACAGGTTTTAGAAATAAATCAAAAAAATAATTGCGTAAGAACAAATATTATAACTCCAAAAGGTAAAATAAAAATATTATAAAAAAAAATTATTTAAATGTAAAACTAATTTAAAAATTAAAAAATATTAAATTTAATATATGGATAATTTAGATAATTCAACAAAAAGAAAAAATACAAAAGAACGTGTAAGTAATACTACAAATGATAGTCCATTTGTCACACCCTCATCATCTCCGACAATAGAACCGAATACAGAACAAATAAAAGTTCCAATAATAGATAATAAATTAAATAATTATAAATTACCAGTAAACCATAATGAAAAAGACCAAGAAATTAAAAAAGACGAATCTACATATATGGATATTAGTTTAGATACATTAATTTTAAATTTAAAAATAATATCTAAATTAAAACCTGGTTATAAACTTTCATTAAAAGAAAACGATGGACAACTTAGTGATATATATATTGATACAAGTTATTTTCAGTATATATATAGAATATTTAGTGATAATTCAAGGGATCATACAACAAATTTTTTAGAAATATTAGATAAAGATATAACAAAAAAGATAGAAGAATTAGTTAAAGAAGATAATTATAATGATACTAATATGTTTTTAAATTCAAAAGAGAATATATTATTGAATTTAAGTCATAATTTAAATTTATCATTAGTTGGATTAAATAATTTAATAAATACATATGCAAACGATGAATATACTATTTCTAAATTTGAAATGATAATAAATAATTTTGAATTAAAAATTAGAAAAATAAGTAATATTTTAAAAGTTAATAATTAATAAATGTTATATTTATGATATATTTGAAACAATATTTAATTATTTAATACAAATTAATAATGTTTTAAGTTTTAGAATAATAAATAAAGAATGTAATGATATAATTCCGCGGAGTACATTTATAAATTTCAGTGAATGTAATGTTTGTTATAAAAAATATAATTTAGTAAAACAATTAATTTATAAATATGATTCATTACCACATAAATGTTTAATTCATTGTACTACAAAATTATGTTATTTAACTGTAATTAAAAGATATCTTAATGATATTAAAAATAATAATATATACCCATTTTTTTTTATTAAAAATAAAGATAAGAAAATATTTAAAAACATAAACAAAATATTGACGAATTTTTATATGTGATGATTGTATAATAAATAAACAAAAGTATTTTAGAATAAAAGATATTGATACTTTATATGATTTAAATTTATTTTGTTGGTATCTAGAAAGGAAAAAAATTAAAGAATAAATAAAAAGTAAAATATTTTTTAAAAATTATTAATAAAAATCTAAAAAATAAGGATTTATAGTTTCATTATCAATTGATAATATAGGAACAATTTTATTATCAACAACGATTAAGTTTAATTTACAATCTTTGTTGTGGTAAAGTTTAATTCTTTTAAATGTCTTTTCAATTTCATTAAAGTAATCAAATACTGAATATTTAAATCGTTTAGGCAGCGGTTCAACACATGACATTATTTTATTATTTTTTCTTTTTCCTAACAACATTTAATTATATAATATATATATATGTACAATTTATTTTAAATAAATTTATTTTACATATACCTAAACATTAGTACAATCTACTAATTTTATGTTAACTGTTAATAATGATATAGAATAACAAATGGTACTAGAATAACAAATGGTACTAGAATAACAAATGGTACTATAACAATAAATTACATATTTTAATTATTTAAAGGAATATTATATAGATAAGTATATATATTTATAATAATAATGAGTATTGATCAATATTATAGAGAAAAGGTTAAAACGAATAAAGAACCTTTAAAATTTCAAATAATTTCATGGAATAAATTTGATAAAGAAATTAATGATGATGAATATGATTTAGAGTATAAAATTTATGCATTTGGAGTTACAGATAAAAATAAAAGTATATGTGTTGAAATAAATGAATTTACTCCATATTTTTATGCAAAAATTCCTGACCACTTACAAAAAACATGGAATGATTTTAAAACAGAACAAGTAAGACTTTATATAAAGAATAAGTTATATAAATTTAAAGATTCATTAATTAAAGTTTCAGTTGTTCAAAAGAAAGATTTAGATGGTTTTACAAATGAAGAAAACTTTAATTTCTTAAAAATTATTGTAAAAAATGAGAAAGCATTTACAAAAAGTAAGTATATTTTATGTCCTGGAAATGGGAGACCAAAAGTAGTAATTCCAAACATTAGCGCCAGAGATATAGATTTTAAATTATATGAAGCAAATATTGAACCATTTATTAGATTTTGTCACATACAGAATATCAAACTTAGTGGTTGGTGTGAAATAGAAAAATATAATATTGAAGATAATTCAAGATGTCAAATAGACATATCTTGTAAATGGAAAAATATTAACCCGATAGATATTACAAATCCAGCAAAAATTTATATTTTAAGTTTTGATATTGAGTCATATTCAGAAAGAGGATATAAAGCACAAAAGAATATTTTCCCAGACCCAGAGTTAGAAAATGATATAGTTACTCAAATTGGAAGTACTTTACATATTTATGGAACAAGTATTAAAGTAGAATATTGTTTTACAGTAAATAGTAAAAAAGATGGATATGTAGAAGAACAAGAAAATATAGTTACAGTTGTTTGTGAATCAGAGAAAGATTTATTACAAAGATGGATTAAATTTATTAGAAAATTAGATCCAGATATTATTACTGGTTATAATATTAATAATTTTGACTGGGAATACATATATAAAAGATGTAAATTTTTAGAAATAGAACTTGATTTACAATACCTATCAAGATTACATGATTATCCAGCAAAGTTTGTAACGGAAAAACTTGTAACAAATGCATATGGTGAAAACATATTTAAATATATGAATACTCCAGGACTTTTAAATAGTGATCTTTATACAATAATTAAACGTGAAAAGAAATTAGTAAGTTATAAACTAGATTCTGTGGCAAACGAATATATAGGAGATCAAAAAGATCCAATTAGTCCATTAGATTTATTTAACATGTCACAAGGAACAGCAAAAGAAATCGCAATTATTATTCATTATTGTGTAAAGGATTGTACATTAGTAATTGATTTAATATTAAAATTGTGTATAGTGACAAATAATATTGCAATGGCAAATGTAACATGGGTTCCGATTGAATACATTGAATCAAAAGGGCAACAAATTAAAGTACATAGTCAGTTAGTATATGAAGCAAGATTAAATGATTATTTAGTTCCAACAATTCCTTATAAAAATTCATCAGAAATAGAAGAAGAGGAAAAATTCACAGGGGCAACAGTGCAAGAAGCAGACCCAGGTGCACATTTTGAACAAATTACTGGTTTAGATTTTGCAAGTTTATATCCATCGATTATGATTGCAAATAATTATTCATATGAAACAATAGTAAAAGGTCCCAAATATGATAATATTGATGAAGTAGAATATAAAGATATTATTTGGACAGAAGATGTTGGTACACCAAAAGAAAGAGTAGAAAAGGTAAGATTTGTTCAAAATAAAAAAGGTATATTGCCAATTATGTTAGAGAAATTATGGACAGAACGTAAATCAATTAAAAAAGAAATGAAGAAAGTAAAAGCACAGTTAAAAGAAGCAACAACTGAGGAAGAAAAAACAGCACTTAGTATGCAGTATGATGTACTAGATGGATTTCAGTTAGCGATGAAAGTATCAATGAACAGTATTTATGGATTTACTGGTGCTAGTTTAGGAAGACTGCCAGAAAAACGAATTGCAGCAGCAACAACAGCAGAAGGTCGTAGAATGATTCAAACATGTAAAGAATATGTTGAGACAAATTATGATTGTAAAGTAGTATATGGGGATACGGACTCAATATATGTAAAGTTCTTTACTAAGTTTACGGGGCAAGAACATATGAATGAAATATTTAGAATATCTGAGATAGCAGCAGAAGGGTGTACAAAATTATTCAAAAAACCTATAGAAATGGAATTTGAGAAGGTAATGTGGCCATTTATTTTATTTTCAAAGAAGAGATATGCTTGTGTAATATGGACAAATGAACATAAACATGATTATATTGATTATAAGGGAATTCAAGTTGTGAGAAGAGATAATTGTCCATATGTGAAAGAAAAGTCAATGAAAATATTTGAAAAGATATTATTAGATAGAGATATACCAAAGTCTATTGAAATGGGACGTGAATATTCAAAAAATCTATTAGATGGAAAAGTACCAATTAAAGATTTAGTAATTAGTAAATCTTTAAAAGGATATGGGTCATATGAGTTTGATAAGCAATTAATTTGTAAAGAATGTGATAAAAGATGGTATAGAGAAGTAGAAACTAAAAAGAAATATGCGATACAATATTATGATGAATATGATGAAAAGAAAAATTTAGAATATAATTTAAATAAATTTATGCAAAGAAAGCATTATTGTTTTACATGTAAAGAAGAAACCGAATATAAAACAAACAAAGCAAATATTCCGCATGTAGCATTAGCAAGAAAAATGAAAGAGAGAGATCCATATAATTGTCCACAGGTTGGAGAGAGAGTACCGTATGTATTTAAAAAAGTATCAAATCCAAGAGCATTACAATTTGAACGCGTAGAAGATACACAGTATCTAGTACAAAATTGTATACCTATTGACTTTGATTACTACTTTGAGCATCAATTTAAGTCTGCGATTGAAACTATATTTTATCCAATATTAAAAGAAGAAATGGAAGAAAAAATGTTTAAAGGTATAGTGCCAGAGAAACCACCTAAGAGAAAAAATGTAATAAAAGTTTTAAAGGACTAAATACATTATCAATCTTAATTTTTAGAGACTCCTGGGTATAACTAGTGATATTAGTAATTACATTCTTAAAATTTTCATAATTTATATCAACTGCTAAATAACTTAGTATTATCGTACTTTCAGTTATATTATTACTAATTTTTTTTAAAAAATTAACAAAATATAAAAATATTTAAAAAATATACAAAGTAATTGCTAGATTCATTATGGGTGACTGTTCTATTTGCTGTGAACCATTCAATAAGAGTAACAGATGCAAGATTAATTGCAAAACATGTGATTCGGACCATGTTATTGTATGCCAGTCTTGTGCAAAGCGTTACATTTTAGATAAACCAACAGATCCTTCCTGTATGGTTTGCAATGTAGAATGGGATACAGAATTTTTAAGTAATAATTTCACAAAGGTTTTTGTTAATAAAGAACTTAAAAATCATTGTGAAAACTACTTACTTGAAAAACAACTAGCAATGTTGCCGGAAACTCAGGAATATGCAGAACAGTTAAAACTAATTGAAGGGTTGGAAAAACAAAAAGAGATTGTTTTTATTAAGAAAAAGAACTTAGAAATAGAATTAAGAAAGTTAAATACAACTATAAAACAAATTGATGTTACTGTATCAGAAATTAGACACGGAACATACAATAAAGATAAACCAAAGTCACTATTTATTTACAAGTGTCCTGTAGAAAGTTGCAATGGATTTTTAAATGAAAGATTTGAATGTGGTATATGTGATAATAAAATTTGCAAACATTGTATGGAAATTAAAGACGAAGAACACGAATGTGATGAAGATAAAAAAGAGACAGTTAAATTTCTGCGTCAAGATACTAAACCCTGTCCAAAGTGTGGTGAATTAATTCACAAATTACCCAATGGATGCGATCAAATGTATTGCATTAAATGTCATACGGCATTCTCATGGAGAACAGGACAATTAGAACGTGGAAATATTCACAATCCAGAATATTATCGTTGGATGCGCGAAAATGGAAGATATATTGAAAGAAATCCTCTCGATGTAGCATATGATCCATGTGGAAATCAGATTATTGATTACGCACCTCTTCTTAGAATTTTAAGAAGTTATTTTCCGAATAATACTATTGCTATAACACCCGGATATAGAGGATTTAATAATAATCGTGCAATTAATGATTATCAGCAGACTATAAAAATTGCAAACATGCACAGAATGCTTGGTCATATTAATCATCTAAATATAAGCTATCAAAATGAAAATATATATGAAGAAAGAACTTTAAGAAATATGAGAGCATATTATATTATCAAGAAAATAGATAAAGATGAATTTAAAAAGAAACTACAAATGTTAAAAAAGAAGAATAATAAATCTAAAAAGATGAATGACATATGGAATCTTTTACGATTAGTGTTAATTGAGTATATAGGAAAAATTGCAGAGCAGCATTATGAAAAAGAAGAAGGTGTTGCAGTAATTAATGGAATTATTGAAGAATCAGAAAAAATAAGAAAATATTGTAACAAATCATTTAATAATGTAGGTAAAATATTTAACATGGTATATCCAGGTATCAACACAGAATGGATACAAATAGATAATTGGGAAGTATACTTGAAAGAACAAGCAAAAACACAAACAACTAAATGAGCACTATAATAAAAATAACAAATAATAAAAATATATAACAATGTCTTTAGAGACACAAAAAGGTGCGTAAAAATGGCAACACTTAGAGAACTGGAGGCATTAAAAGCAATTGTAGAAGCTCAAAAGCAAAAAATAAGTGATCTTAAACAAGAAATTTTAGATGTAAAAACTATTGTATCTGAACTTGTTAAAAATTATAAAATAGTAATTAATAAATCATCTTCAAAAGAGAATAATAATGATTTATCAATTATATTTACAAAGTATAAATACTCATTATTAGTAAAGAATAAATATCCTGATAAAAATACCACTTTAAAATGCAAAAATGAATTAAAAGAATTAGATGCAAAATGGTTTAAAAATGAATCAACACAGGGTTGGTTATTTGTTGGTATTTGTAAAGATAGTGATAAGTCACTTGAGGAAGTTAGTCAATTTATAGTAGACAAGTTAAATGATAATAAATATAATTTAGAAATTGAATACGAATAATTTACATAATAAAAATATAGTTAAAATTTTTAACAATAATATTTATAAAAAATTAAAACTACAAAACAATTTAAAGTAAACCGCCCCCCAAAAAGAGAGTGTCCTTCGGGGCACAAAATAGAGCGTAAGGTGTAAATCTGAAATAAGATGCCAACAATGATGTTCAAGATCGAAGAATTTGTGTCTCGAA
>Ga0115001_10000810_pt1 | contig 23583 bp, 17 predicted proteins | sample ArcticOcean_MG_C_12_FD_89869 | JGI IMG/M metagenome (GOLD analysis project Ga0115001, IMG submission 89869) | Marine microbial communities from western Arctic Ocean - ArcticOcean_MG_CB8_130 | ecosystem: Environmental > Aquatic > Marine > Oceanic | place: Arctic Ocean: Canada Basin | collected... | reverse complement strand
TTTCAAAGTCAAAAAAAATTAAAAAAGATAATGTAACAGTTTTAGTTGTTGATCATGGCCTGAGAAAGAATTCATCGGATGAAGCTAATTTGGTAAAGCGCAATGCAATTAAAATTGGTTTTAAATGTAAGATATTAAAATGGGCTGGTGCAAAACCCTCCAGCGGGATTCAGGAGGCTGCAAGAAAAGCAAGGTATAATTTAATGCTTTCTTGGTGTGAAAAAAATAATATTAAGAAACTTTTTCTTGCCCATCACTTAGACGATCAAGTTGAAACTTTTTTAATGAGGCTTTCCAAAGGTTCAGGAGTTGATGGATTAACATCAATGAGTAAGAATACAATTATTTCAAACTTAAACTTAATCAGGCCTTTTTTAGAAATTTCAAAAAATAGATTAATTGAAATTGCAAATTCGTCACGATTGGAATGGGTCACTGATCCGAGTAACTTAAATTTATCCTATCAAAGATCTAGAATGAGAAAATTAATGCCTTCTCTATCAAAAGAAGGGATTGATTCTCACCATATCAATCTTGTTATTAAAAGAATGGATTCGGTAAAACAGGCTTTAAAAGATATCGTTGATATTGATATATCTAAGTTTGTAAAGAATATGAATGATATCTCATATTCATTGTCCTATGAGGCAATTAATAAATTAAGTCCTGAAATTTTGTTAAGAATATTAGAACGAATTATTATGGTAGCGTCTGGGTCTGTTTATCCCGCGAAACGAACAAAAGTAGAGGGTATACTCTCCTGGTTATCATCAGACAATAGTATAAGAGCTAAAACTTTGGGCGGTGTGGTCATGAGGAAAAGAAAAGATTATGTAATTTTTTATAGAGAGCTTAAAGGTTGTCAAACCTCAGAAATTGTTTATCCACTCACAAGTCGTTATTTAACATGGGATAATCGATTTTATATTAAATTAAATAAATCAAAAAAAGTAGAAGTACGTTGTTTGGGTGATGAAGGTGTGAGTATAATGAAATCAAAAAAAATTCTTAAAAAACAAGGATTAAGTAATATTCCATTATCCGCCTGGAAGAGCGCACCAAGCTTATGGTCAAAAAAAAGACTTATTTCAGTGCCAAGTTTAGGTTATTGTGTCGCTGATGACTTTAAAATTTATTTAAAATCTGTTCGACAACCCTAGTAATTTTAAAAAAAGTAATTATTTAATAATTATATATAAATCAAAGGTAAAAAAATTGAATAATGGAAATTTAAGAAATTTAATTGTTTGGGTCATATTGGCTTTTTCTTTATTGGGACTTTACAATCTTATAGACAATCCGATGGCCGTTAATAGTCAATCTGAGATTACTTTTTCTCAGCTTTTAGCAGAAGTTGACTCTGGGAATGTTGTGGATGTTGAAATTTCTGGTGACAATATTTCAGGTCATTATTCAGACGGAAGGGCTTTTAAAACATTTGCTCCATCTGATCCTACCCTTATTGAAAGACTCTACAATCGCGGTGTCTCAATTTCAGCCAAACCATCCAACGAAGGGGGATCAGTTCTTTTAAATATTTTAATTTCTTGGTTCCCAATGCTATTGCTTATCGCTGTTTGGATATTTTTCATGCGCCAGATGCAAGGTGGTGGTGGAAAAGCCATGGGTTTTGGAAAGTCTAAGGCAAAACTTCTTACAGAAAAAAATGGTAAAGTTACGTTTGATGATGTAGCCGGAGTTGATGAAGCCAAAGATGATTTACAAGAAATTGTTGATTTTCTTAAAGATCCCTCAAAATTTAATAGATTAGGTGGGCGTATTCCTAAAGGAGCTTTACTTATAGGCCCTCCAGGGACAGGAAAGACCCTTCTTGCTAGAGCTATTGCTGGAGAAGCAAATGTTCCTTTTTTTACTATTTCCGGATCAGACTTTGTTGAAATGTTTGTCGGAGTGGGAGCAAGCCGAGTAAGGGATATGTTCGAACAGGCAAAGAAAAATTCTCCGTGTATTATCTTTATTGATGAGATTGATGCAGTTGGAAGATCTAGAGGTGCAGGTTTAGGAGGCGGTAATGATGAGAGGGAGCAAACCTTAAATCAACTATTGGTTGAAATGGATGGTTTTGAAACAAATGAGGGTGTTATTCTCATTGCAGCTACAAATAGACCAGATGTTCTTGATCCAGCTTTATTGAGGCCAGGACGATTTGATAGACAAGTAGTGGTACCTAATCCAGATATTATTGGTAGAGAAAAGATTTTAAAAGTACATATTAGAAAAGTTCCAATTTCTTCTAACGTTGATATTAGAGCAATTGCCAGAGGTACACCAGGATTTTCAGGAGCTGATTTAGCAAATATTGTTAATGAAGCTGCATTGCTTGCGGCAAGAAGAGGTCTGAAATCAGTTTCAAATGCAGAGTTTGAGGATTCTAGGGATAAGGTAATGATGGGACCAGAAAGAAGGTCCATGGTAATGACAGATGAGGAGAGAAAACTAACAGCATATCACGAAGCTGGTCATGCATTGGTCTCATTGAATTACTCTTCGTCCGATCCAATTCACAAAGCAACTATTATTCCTAGAGGGCGAGCTCTTGGGATGGTTATGCGATTACCTGAGAGAGATCAAATATCTATAACAAGAGAAAAAATGTTTGCTAATTTAGCAGTTGCTATGGGGGGAAGAATTGCCGAGGAAGAGATTTTTGGTTACGAAAAGGTAACTTCTGGCGCTTCTTCAGATATCAAGCAAGCAACACAATTAGCTAGGGCAATGGTAATGCAATATGGGATGTCTGATAAACTGGGATTTTTAGCTTATGGTGATAACGAGGAAGAAGTCTTCCTTGGAAGATCAGTTGCAAGGACTCAGAATATGTCCGAAGAAACCCAAAAACAAGTTGATGCTGAAGTAAAAGTTATTGTTGATAAATCATACGCAAACGCTGAAAAAATTATTAAGGAAAAAAGAAAAGATTTAGATATTATTGCAAATGGTCTTCTTGATTACGAAACACTGACCGGTAATGAGATTATAAATCTTTTAAAAGGGATTGATCCAACCAGAGAAAACCCTTCTGATGATGATTCAGATTCCACCACTTTGTCAGGATCCGTTCCTAAAACAGGAAATAAAAGTACCCTTAAAACAGAGCCTGGTCTCCAAGGTACTTAATTTTAGCCTAATTAAAGGGGAAATGGGTGATTAAAAAATTCTTTGGTACTGATGGTATAAGAGGTACGGTAAATGAATCTTATTTAACCGCTGAAACTGCGTTAAAATTGGGTATAGCTGCAGGAAAGCTATTTACTCGTGGCCCACATATTCATAGAGTTGTTATCGGAAAAGATACTAGGGTTTCTGGTTACATGCTTGAAACAGCCTTAACATCAGGTTTTACTTCTGTAGGAATGGATGTTCTTTTATTTGGTCCATTACCAACACCTGCAGTTGCTTTCCTTACACAGGCGCTAAGGGCTGATCTTGGTGTAATGATAACTGCTTCTCATAATACATATGAGGATAATGGGTTTAAATTATTTGGTCCTGATGGTTATAAACTTTCAGATGAAAGCGAGATTGAAATTGAAAAACTAATTCTTTCGAGTCAGCTTCTGGAATTTCCAAAATCTAAATATATTGGTAAAGCAAAGAGAATAGACGATGCCCAAGCGCGATATATTGAATATGCTAAACGATCTTTTCCAAAAGATATGAAGCTTGAGAATATTAAAATTGTTTTAGATTGTGCTAATGGCGCATCATATAAGGTTGCACCAGAAACTTTATGGGAGCTAGGGGCTAATGTTGTTGTTATTGGAAATCAACCAAATGGAAAAAATATTAATTTAAATTGCGGTTCTACAAATACAGATATTTTAAAGAAACGAGTTTTATCTGAAAATGCTGATATTGGAATTGCCCTAGATGGTGATGCTGATAGAATAGTTATTATCGATGAAAAAGGTAATGAAGTTGATGGGAATTTATTATTTGCCTTGATAATAAAAAATTTAAAAGAAAATGAGTTACTTGAAAATAAAATAGTTGTTTCGACAATTATGGCAAATATGGCTCTTGAAAAGTACTTATCTGAAATTGAATTAGAGTTAATTAGAACAAATGTTGGCGATCGATACCTAGTTGAGGGAATGAGAAAAAATAATTCTAATATTGGTGGTGAGCCATCAGGACACATTGTTATGAGTAATTTTGGTAAAACAGGAGATGGTCTTATTGCTTCACTTCAGATTTTATCTATTATGTGCCTGGATCATAGACCAATAAGTGAGATAGTTAATTTATTTAAGTTATATCCTCAAAAAAATATTACCATTCCTTTAAAAGGTAAAGATCCTTTGTCTAATGAAGGTATTCAAAAGGTTATTAAGAAGCAAACTGATATCCTTGGAGAATCAGGAAGAATTGTAGTTAGGAAAAGTGGTACTGAACCTATTATAAGAATTATGGTGGAAAGTTTAGACGATAAATTATCTCTTAATATTGCTAACGAAATAAGCTCTTCAATCGAACATTTAATTAAAAAGAAAGACTAAGATAGTAAATTTAAAAGTTTTAGTTTGACTAAAACTTTATTAAATTATATCTCCTTATGTGGGTTACCCCTCCCCAACGGGGGGCAACTATCTGGAAGGATAGATTAAAAATGAATGATATAAAACCAAATAATAAACCAGTATGTATTAATTTTTCATCTGGACCATGCACAAAGAGACCAGGCTGGAGTGTTAATTCACTTGATGGAGCTCTTTTAGGCCGTAGCCATCGTAGTAAGCTAGGTAAGGAAAAACTTCAAAAATCTATTGATCAAACTATTGAGATACTAAAAATTCCTGAGGGTTATAAAGTAGGTATTGTTGCTGGTTCTGACACAGGGGCTATTGAAATGGCTATGTGGAATCTTCTTGGTTCAAAACCTGTGGAAATTTTAGCATGGGAAGTCTTTGGTAATGATTGGAAAAAAGATATTCTTGAGCAATTAAAAATAAATGACTCAAATACGCATGTAGCTGATTTTGGTGATATACCAGATCTTTCAAAAATAAATTTTGATAATGATGTTATTTTTACATGGAATGGAACAACCTCAGGTGTAAAGGTTCCTAATGCTGATTGGATTCCTCTGGATCGAAAAGGTCTTGTTTTGTGTGATGCAACATCTGCTGTATTTGCTCAAGACGTTGAATGGAAAAAATTAGATGTAGTTACCTTTAGCTGGCAAAAAGTTCTAGGGGGTGAAGCTGCTCATGGTATTATAGTTTTAAGTCCAAAAGCCATAGAGCATCTCGAGAGCTATACTCCTAAATGGCCAATACCAAAAATATTTCGATTAACTAAATCCAATAAAGTTATTGAAGGTATCTTCAAAGGTGAAACACTTAACACCCCTTCAATGTTATGCGTAGAGGATTATTTAGATGCTCTAAGTTGGGTTAAGGGGATTGGCGGGCTTAATGCTTGCTTTGGTAGGGCTAACGATAGCTTCAATTTAATAAATGACTGGGTTGATAGATCTGATGCTATTGATTTTCTTTGCCAAGAAAAAATTAACAGATCCAATACATCGGTTTGTTTAAAATTTTGTGATGATCGAGTTGTTAGTCAAAATGATGAAACCCAGAGAGCACTTGCAAAAGAAATTGGAGTGTTGTTGGAAAAGGAAGGTGTGGCTTACGATATAGTTAATCATAGGAGCGCTCCTCCAGGTTTAAGAATATGGACAGGTGCAACTGTAGAATCAACTGACGTAAAGGCTTTGTTACCATGGATTGATTGGGCTTATAATCAAGCATTTAATAAGATTCTTAATTAAAAGGAGTTTACGATGCCAAAAGTTTTAATATCCGATAAATTAAGCCCAAAGGCTGAAAAAATTTTTTTAGATAGAGGAATTGAGGTTGATGTAATAACTGGCCTTGAAAGAGATGATTTAATTAAGATAATTAATAAATATGATGGTTTGGCAATTAGATCTTCTACAAAAGTAACTGAAAAAGTTCTTGAGTCTGCAGATAATTTGAAGGTCGTAGGAAGGGCTGGTATCGGTGTTGATAATGTTGATATACCTTTTGCAACATCAAGAGGTGTAGCCGTTATGAACACACCTTTTGGAAACGCAATTACAACAGCAGAACATGCTATTTCAATGATTATGTCTTTAGTTAGAAATATACCTCAAGCAAATCAATCAACACATCTTGGTAGTTGGGAGAAATCTAAGTATATGGGGACTGAGATTACAGGAAAAACTCTTGGAATTATTGGATGCGGAAATATTGGGTCAATTGTTTCTGATAGGGCTTTAGGGTTAAAAATGAAGGTAATTGCCTATGATCCATTTCTTACCAAAGAAAAGGCCTTAGAAATCAAAGTTAAGAAAGTTGAATTAGATGAGTTACTAAAGTTAAGTGATATTATTACACTTCATGTCCCTCTGACAGATCAAACTTCTAACATTATTAATGATAAATCTCTTAAGGCCTGCAAGGATGGTGTTTTTATAATTAATTGTGCTAGAGGTGGTCTCATTAATGAAAAAGATTTAAAAGAAAGTTTAAATTCTGGGAAAGTTGCTGGAGCGGCTATTGATGTTTATGAAGTTGAGCCAGCTAAAGAAAGTATCTTTTTTGGAATGGAAAATGTTGTATGCACCCCTCACTTAGGTGCCTCTACTCTAGAAGCTCAAGAAAATGTGGCATTACAAGTCGCAGATCAAATGTCTGATTTTTTATTAACTGGAGCTGTCTCAAATGCTATCAATATGCCTTCCATATCTGCAAGTGAAGCACCAATTCTCAAACCTTTTGCTAAAGTCTCAGAACAACTTGGTTTATTTGCTGGACAGTTAATGCCATCAGATTTTGATGAAATAGCAATAGATTATGTTGGCAATGTTTCAGACTATAATTGTTCTCCGATAACTGCTGCTGCTGTTGCAGGTATCCTTAGTTCTACACTACCTGATATCAATATGGTTAGCGCACCATCTATTGCTCGTGATAAGGGTATTGCAATTACTGAAACAAAGAAGGATGAACACAGTGCATATGAGAGTTATATTCGAATAACCTTAACATCTAAAAAAGAAAAATTCTCAATAGGCGGAACTACTTTTTCTGATGGTAATCCAAGGATAGTTCAGATTAATGGGATTAACCTAGAAGCAGGTTTGATGCAAAATATGCTTTACGTAACGAATAAAGATGTACCAGGTTTAATAGGAAGCTTGGGTAATATACTCGGCGATGAAGAAATTAATATTGCAAGTTTTAATCTTGGAAGAACAGGGCCACTAGAGGATGCAATAGCCTTGATAGGGGTTGATAAACCTGTTAGTGAGAAAGTAATAAAAGAAGTTGAAAAACTCAAGTCTGTAGTTCAAGTTAAGTGTCTAAATTTTAAAATTATTTAATAAGGTAAAAAATTGGCTAACGTTGCTGTTATCGGATCCCAGTGGGGGGATGAAGGAAAAGGTAAAATTGTCGACTGGCTCTCAAATAGAGCTGATGTTGTAGTCAGATTTCAGGGCGGACATAATGCAGGTCATACATTAGTTATCGATGGTGTTACTTATAAATTATCCTTATTACCTTCTGGAATAGTTAGAGGTGGAAAGTTATCGATAATTGGTAATGGTGTCGTTATTGATCCCTGGGCTCTAGCAAAAGAAATTAAATATATTATCAATCTTGGAATAAAGGTTAGCCCTGAGAGCTTAAAGATAGCTGAAAATGCAACTTTAATTTTACCCCTTCATCAAAGACTTGATTCACTCAGAGAGGGGCTCAGTGGTGACGACAAAATAGGAACCACTAAAAGGGGTATTGGGCCAGCATATGAAGATAAAGTTGGAAGAAGGGCAATTCGTGTAACAGACTTAGCTAATGAAAAAAGTCTATTTCATAAAGTTAATAAACTTGTAGACCATCATAATATTATTCTTAGGGGTATGGAAGAAAAAGAACTTATTTCTGATGATGTCCTTAAGGAGCTGGTCTCTATTACCGATAAGATTTTACCTTATATGGCAAGAGTCTCATCTGTTTTATCTGAGGTAAGAAAAGCAGGAAAAAGAATTTTATTTGAGGGCGCACAAGGCGTTATGCTTGATAATGATCATGGAACATACCCTTATGTAACTTCTTCAAATACAATTTCACCTACCGCACTATCCGGAGTTGGTCAAAATTTGAAAGCCTTAAACTTTGTTTTAGGAATAACTAAAGCCTATACCACCAGAGTTGGAGAGGGCCCATTTCCTACAGAGCAAGAAAACGAGATAGGTGAGGAGCTAGGAAAAAAAGGTCATGAATTTGGAACTAATACTGGAAGAAAAAGAAGGTGTGGTTGGATAGATGCCGTAATGGTGAAGCACGCAATTGAAACCGGAGGAATAGATGGAATAGCTCTTACAAAGCTAGACGTTCTTGATGGATTTGAAACAATAAAAATATGCACTGGATATACGCTAAATGGTAAAGAAATTGATTATTTTCCTATAGCATCGGAAGATCAATTTAATGTTATTCCTATTTACGAAGATATAAAGGGGTGGAGTGACTCAACATATGGTGCAAGAACATGGAATGACTTGCCCGCTGAGGCAATAAAGTATGTCAAAAGATTAGAGGAACTTATTGGTTGTTCGGTATCTCTTTTGTCTACAAGTCCTGAAAGGGAAGATACTATTTTAGTTAAAGATCCATTTGAGGATTAAAAAACTACTTGCATGTAATTTTAAACAGATGTAACTATCTGTTTGTCCAAGGGGTGCCTTAAAGGCTGAGATGGATTTACCTATCCCTTTGAACCTGATCCGGTTAATGCCGGCGTAGGAATGGATTAAATTTCTCTAACGCCACATTATTAACTGTTTCTGCTAAATAAATTATGTGGGAGTTTTTAATGAAGTATTTTTTTCTTTTTTCTTTTTTAATTTTTAATTGTCTTCAGTCTCAAGCAGAAGAAGACCAATCAACAAATGATATAGGTGAGATAATTGTTACAGCTGAGTTCAACGAAATTAATCCATTTAATCTTCCCCTAAGTGTTTCAGTTTTAAGTTCTAATGATATTAATCAAAGGAATGCCAGTCATCTTGAAGATATGTTATTTATGACTCCAAATGTTAATTATTCTACAGGATCCTCAAGAGGAAAATTTTATCAAATTCGAGGTATTGGAGAAAGAAGTGAGTTTTCTGAGCCAGTTAACTATTCTGTTGGTATCGTTATTGATGGTATAGACTTTACTGGCATTGCTCTTGGAGCTTCTACCTTCGACATTAAGCAGGTTGAAGTATTAAGAGGACCACAAGGAATATTGTATGGTGCAAACGCTCTTGCAGGGCTGATTAATGTGGTAAGTAACGATCCTACTGAAGTTTTTTATTCTGAATTGACAGGACTAATTTCGGAATATGGCGGAAGGAATATTGGTGCAGTTATAAGTGGAACATCCGATAATAAATTTGGTTATAGAGTTGGAATAAAAAACTCTAAAAGTAATGGTTATAGTGATAATATTTATTTAAATAAAGACGATACAAATAATTTAGATGAAACAGTTGCAAAGGCTAAGTTTACTAAAAGTATGGATAATACTGAATTAGCTCTTAATATATTTTATGCAGATATTGATAATGGGTATGATGCTTTTAGTCTTGATAACACAAGGGAAACCTATTCTGATGAGCCGGGATATGATAGACAAAAAACCTCCGCTTCATCTTTTAAGTTAGAGAAAAGACTACAAAATAATAATCGTATAGAGCTTTTAATGAGTTATGCAAACTCTGATCTCGAATATGCATATGATGAAGACTGGAGTAATACAGGGATTTGCAATAATACATCATGCGATTCATCTATTTACGGTTTTGATTGGTGGTACTCTTCTTTTGATAGCTTCGAACGTGATAATAAGAATCATTCAATTGATATTAGGTACATCTCTGATTCAGAAATTTTTCCATGGGTTATAGGCGTTTATAATAGAGATCAGGATGTGAATTTAATTCGACAATATACATACCTTGAAAATAACTTTAAAAGCTCTTTTGATACAAAAAACTCTGCTATTTATGGGCAAATAGATGCCAATATTAACCAAAAAGTTAAAGTCACAACTGGTCTAAGATTTGAAAAAAGAAAAGCTGACTATGTAGACAATAATGGGCCAGCCCCAGAGGGATTTTTCTGTATAGCTATCTATCCTAGACCTGAAAGCTGCTTATTTAACAATCGCTATTCTAATTCTGAGAATTTTTGGGGCGGTAAAATTGCAATTCAAAACCAGATTAACAAAAAAACAATGATTTATGCACTACTATCAAGAGGCTACAAACCTGGTGGAGTTAATATTGGCGGAAAAGTTAATCAAGAAAATCTTAATTATGATTCTGAAACTATGTGGAATTATGAGGCAGGAGTAAAAACTAGTATAATGGATAATACTTTATTCATACAAGCATCAGTTTTTTACCAAGATCGGGATGATGTGCAAACTAAACAAAGTCTTATAGCTTCAATCAAAAGTGGGATTGAAGGCGGAGAATGTCCATGCTCTTTTACAGACTATATTGGGAATGCAGCATCAGGAAGCAACCAAGGCCTTGAGTTAGAAATATTATGGCTAATCACCGACAGACTTGAAATTTCTTCATCGCTAGGAATTCTTGAAACTGAGTTTAAAAATTTCCAAAGCTATTCTCATATTGAAGCTGATCCATCCAATGGATTAGCTTTTGATTTATCGGGAAGAGATCAGTCTCATGCACCAAACTACCAATTTAACTTTTTCCTTAATTATAAAATTAATGAAAATATATTTATTAATTTTAATGTTGAATCGAAGGATAAATTTTATTTCTCTGATAGACATAGTGCTCAATCAGATAGCTATACTCTTTTAAATTTTCTTATTGGTTATAAATTAGATTCTTGGGAAATAAATGTATTTGGTAAAAATTTAACAGATGAAGATTATGCAACTAGAGGTTTTGGTAGCTTCGGTAATGATCCAAGAAAATTTTTCGTTACTGAACCATACGATCAATATGCTTCACCAAGAGTTATAGGAGTTAGTGGTAAGAAGAGTTTTTAGTATATAATTTTTATGATGATATTTTTAGAAATACTAGCAGTAGTTTTTGCGCTAACTTACCTTTATTTGGCAACGAAGCAAAATATTGCATGCTGGTACGCGGCATTTATTAGTACTAGCATTTATATATTTCTGTATTGGGATGTTTCTCTTTATATGGAGTCCATATTAAATTTGTATTACTTGTCTATGGCTATTTTTGGTTGGTGGCAGTGGAACAAAAAAGGAAACGAAAATACATCATTAATAACAATATGGTCGTCGAGGGTGCATCTACTTGTTATTACTCTGATTTTTCTTTTAACCTTTTCGTCCGGTTATTTTTTAAATACTACTGATGCAGTAAGGCCATACTTAGATTCTTTTACAACTTGGGCCTCTGTTGTTACAACATATATGGTTACTCAAAAAGTATTGTCTAATTGGCTTTATTGGATTGTGATCAATAGTGTTGGTATTTTTCTAAATTTGGATAGAGAGTTGTATCTAACATCACTATTATTAATTATTTACCAGGTAATTTCTATCGTTGGTTATTTAAAATGGCAAAAATCTTATAATGAGCAATTATCCCAATATTAGAGAAATTATAGGAAATATTTCTATTCTTGACCTAAATCTTAATAAGATTGAAATTAAGAAGTTAGTCTCAGGGAAAACAAATCAAAGTTACCTGGTTAAGGATGATTTCAAAAAATATATTATACGGTTAAATTCAGAAAAATCTAATGATTACAACATTGATCGTTCAAGAGAATTAAAAATTTTGAAGGCAATCCAAGAAATATCTATTGGACCGAAAATTATTTATTATGATACTGAATATAATTTTTTAATAACTGAGTTTATCGATGGGGTGCCCTTATTACCTAATAATATATCCAGCCTTGATAAGAAAAATTTGAATGATCTAATAATGAAATATCAAAAAATTGAGATTATTCTTCCTAAGTTTAATTATTTTCAGCATTTAAAAAAATACGAAAATTTTATTTCTCAGAATTTAGTTATTAATAAAAAATTATTGAAAAAATTAAACAATTTTTATCCTTATTTAAACGATTTTCAAAACCAAGGATGGGAACCTGTTTTGTGTCATCATGATTTAATATCATCAAATATAATTAAATCTGATAATGGATTAAGGATTATTGATTGGGAGTATTCGGCCTATGGACACTCTAATTTTGATAGATGTTACTCCGATTTTTGGGAAACTAAAGATAGTTTTTTTGAAGAATTTTTTAAAATACTTGATGAGATGTGGGTTATGATAAATAAAATTTAAATATCTATAATCTTTCGTTCACTCATTTCTTTTTCAAGGGCCTCTTTTACCTTCTCTAATGCCCTTACCTCTATTTGCCTCACTCTTTCTCGACTAATATCGTATTTTGCACTTAATTCCTCAAGCGTTGTTGGTTTATCGCTAAGCTTTCTGGTTTGTATAATATCTAGTTCTCTTTCATTTAGGACAAGAAGGGATTCATTTATCAGTTCTTTTCTAAGGTCATCCTCCTCCTTTTCTGAATAGCTTTCCTCTTGGCTTGGTTCATCTGATTCAAGCCAATCTTGCCATTCACCTGTTTGTTCTCCATCAGAATTTATTGGAGCATTCAATGACGGATCGCCTCCAGAAAGTCTTCTATTCATATTAATCACTTCTTTTTCAGGAACATTTAGCTGGGTAGAAATTTTTTCTAAATTTTCTGGCTTTAAATCGCCTTCTTCATAAGCTTGGATTCGATTTTTTGCACTTCTAAGGTTAAAAAATAACTTTTTTTGAACTGCTGTTGTTCCTATTTTTACTAAAGACCAAGATCTAAGTATGTATTCTTGCATTGCTGCCTTTATCCACCACATTGCATAAGTAGTAAGTCTAAAACCTTTTTCAGGATCAAACTTTTGCGCTGCTTGCATTAAGCCAATATTACCTTCTGATATAATATCCGTTATTGGTAGTCCATAACCTCTATAACCCATTGCAATTTTTGCTACTAATCTAAGGTGACTGGTCACTAACTGATGAGCAGCATTAGTATCTTTATGAACCTGCCATCGATTAGCTAATGTATACTCCTCCTCGGCGCTAAGCATTGGGAATTTCTTTATCTCCTCAAGATAGTTTTTTAAGCCAATATCGCCTGATAAAACAGGAAGATTCATAATAGTTCCTCAATCGATCTATAGTTAATATATGGTTACATTTTTCTGTATGTAAAGAGGGAGATCTTATATTAAATTAATAATTTTTAGCATTTCTTCTGTTGGCTCGGATTTAAACTCTAGCGTTTCTTTCGTTAAAGGGTGTTCGAAACCCAAGAGATTAGCATGGAGAGCTTGTTTGTTATCAAGCTTTTCTACTAATATTTTCATTTCTTCATTTAGCATGCTTATTTTGGTCTTATAACTTTGTCCGTAAAGAGGATCACTTATTACTGGATGAGAAATATGGTCTAAATGAACGCGTATTTGATGAGTTCTTCCTGTCTCTAACTTACATTCAATTAAAGAGATATCATTCAAGGTATTCTTTTTTAGAGTTTTCCAATGGGTTATAGCTATTTTTCTTCCAGGTTTTTCATCTTTATAGATCGCTATTTTTTTTCTATTTTTAGATGATCTTCCGAGATATGTTGTTATTGATCCGGAAGAAAATTTTGGTATACCCCATACAATAGCTTGATAGGATCTAATTAATTTTCCATCTCTGCCATGATTTTTAAATTGTTCTGACAAACCATTATGTGACTTATCATTCTTAGCTACAACAATTAATCCACTTGTATCCTTATCTAATCGATGGACGATGCCTGGTCTTTTCTCTCCACCAATACCAGATAAACTCGATCCACAATGGTTAATGAGAGCATTAACAAGAGTTTTACTGTGATTTCCTGGGGCTGGGTGAACAACTATACCTTTAGGCTTATCAATTACTATTAAATCCTTATCCTCAAATATAATATTTAAGTCAATTTTTTCACCTTTAGGTTTTGGATCTTTAGCCTCAGGAATAAGAAGTGTATAAATGTCATCCTCCTTAACCTTGAGGGATGGATCAATAATTATTTCATCAAATAACTTAAGGGAACCTTCAAGAATAAGATTTTTTATCCTTGTTCTGCTGATGTCCTTTTCAATTTGAGCTAAAAACTGGTCAATACGTTTTCCAGTATCATCGCCTGATGCTTTATATGATAAAATTTTTTCCAAGGAACCTTCACAACAATAAAGTAGAGTTAAACAATAACTATATCTCTTTCGAGAAAATTGTCATTATCTTAAGGGTTAATTCTATTTTTGAATTTTATATCCTTAATTCTATAACAGTTTACTAACTTCTTTATTTTTGGATTCTATAAAAAGAAGACCACATCTTTAATCCAAATAATATAGACCCTAGCCATAGAATAAACTCTATCCAATTGGGATTACTGTTGTAACCAAAAAACCCTTTTAAAAAAACACCAACAGAACCTTTATCATGAAGAACGTGGTAGTACTTTTCACTTGCAGTATTATATGTGTAAAAAATTTCTTTATCATTCGAATTTAATGCTTGCGAAGGCTGGTGAATGTCCCAGACTCTATTAATAGTTTGTTTTTCTAATTTTCCACTTTTTACAAAGTATTCTTCAGCTTCATGTGTTCCATAAGCTACCATTCCAGAAGCAAAGAAAACTAAAAGAAGTGTTGTTGCTTTAAAAAAAGATCTAAGGTCAACTTTTCTCCCTTGAATTACAACAAGGTAACCAATTGAAATCGCAAGAATCATTCCGCTTGCAAATCCAAAGTATGAAAAAACTCCAGTATTTGTAAAGCTTGCAATAATAAATAAAGCAGTTTCAAATCCTTCACGTAGAATAGCAAAAAATACCAATAAAAATAATGCTAAACTAGATCCAGCAACAGCTACTTTAACTGATTTTTCTATTTCTTTTCGATTGCTAACATGTCTTGCTAACCAGAAAATAACATAAAATAATATACCTGCAGTCATATACATAAACACTGCTTCAAATAATTTTTCATAAGAAGTATTTCCAACGGCACTATTAATTGATGCCAGGATTACCCCTACGATTATACTTGCAACTAAGGATGATAATACTCCATACCAAAGAACTCTTTTTTCCTGGGATAGATCATTCTTATCAAGAACTGTATAAATTATTCCAACTATTAGGGATGCCTCAAGACACTCCCTAAAGGTAATAATAAATTCATTCATTATAGGCTCCTTTGTATTTATATTGATAATCGTTCTCAATTATACTATTTAAATAATCTATCAATGCATAATTATCAATATAATAGTTATGGCAAATTTTTGAATTTTTTAAGAGGGAGCTATGAAAACATACCTAAAATTTTTCTTGGCTATAATAATTTGTTCAAATTGTAGTTTATTATATTCCGAGGAATTAATTATAGGGGAAGAAAAAATTTCTCCTGGAATAAATATAATTTTCGAAGGGGCAATAAAAGATAGCGTTGAACCTAAAGAATTTTATTTAAAAGAAAATGATTCTGATATTCATATTGAAGCTTTGGTAACATGGTCTTCCGATGGACCAATAGGATCTGTTGAAGGGGGGTTTATACCTTACTTAAAAATTCAGATAAAAATTATTAACCAAAGCACTAAAAAAGAGGGTGTTTACAATTTAATTCCACATCTAAATATGTCGGATAACTTTCATTATGCCAATAATTTGAAATTACCTGGCGGTAAAGATGATAATTATACTATTGTTTTTACAATATCTCCTCCAGCTAGGGGAGATGTAGGTTTTCATTATGACTGGATGCAGAAAGTGAATAACAATCTAATTTCAAAAGAAATATTTATATATAAAGATCAAAATTTTAAAAGGATTGTTAATTTAAAAAGACGATAGTACATATATATCAATTACTTAAGAACTAATAAAAAACTTTCATATTTTTTCTATTATTTAGTTGCGAATGATTATTAATTACATTATAAGTGCGATTAATTATTATTAACAAAAAGAATTTATTTTAATTAAAAAATAAATTGAGGAAAAAAAGCTATGATAAAAACTAACCTAACTAAGTTTTTACTGATAGCATTGATATTTAATTTATCAATGCCATTAAATGTTTTTGCTCAAGACAACGCACCTTCAGCTCCATTGGATGCTGTAGATGAACTTTTAGTTGTTAGTAGCAAAAGTGATATATTTAAAGTTCCTGGGTCAGCATCTTTTTTAGATAAAGAAGATTTGGCTGCACACAACTACATGGACATTCAAAGAATGCTTCAACAAGTTCCAGGTATTAATTTTCAAGAAGAAGATGGTCTTGGTTTAAGACCAAATATTGGCCTTCGTGGCGCTCAAACAGAAAGAAATGGTAAAATAACAGTTATGGAAGATGGTATTCTTATCGCTCCAGCTGCTTATGCTTCTCCATCAGCTTATTACTTTCCAAGAGCAACAAGAATGGAATCAATTGAAATAGTGAAAGGCCCTGCTGCAATCAAGTATGGTCCTAGAACTGTTGGTGGTTCAATCAATATGATCTCAACAAGAATCCCCGAAGAATTCGGTGGAACTCTTAAGGCAAGATTTGGAACTGACGCTCAATCTATTGTTCATTTGACAATGGGTGGAACATCTGGAAAATGGGGTTTCTTAGTCGAAACACTTCAAGAAGAAGGTGATGGCTTTAAGAGTATATCATCAGGAACAGATGTAGGTTATGAGATTGAATCTTATGTTGCTAAACTAAGATACCAAGATGTTATAATGGGTGTTAAGCAATCTTTTCAGATTAAAGCTGAATGGACTGATGAGAATTCAAACGAAACTTATTTAGGTCTAACAGAGGCTGATTATAATCTTAATCCTTACTCTCGTTATGCTGCTAGTCAGTTAGACAATATGGATAATGAGCATCTTCAAGGTGTATTTACTCATGTCGCTAAGTTTAGTGAAAATACTACTTTAACTACTGCTATCTATAATACAGAGACTGCTAGAAATTGGTATAAATTAGATAAAATTGGAAGTGCAAAAATTAGCTCTCTTCTAAAAGATCCTGCTTCATATCCTACACAAATGCTTTCAGCAAAAGGTGGTGTATGTAGCTCAGATGATTGTGCATGGAAAGTAAAGGCTAATAATCGTGAGTACTTCACTAAAGGTTTTCAAATGACCTTAAGGACTTCTATCGTGACTGGTTCAGCCACACATGATATTGAGGTTGGCTTTAGAGAGCATGAAGATGAAATGGATCGTTTTCAGTTTGCTGATTACTATCATGTAAATTCTTCTGGCAATCCTACAAAAGTTAAACCAGGTGCTCCAGGCTCAGACTCAAACCGTCTAGAGCAAGCTGAAGCTACATCAATGTATATTTCAGATCAAATCACTATTGGTAAAACTTCTGTACTACTTGGTTTAAGAATGGAAGATATTGAAAGCCGAAGAGTTGATTATGGTAAGAGTGATCCTAGTAGAGCTACTGATCCAAAAATAAGTGGAGTTTCATATGATGAAGTTATGCCAAGTGTTGGTGTTACATATCAAGTAAATGATACACTTCAAATTCTTGCTGGTCTCTACAAAGGATTTTCACCTACCTCAGTTAAATCTGATATTTTTGAAGAATCTACTAATTCTGAATTTGGCTTTCGTTATATCGGAAGTGGATTTAGTTTATCTGCAATTGCCTTTTTAAGTGATTATGAGAATCTTACTGGTACTTGTACTGCTTCCACTGGCTGCGCAGGTGATATTGGTGATTCATTCTCAGCAGGTGAAGCTGAAGTTTCTGGTTTAGAAGTTTCTGCTGCTTGGTTAGTTGATCTTGGTAGTATCCAAGCTCCAGTTTCAATCGCATACACATATCAAGAAACTGAATTTTCCGATAGTTTCAAAAGTGGATATGGCTTATGGGGTGAAGTTGAAAGCGGTGATGAATTTGCTTATATGCCTGAAAATGTTCTTAACATTAATGTTGGTTTAAGAGCTGCTAATTGGGGCATGGACGCTACACTTAACTTTAAAGATAAAATGCGTACAAGCGGTGGCTCTGGATACGATCCATATCAAATCGAAGATAGAACTCTTATTGATTTAAGTGGGTATTATTCTACTACGCCAGAAATCGATTTAACTATCAATATTCAGAATCTTTTTGACGAAGAATATAGTGTTTCTTGGCACCCAGCTGGTAAACGCCCTGGTAAACCACAAACAGTACTTGTTGGTATTAGGGCTGCATTTTAATCATAAAAATGTATAGAAAGGGCTGCATGAAAATAGATATTAAAAATTTCATGCATCCCTTTCAATAATAAAAAAAGATTAATAACCGAGATTCTTATTTGTCTCAAAAGTGCCTAAAACAATAATTTTAATATCTGATGTCTGGTCCTATACTCCCCCCCAAGGACGCTAACAGAATAAGATAAGTTGTATATTATATACAACGCTCGGGGGTCAGGATTCCAACTTCTGGCCCCCACTTTCATCACTTCAGATTAGATTAAATCTAAACTATATTGACAATAAATTTTAATAATTCTAAAAGTCGATATTAGAAATTTAAATACGAAATCATGGAGAATACTTATGGGACTAATTAATACACAAATTAAACCTTTTAAGGCAGATGCTTTTAAAGATGGTGAATTTATAACTATAGACAGTGAAGATTTAAATGGACAATGGTCTATTTTCTTTTTTTATCCTGCAGACTTTACATTTGTTTGCCCAACTGAGTTAGGGGATGTTGCGGACTACTATGATGAATTTAAATCTATGGGAGTTGAGATTTATTCAGTATCTACAGATAGTCATTTTTGTCACAAAGCATGGCACGACTCATCTGAAACTATCAATAAGATAAAATATCCTATGATTAGCGATAATACTTTTGAAATTTCATCTAACTTTGAAGTATTAAGAGAGAATGAAGGTAGATCTGACCGAGGAACTTTTATTGTTGATCCTGATGGAATTATTCAGGCAATGGAAGTCACTGCAGAAGGTATTGGAAGAAATGCTGCTGATCTTATGCGTAAAGTTAAGGCTGCTCAATATGTGAGAGCTCATCCAGATGAAGTATGTCCAGCAAAGTGGGAAGAAGGTGAGGCTACATTGGCTCCATCACTAGATTTAGTTGGAAAAATTTAGTTTATTTATCAAGGCACCTTCGGGTGCCTTGAATTTGAAAGTATAAATTATGAATTCTATAATAAATAATGACATCATAAATACCCTAAAAGGGTATACAGCAGACATGCAAAATGAAGTTAAGTTTATTTTGCAAAATGGAAGTCACTCAAAAAGAGATGAACTTGTCGATTTTCTAAAATCAGTTTCAAGTATTTCTGATAAAATATCTTTTGAAGAAAAGGATTTAGCTAAAGTATTGAGAAGTCCAATAAGCTTTACCCTTGAGGTAAACGGTAAGTTATCTGGCATAATATTTTCTGGTATACCAGGTGGTCATGAGTTTAATTCATTTATTTTGGCATTACTCCAATGTGGTGGATCAGATCTAAAATTAGATAATTCAATAATAGAGTTAATCTCTAATATTAAAGACGACTTAAAATTTGAAGTCTTTATAAGTTTAAGTTGTCAAAACTGCCCTGAAGTTGTTCAAGCTCTTAATAAATTTGCTTCTATAAATAATAATATAAGTAATGAGATGATTGATGGTGGTTTATTTCAAGAAATAATCGACAAAAGAAATATTCAAGGCGTCCCAAGCATTTATTTGAATGGAGAGCTCTTTTTAAATGGAAGAGTGGATTTGGCAAAAATAATTAATAAGTTACAAGAATTATATCCCTACCTCACAAATAGTAAATCTGAGAGTCTCCCTCTTCAGGATGTCGTCATAATCGGCGGTGGTCCAGCAGGTATCAGTGCGGCAATATACAGTGCTAGAAAAGGTTTAAAGGTAACGCTAGTAGCTGAGATTATGGGAGGTCAGGTTAAAGATACAATGGGTATCGAAAATCTTACATCTGTCTCTAGTACAACAGGTCCTGAGCTAACAGGCGCAATGTATAATCATTTAAACGATTATGATATTTCTGTAAAAGAGCATCACCGTGTCTTAGAAATATCTAAGGGTGATATAAAAAATATCAAATTATCATCCGGGGAAGATATAAAAAGTAAAACTATTATTATTGCAACTGGAGCAAATTGGCGCGAATTGAATATTCCTGGTGAAAAAGAAAACTTAGGTAATGGTGTGGCTTATTGCCCCCATTGTGACGGTCCCTTTTTTAAGAATAAAGATATTTGTGTTGTCGGGGGAGGTAATTCAGGTATTGAAGCTGCACTTGATTTATCAGGTATTGCAAAATCAGTAAAAGTTTTTGAATTTTTACCTAACTTGAAAGCAGATAAAATTCTTATTGACCAAGCTAACTCTAGAGAAAATATTGAAACTTTTTGTAATGTAGAGTGTAAGGAAATTCATTCAACTGATGGTAAGGTGTCAGGGATTTCTTATAAAGATAGAGAAAGTAATGAAATAAAAAAAATTAATCTAGAGGGTATCTTTGTTCAAATTGGTCTTATTCCCAATAGCGTCTTTTTAAAAGGAGTAATAGATTTAAATAATTACGGAGAGGTTATTGTCAGTGAGAAGGGGGAAACTTCCTATCCTGGGATTTTTGCTTGTGGTGATGTAACTACAGTTCCTCACAAGCAAATTATTATATCAATGGGTGAGGGGGCTAAGGCATCTATTACCGCTTCAGAATATCTACAAACATTTAAAATAGAAGAATATATTCAAGAATCTGCTTAATTTTATAAATTATAAATTCTTAATGCGACATATTGTCTAAATAATATTTAAAGCATGAAATGTACAAATTGTTAGGTTAAAACACTAATATTATTATTGTATTATAACTACTTATCCATGGAGTGAAAATGTATAAAATTTTGTTGTTAATTGGTCTAACTCTTTCATCAAATTCTTTAGTGGCTGCAACTGTTGAGATTGAAATGTTAAATAGGCTAGGTAAAGAAAGTATGGTTTATTCTCAGAATATTATAAATGTTCAACAAGGCGATACTGTGAAATGGCTTGCCTCTAGTAAAGGTCATAATGTTCAATTCTTAACAGCACCTGATGGAGTTGCATCGTTTAAAAGTAAATTAAGTGTTGATACAGAATATACATTTACTGTTCCAGGTATTTATCTCTATCAGTGTACTCCGCATAAAAGTATGGGAATGATTGCCGTTGTTATTGTTGATGGAAATAAAGATAATATTGAAGCAATTTCAGCTACAAGAGTTGGCGGTAAAAGCAAAAAGAGACTTGCTCAAATCTTAACTACAATATCTTCTTAGAAATTTTAATTTTAAGCGAGAGAATGAATACTATCTTTATTTTCTCGCTTAAACTCTAAAATGTTCCAAGCCTTATCAATACATTCAATAAAATTGTCTATATCAACTTTGTTATGTTTCGGAGTTATTGTTACTCTCAGTCTCTCTTCACCCTTTGGAACGGTAGGATAGAAAATAGGCTGAATATAAATTCCAAAATCATCCAATAGAAGTTTTGATATCTTTTTACACTCTAAGGGTCCATCCACAAGAATAGGCACTATATGGCTATCATTGTTGATAAAAGGAACATTGATTGATCTCAAGCCCTCGCGTATTAAAGAGGAATTATGCTTTATTTTTAATCTTAAGGTTTCTGCTACTTTTGATATTTCTATGCTTTTTAGTGAAGCAGCAGCAACGGAGGGGTTAATTGATGATGTAAATATAAAGCCAGGTGCAAAACTTCTTATATAATCAATTATTTGACTATTAGCCGCAATATAACCGCCCATTTGTCCAAATGCTTTCGATAGTGTTCCATTTATAATATCAATCTGATCTGATATTCCAAGTTCAGCAGCAACACCACTTCCTCCTGGTCCATAAAGACCTACAGAATGAACTTCATCTAAATATGTCAGAGCATTATATTTTTTGGCCAGTTCTGAAATCTCTTTTAAGGGGGATCTTATTCCTTCCATTGAATAAATAGATTCGAAAATAATTAACTTAGGAGAATCTATACTTGATTCCTTTAAAAGCCTTTCTAAATCATCAACATCATTGTGTTTGAAAATTGAATATTTAGCTTTACTGTTTTTAATTCCTTCAATTAAGGAAGCATGGTTCAATTGATCTGAAAAAATTTCTATATTCTCAATATTTTTACAAAGAATTGAAATTGTAGATTGATTTGCAGTGTAGGCAGAGGGAAAAACTAAAGCCGATTCTTTCTTATGTAAGTCAGCAAGACATTTTTCTAATCCTACATGGTATGAAGATGTACCTGAAATATTTCTGGTGCCACCTGAACCAGTACCTAGCTCATTAATAACATCTATACAAGTTTGCATAACCTCTGGGTGTTGACTCATATTTAGATAATCATTTGAGCACCAGATTTCTACTTCTCTATTTTTTCCATTATTATACTCTAAGGCTTTGGGAAAAAGATTCTGGTGACGATCAATTTCACGAAAAGTCCTATAAAGTCCTTCATCCTTAAGATCATTAAGCTTATCATTAAAGAAATCATCGTAATTCAATTTATTTTCCCCACATTCAAGTATTATCATAGGTGTTAATATTGATATGATAAAATATCAAGACTTAACATGCTAAATAATATTTTAGACATTATGTCGCATATTTCTATCAAGAAGGATAAAATAAGTCGATACTTTAAAATAAATTCGTGAGAAATTAGTTAATGATTAAAATTATTTCTAGAAAAAGTGATTTAGCTATTATTCAGTCTAAATTAGTTGGTAATGCAATTTCTAATTTCCGTCCTGATTTAGATATTAAATATATTTATAAAGATACACGAGGTGATATAGACCTTTCTACACCCTTGAGTAAGCTACCAGAAATAGGAGTTTTTACTACAGATTTAAGAAAAAGCCTTATTGACAATGATGCTGATATAGCAGTTCATTCTTGGAAAGATTTACCAATAAAGTTAGAAAAAGGTACTATTGTTGTAGGAACTCTGGCTCGCGCAGATATGAGGGACATACTATTAATTAAAAAAAATCGTATTAATTTAATCAAGGAAAGTAAATCTATAGAGGTATCCACTTCTTCTCCTAGACGATCTTACAATATTTCTTCTTTTTTGATCAAAGCTACTCCCTTTGATTTAAATACAGTATCTTTTAAGGATATTAGAGGAAATATTCCAACAAGACTAAATAAATTTATTGATGGTGAGTCAGATGGTATTGTTCTTGCTAAGGCTGCGCTTGATAGAATTTTAGAGAATAGCAATAAAGATCTAGCACAAAAAATTATAAATATTCTCCAGGAAACCCTTTGGATGGTTTTGCCTTTATCAGAAAACCCGTGCGCCCCAGCTCAGGGTGCTGTCGCCATTGAAGTTAACGAAAGCAGGGGTGATATAATAGACTTAGTAAAAAGTATTAATCAC
>Ga0115001_10000806_pt1 | contig 23635 bp, 20 predicted proteins | sample ArcticOcean_MG_C_12_FD_89869 | JGI IMG/M metagenome (GOLD analysis project Ga0115001, IMG submission 89869) | Marine microbial communities from western Arctic Ocean - ArcticOcean_MG_CB8_130 | ecosystem: Environmental > Aquatic > Marine > Oceanic | place: Arctic Ocean: Canada Basin | collected... | reverse complement strand
TTTTTATTTACATTAATTTTAACAATATTAAAATGTCATTATTTGATTTATCCCACTTTAAAGAAAATTGTCCAGTTGAGGCTAGAAATTATTTTAAAGAAATTTTAAATAAACTAGAAAGCATAGAAAAAAGATTAGATAGTTTAGAAAAGAAATCTTAAAAATTAATTTGTGAATAAAACCTGGCCAATTTCACATGTAATGAGAATAGATGCCCCCATAGAAGACTTATGGTCTTTGATTACAAAACCTGGAAATTTGAACTTATTTCATCCGTTTTGTAAATCAAATGAAGTTACTAAATGGGTTGGAGTTGGATCTAAAGATGTTTTGACATATCTTAACGGATTGACCTTTTTTAGAGATTTTATCGATTGGGAAAACAAAAAAGGTTACACCTTGCTAATAGGAAGAAAAAATGGACAAAAATCTAAAGTAGAGTGGAAAATAAATTCTTTAGATAATGAAATATTTTTATCAATTACAGCGTATCCCCATTTATTAAATTCATTTCCAAGATTTATTACATATATACCTTATAGTCTATTAATTAAACCTAAATTAAAAAAATATTTAAATTCTGTAATTAGTGGAATTAATTGGTATTTAGTTAATAAAAGACCAGTTCCAAAAAATCATTTTGGTAAACATGCTTGGTTTTCAAAATTTTAATATTTATGAAAAATTATTTTTTTATTCTGTTCTTTAATTGTTTGATTTTATTTTCTCAAGATGTAGATATTATTAATCCTTCAATGGAAATAGGTATTACAAATTGGAGAATGGTTAATGATAATGTAATGGGTGGAATTTCTTTCTCTGAGATGTATATTAATAATGAAAAAAATTTACTTTTCATTGGCAAGGTGTCGTTGGATAATAATGGCGGATTTGCTTCTTGTAGAATGAGTATAGAAAAAGGTACTTTAGAAGGTGTTAAGTCATTTAAAATAAGATTGAAAGGAGATGGTAAAACTTATAAATTTCGATTAAGTGAAGGTTACAGATCGGCTAATTACTCTGCAGATTTTAAAACTAATAATGGAACTTGGATAGATATAGAAATTCCATTAAAAAAACTTCAACCAACTTTTATGGGTTATTATTCTCGTTCATCTCCAAAAATTAAAATTGAAAACATGAGATTGATAGGTTTTCAAATTTCAGATAAACAAGAAGGAAATTTTGATTTAGAAATAATGTCAGTTAAGGGAATTTATTAATCTTGAATTCTCTCAATTTTTTTTAAGAAATAATCCAATTATTAATTATACATTTACAATGTTGATTTCCCAATCAACGTGTATTAAAAGTTCAAGAGTTTTATGGTCATTATTCTTGAGCTTTTTTTATTTACTATTGTGATTTCTTTTTTTATTATGATTAAATTTTCCCTTATTTTTTTTGAAGTTATTTCTGTTTTGTTGTTTTGGGGGTTCAATAACCGCATTTGGATCAGGTTCAAACCCAGGTTTAATTTTTGAGGGAATTTTAAGTCTAACTAACTTTTCAATATCTCTTAAATAATCTTTTTCATCGATACATACTAGTGATATTGCCTCACCTTTTGCTCCTGCTCTTCCAGTTCTTCCAATCCTATGAACATAATCTTCAGGGATATTAGGAAGTTCGAAATTCACTACATGAGGTAAAAGAGGAATGTCTAATCCTCTAGCAGCTATATCAGTTGCTACGAGAATTTCAATTGAACCATTTTTGAAACCAGCTAATGCATTAGTTCTAGCACCTTGACTTTTATTTCCATGAATTGCAGCAGCAGATATATTTGCTTTGATCATTTTTTTACAAAGCTTATTTGCACCATGTTTTGTTCTTGTAAATACAAGAACTTGTCTCCAATTACCCTCATTAATTAATTTAATTATTAACTCTGATTTTTTACTTTTATCAACCTTGTATACATATTGAATAATAGCTTCAACAGTTGTGTTTTCTGGGGATGTTTCAACTAAAATAGGATCATTTAAAATCCCTTTTGCTAATATTTTAATTTCTTTTGAAAAAGTAGCCGAAAACAACAAGTTTTGTCTACGTTTTGGGAGTAAATGCATTATTTTATTAATATCTCTTTGAAAACCCATATCTAGCATTCGATCAGCTTCATCTAAAACTAAAATCTCTACATTGCTTAATGATAATAACCTTTGATTTTCTAAATCCAAAAGACGACCAGGTGTTGCAATTAAAATATCAATTCCATTTCTAATCTTAGAAACTTGTGGTTTTTGATTCACTCCACCAAAAATTACACAAGAACGTAAGTTAATGTATTTACCGTATTCTATTACATTTTCAGAAATTTGTGCTGCAAGTTCCCGCGTAGGAGTTAATATTAATGCTCTAATTTTTTTATGATTTGAATTAGTTTGACTGGAAAGAATCTGTAATAAAGGAAGTGTAAAGCCTGCCGTTTTACCAGTTCCTGTTTGAGCAGAAGCCAAAACATCTTTTCTTTTTAAAATTAATGGGATAGCTTTTTCTTGAATAGGTGAAGGTTGAGAGTATCCTTTTTCGTTAATTGCTTTTAAAAGAGGCGGGATTAAATTAAGGTTATTAAATTTCATATATTGAAAAGCCTTTAATTTGCTTTGTGTTTTTTTATATTTCTTGTTATATACCTTTTCTAGGTTTTAGGAAAATGATTTTCGCAAATATAAAATTTCTATTGTCAACTTTTACCAAACTTATGTTGAATTAAATTTATAATTTTGAATAGTATGAAAAATTTACTTTTATTCCTTTTAATTATTTTCTTTATTTACAGTTGTAAATTCGATGATTATGATGATGTCTCATTAGATAATCCACTTGGGATATGTGTTGATGGATTGGCTATTAATAAAGTTACAGGTGTTTCTTATAAATGTAAAAATTACGATTTATTAGGTCAAGTTTCACTTGAAACTATGGGTGCGATTTCAGCTAGTGATTCATGGGGATGGACAGATCCGGTTACTGGCAAAGAGTTTGCATTAATTGGACTGGATAATGGCACGGGATTTATCGATATTTCTAACCCTACCAATCCAATCTATCTTGGTAAGTTACCAACTCAAACAGTTTCAACAATATGGAGAGATTTAAAAGTTTATAAAAATTATGTTTATATAGTTGCTGATTTTAAAAATAGTTTAAGTGATGCTGAAAAAAATCATGGTATACAGGTTTTTGATTTAACAAGACTCAGTTCAGTATCAAATCCGCCAGAAACTTTTAGTGCTGATTTTTTATATAAGGAACATGGTAAAGCTCATAATATTGTAATAAATCAGGATTCTGGTTTTGCCTACAGCGTAGGCTCTAATACATATTCCGGTGGAGTGCATGCTATTGATCTTAAAAATCCAATAAAACCAATTTTCTCCGGTGGTTTCTCTGAAGCTGGTTACACTCACGATGCTCAAGTAGTAATATATAATGGTCCTGATTCAGATTACACAGGAAAAGAAATTTATGTTGGAAGTAATGAAAATAAAGTGGTTATAATTGATGTGAGTGATAAGAAAAACATTAAATTAATTAGTACTGTCGAATATTCCAAAACTCAATATACACACCAAGGATGGTTCACAAGTGATCAAAAGTTTTTTATAGTTGGTGATGAGTTAGACGAGTTTAAAAATGAAGTTAGTAATACAAGATCTATTGTATTTGATTTTACAGATTTAGACAGTCCATCGGTTCATTATGAATTTTTTAATACAACGGATGCTATAGATCATAACGGTTATGTTTTAAAAAATAAGTTTTACTTAGCTAGTTATACTGCTGGATTAAGAATTATGGACATTTCTAATATTAATCAAAAGTCTATAGTTGAAATAGGTTTTTTTGATACTTACAATGAGAAGGAAGATTCGGGTTTGGCTTTCCCATTTAGAAATAACAGGTTAAGTAATTCTCAAGACGAAGACCACGACAATCCCAAAAAAGGAGATGCTGCAGAATTTAATGGAGCTTGGAGTGTTTATCCATACTTTAAAAGTGAAAACCTCATAATTAGTGATATTAATTCGGGATTGTTTATAGTAAAAAAACAACTTTAAATTATTGAAATGTTGAATTGTAAACTATAATTCGAAATTTATTTTAAAAAATATTAGTTTATATGATTAAAAAAATTCTTAAATATTAATTTTTTTGATATAAAATTTATATATTTGCGCTCATTTTAAAAGTAATAAAACACATATATTATGGCAAAGGAAACTTTCGATCGTTCAAAACCACACTTAAATATTGGTACTATTGGACACGTAGATCACGGTAAAACAACTCTAACTGCAGCTATTACAAAAGTTTTAGCAGATGCAGGATTTTCTGAAGCTAAAAGCTTTGATCAAATTGATAATGCTCCAGAAGAAAAAGAAAGAGGTATTACAATTAACACATCACACGTTGAGTACATGACAGCTAATCGTCATTACGCACACGTTGACTGTCCAGGTCACGCTGATTACGTTAAAAATATGGTAACTGGTGCAGCTCAAATGGATGGTGCAATTCTTGTAGTTGCTGCCTCTGATGGGCCTATGCCACAAACTAGAGAACACATACTTTTAGGGAGACAAGTTGGTATTCCTCGTATTGTAGTTTTTCTTAATAAAGCAGATCAAGTCGACGATGAAGAATTGTTAGAACTTGTTGAAATGGAAGTTAGAGACTTATTAAATTTCTATGAATATGATGGTGATAATGGACCTGTTATTTTAGGATCAGCTCTTGGAGCTTTAAATGGTGAACAAAAATGGGTTGATACTGTAATGGAGCTGATGAAAAATGTTGATACATGGATTGAGCTTCCAAAAAGAGATATTGAAAAAGATTTCTTAATGCCTGTTGAAGATGTGTTTTCAATTACTGGTAGAGGAACTGTAGCAACTGGTAGAATTGAAACTGGTGTTGCAAATACCGGTGATTCGGTTGATATTATAGGGATGGGAGCTGAAAAGCTTACTTCTACTGTAACTGGAGTTGAAATGTTTAGAAAAATTCTTGATAGAGGTGAAGCTGGTGATAATGTAGGTATCCTTTTAAGAGGAATCGAAAAAACGGATATAACTAGAGGAATGGTTATATGTAAACCAGGATCTGTTAAACCACACGGTAAATTTAAAGCTGAAGTTTATATTTTAAAGAAAGAAGAGGGTGGAAGACACACTCCATTTCACAATAATTATAGACCACAGTTTTATGTTAGAACAACTGACGTAACTGGAAATATTGAACTTCCGAAAGGTGTAGAAATGGTAATGCCAGGCGACAACCTTACCATTACAGTAGACTTAATTTCTCCAATTGCTTGTAGTGTTGGATTAAGGTTTGCTATTAGAGAAGGTGGAAGAACAGTTGGTGCTGGTCAGGTTACTGAAATTTTAGAATAAATAAATTAATAAATACCATAAAAGGTATCTGCAATTTGCGGATACCTTTTGTGGCTAAATATCTAGGGTGTAATAAACGACACCATTTAGAGACGGGTTTAGCTCAGTTGGTAGAGCACTGGTCTCCAAAACCAGGTGTCGGGAGTTCGAGTCTCTCAACCCGTGCAAAATTTGAAAATGAATATAGTTTCTTACATTAAAGAGTCTTTTTCAGAGTTGAAAGAACACGTGTCTTGGACTCCCACAAATGAACTTTCTCGACTTACAATGGTCGTGTTGGTTTTTTCTATAATTTTTGCATTACTTATTTGGGTTGCTGACACTATTTTATCAAGAATTATTAAAGTTTATTTCGATTTTATTAATTAATATATATGACAGATACAGATATTAAAAAGTGGTATGTTGTCAGGGCTGTAAGCGGTCAAGAAAACAAAATACGTTCTTACATGGAATCAGAAATTAATAGACTTGGTTTTTCTGACCTTGTTGAAGAAATACTTGTTCCTACTCAAAAAGTAGTACAAATTAGAAAGGGTAAAAAAGTAAATAAAGAGAAAGTTTATTTTCCTGGCTATATTATGATAAAAGCTAATTTGTCTGGTGAAATCCCTCATGTTATAAAATCTCTTCCCAATGTAATTGGGTTTTTAGGAGAAACAAAAGGTGGTGACCCTATTCCATTAAGAGCTGTTGAAGTCAATAGAATGTTAGGTAAAGTTGATGAGCTATCATCTGAAATTGAAAATATCTCAATTCCTTTTGTTAATGGTGAAAACATTAAAGTTATAGATGGGCCTTTCAATGGTTTTAATGGAACTGTTGAAAAAGTTAATGAAGAGAAGAGAAAATTAGAAGTTATGGTAAAAATATTTGGTAGAAAGACTCCTTTGGAGCTATCATATATGCAAGTTGAGAAGGTATAAATGTTACAATATAAATCGTTTTTTAAATAGCTTCCAATTATTTAGAAGATAATAAATATTAATAATGGCTAAAGAAATAGAAAAAGTACTGAAGTTACAAATAAGAGGAGGTGCTGCCAATCCCTCACCTCCTGTTGGACCTGCGTTGGGTGCAGCTGGTGTTAATATAATGGAGTTTTGTAAGCAGTTTAACTCGAGAACTCAAGATAAACCTGGTAAAGTTTTACCTGTAACTATTACAGTTTACAAGGATAAATCTTTTGAATTTGTTGTTAAAACTCCACCAGCAGCAGTACAGTTATTGGAAGCAGCTAAGATTAAAAAAGGATCTGGCGAACCTAACCGTAGTAAAGTAGCTACTGTTTCTTGGGATCAAATTAAATCGATCTCAGAAGATAAAATGGTTGACTTAAATTCATTTACAGTTGAGTCTGCTATGAAGATGATTGCAGGAACAGCTAGATCCATGGGTATCAAAGTCAAAGGTCAAGCTCCTTTTTAATTTTTAATTTAAGATTATGACAAAAATTTCAAAAAAGCGAAAAATTGCTTTAACTAAAATTGATAATACTAAGACTTATACACTAAAAGAGGCTTCTTTAGTTGTTAAAGAAGCTACTAATTTCAACTTTGATGCTTCCGTTGATTTAGCTATTCGTTTGGGAGTTGATCCTAAAAAAGCTGATCAAAATGTCAGAGGAGTTGTTACACTTCCTAATGGAACTGGAAAAGATGTTAAAGTTCTAGCCTTAGTAACACCTGATAAAGAAAAAGAAGCTACTGACGCTGGAGCTGACTATGTTGGTTTGGATGAATATCTACAGAAAATAAAGGATGGTTGGACAAATGTCGATGTTATTGTAACTATGCCGAGTGTTATGGGTAAATTAGGTCCTCTGGGTAAAGTATTAGGTCCAAGAGGTTTAATGCCTAATCCTAAAACAGGAACGGTTACAATGGACATAGCCAAAGCTGTATCAGATGTTAAAGCTGGTAAAATTGACTTTAGAGTTGATAAAACTGGTATTATTCACGCATCTATTGGTAAAGTATCATTTGATGCTGATAAAATATATGTCAATTCACTTGAATTAATTCAGAACATAATAAAGCTTAAACCTAATTCCTCAAAAGGAACTTATTTGAAGAGTATTTCTATGTCTAGTACAATGAGCCCAGGTATTAATATTGACACTAATATTAGTTAAAAAAAATAAAATGACAAGAGAAGAAAAATCTAAAGTAATTAAGAGGTTGACTGCTGAACTAGGCGAAAACACCAATATTTACATGACAGATGCTTCAGGTCTAAATGCTGTTGAAACAAGTAAGTTAAGAAGAGCTTGTTTCAAAGCAAATGTTAAACTTTCGGTTGTTAAAAATACTTTGCTCGCAAAAGCAATGGAGGCTTCTGAAAAAGACTTTGGAGAATTAAATCAGGTATTAGTTGGAAATACTGCGCTTATGTATTCAGAAGTTGGTAATACACCTGCTAAATTGATTAAAGAGTTTAGAAAAAAATCTGAAAAGCCAATTTTAAAAGGTGCAGCTATCGAAGATGCTGTTTATCTTGGTGATGATCAGGTTGGTATTTTAGCTAATATCAAGTCAAGAGAGGAATTAATTGGAGAGGTTATATCGCTATTGCAATCTCCAACAAAAAACCTTATCTCCGCATTACAATCAGGAGGTTCAATAATTTCAGGAGTTTTAAAAACTCTTGGAGATAGAAAAGAGTAAATAATAATAATAATAATAATAATAAATATTTATAAAATGGCAGATTTAAAAGACTTTGCAGAACAATTAGTTAATCTAACCGTTAAAGAAGTTAATGAGTTAGCAGAAATTCTTAAAAGTGAGTATGGTATTGAACCAGCAGCAGCAGCAGTAGTTTCAGCTGGTCCTGCAGCAGGTGGTGATGCTGAAGCAGCTGAAGAAAAATCAGAATTTGATGTAGTTTTAACTGCAGCAGGTGGTTCGAAATTAGCAGTTGTAAAACTCGTTAAAGAATTAACAGGTTTAGGCTTAAAAGAAGCAAAAGAACTTGTTGATAACGCACCAAGTAACATTAAAGAAGCAGTTTCAAAAGATGAAGCTGATGGATTTAAAAAGTCACTTGAAGAAGCTGGAGCCGAAGTGGAATTAAAATAATTCTCTCTTAGCCACAGTTTTTTAAAATTCCCTTGGTACAGGACTAACCTTCTGTACCAATAATTTTCGTTCTTTTAATTTAAATTGATTTTAATGCACAATATTACAAATAGATTAAACTTTGCTTCAGCTACTGACATCCCTAATTATCCTGACTTTCTAGATGTTCAGGTTAAATCTTTTAGAGATTTTTTTCAACTCGAAACTAAATCAGATGAAAGAACTGATGAAGGGCTTTTTAATACTTTTTTAGAAAACTTTCCTATTTCAGACTCTAGAAATCAATTTGTTTTAGAGTTTTTGGATTATTTTGTAGATCCACCTAGATATTCTATTCAAGAATGTATCGAAAGAGGACTTACCTACAGTGTTCCATTGAAAGCAAGGTTAAAACTTTTCTGTAACGATGAAGAACATGAAGATTTTGAAACTATAGTTCAAGATGTTTATTTAGGTGTGATTCCTTACATGACACCAAGTGGGACATTTATTATTAATGGAGCCGAGCGTGTTGTAGTATCTCAATTACATAGATCTCCTGGTGTATTTTTCGGTCAATCTTTCCATGCTAATGGAACTAAACTATATTCTGCCAGAGTTATTCCTTTTAAGGGATCTTGGATCGAATTCGCAACTGACATTAATAGTGTAATGTATGCATATATTGATAGAAAAAAGAAATTACCTGTTACAACTTTATTAAGAGCTATTGGATACGAAAGAGATAAGGATATATTAGAAATATTTGATTTAGCTGAAGAAGTTAAGGTTTCAAAATCTGGATTAAAAAAATATATTGGAAGAAAATTAGCAGCCAGAGTGTTAAACTCATGGTTTGAAGACTTTGTTGATGAAGATACAGGAGAGGTTGTTTCTATTGAAAGAAATGAAATTATTCTAGATAGAGAAGTTATAATAGATAAAGAGAATATTGCAGAAATTTTAGATACTAATGCGAAAACCATTCTTTTACACAAAGTTGATGGTCAATTTTCAGATTATGCAATTATTCACAATACTTTACAAAAAGATCCAACTAACTCTGAAAAAGAAGCAGTTGAGCATATATATAGACAATTAAGAAATGCTGAACCGCCAGATGAAGAAACAGCTAGAGGAATTATCGATAAGTTATTTTTCTCCGATCAAAGATATAACTTGGGAGAAGTTGGAAGGTATAGAATGAATAAAAAGTTAGGACTTAACATTGAAATGGATAAGTTAGTTTTAACTAAACAAGATATAATTACAATAATTAAATACTTAATTGAACTAATCAATTCTAAAGCTGAGATTGATGATATTGATCACCTTTCGAACAGAAGAGTAAGGACAGTAGGTGAACAGCTTTCTTCTCAATTTGGAGTTGGTTTGTCCAGAATGGCTAGAACTATTAGGGAAAGAATGAACGTTAGAGATAATGAGGTATTTACCCCTATCGATCTTATTAATGCTAAAACATTATCTTCTGTAATTAATTCTTTTTTTGGAACAAATCAATTATCTCAATTTATGGATCAAACAAATCCTTTAGCTGAGTTAACTCATAAACGTAGACTTTCTGCTTTAGGTCCTGGTGGTCTATCTAGAGAAAGAGCAGGCTTCGAAGTTAGGGATGTTCATTACACTCATTATGGGAGATTATGTCCAATTGAAACACCAGAGGGTCCGAATATTGGTTTAATATCTTCATTAGGAGTTTTTGCAAAAGTTAATAGCCTTGGATTTATAGAAACACCATATAGAAAAGTTGAAAATGGAGTGGTTGATCTTAAAAATCATTCGTATTTAAGTGCAGAAGAAGAAGAAGGTAAATTGATTGCACAAGCCAATATTCCAAAAGATAAAAATGGAAAAATACTTTCAGAAAAAGTTATTGCTAGACAAGAAGCAGATTATCCTGTAATTGATCCAACGCAAGTTGATTATACAGATGTTGCTCCAAATCAAATTGCATCAATATCAGCGTCTTTAATTCCCTTTTTAGAACATGATGATGCTAATAGAGCTTTAATGGGCTCTAACATGATGAGACAGTCTGTCCCATTACTTAGACCAGAATCTCCCATCGTCGGAACTGGTCTTGAAAGGCAAGTTGCTTCAGATTCAAGAGTATTAATTAATGCTGATCATGACGGGAAAGTTACCTACGTTGATTCTCAAAAAATTACACTTAAGTATAAACTTACAAGTGAGCAAAAATTAACGAGTTTTGATATTGATGAAAAAACTTATTCTTTGGTAAAATTTAGAAAAACCAATCAAGGTTCATGTATTAATTTAAAGCCTATTGTAAAAAAAGGAGATGATGTTTTAAAAGGCCAAGTTTTATGTGAAGGATATGCAACTCAAAAAGGTGAATTAGCTTTAGGTAGAAATTTAAAAGTTGCTTTTATGCCTTGGAAAGGATATAATTTTGAAGATGCTATAGTTATTTCAGAAAAAGTTGTTAGAGAAGATGTTTTTACTTCGCTTCACATTGATGAGTATTCATTAGACGTAAGAGACACCAAGCTTGGTATGGAAGAGCTTACTAACGATATTCCAAACGTTAGTGAAGAAGCTACAGCCAATCTGGATGAAAATGGAATGATTAGAGTTGGAGCAGAAGTTCATCCTGGAGACATTCTTATAGGAAAAATTACTCCTAAAGGTGAATCGGATCCAACTCCAGAAGAAAAATTACTTAGAGCTATATTTGGAGATAAAGCAGGAGATGTTAAAGATGCTTCCTTAAAAGCACCACCTTCATTAAATGGAATAGTTATTAATAAGAAATTATTTACAAGACCTATTAAAGATAAAAGAAAAAGATCTGAAGATAAAGATTTATTAAGTGATCTTGAGGTTCAATATGACAATAAGTTTAAAGAATTAAAAAATAAATTAGTTGAAAAACTTTACGTTATTTTAAGTGGCAAAACTTGCCAAGGAATATTTAATGATTTAGGTGAAGAAATTCTTCCTAAAGGAAAAAAATATTCTTTAAAAATGCTTAACCAAGTTGAAGAGTATACTCACATTGCGTCTGGTCAGTGGGCAGTTGATAAAAGCACTAATGCTTTAGTAGTTACTTTATTGCACAATTACAAGATTAAAGAGAATGATATTCAAGGTATGCATAGACGTGAAAAGTTTACTATTTCTGTTGGTGACGAACTTCCACCAGGAATTTTAAAATTGGCTAAGATATATATTGCTAAGAAAAGAAAACTTAAGGTCGGAGATAAAATGGCAGGAAGACATGGTAACAAGGGTATTGTTGCTAGAATTGTAAGGCAAGAAGATATGCCTTTCCTTGAAGACGGAACACCTGTAGATATAGTTTTAAATCCTTTAGGAGTTCCCTCAAGAATGAACATTGGTCAAATATATGAAACAGTGCTAGGTTGGGCAGGACTTAAGTTAGGAAGGAAGTTTTCTACTCCAATTTTTGATGGAGCTACTTTAGATCAAATAAATGAATTAACTGAAGAAGCAGGCTTACCTAAATTCGGTCACACTTATCTTTATGATGGTGGAACCGGAAAAAGATTTGATCAGCCAGCTACTGTTGGAGTTATTTATATGTTGAAATTAGGTCACATGGTTGATGATAAAATGCATTCGAGATCTATTGGTCCATATTCGTTAATTACTCAGCAGCCATTGGGTGGAAAAGCACAATTTGGTGGACAAAGATTTGGGGAAATGGAAGTATGGGCTCTTGAAGCTTATGGAGCATCAAGTACTTTGCAAGAAATTTTAACAATAAAATCTGATGATGTCCAAGGAAGAGCAAAGGCTTATGAAGCAATTGTTAAAGGTGAATCAATGCCTGCCCCGGGTTTACCAGAATCATTTAATGTATTAATGCACGAACTTAAAGGTCTAGGTCTAGATATTAGACTAGAAGAATAAAAACACAGTTAATTATGTCAAGAAAAATTGAAATTAATAAATCTCAGAAATTTTCAAAAATTTCGATAGGACTTGCTTCTCCCGAAACTATTTTAGCTTCATCAAGAGGTGAGATTCTTAAACCAGAAACAATTAATTATAGAACTCACAAACCTGAAAGAGATGGTTTGTTTTGTGAAAGAATTTTTGGACCTATAAAAGATTTTGAATGTGCATGCGGTAAGTACAAAAGAATCAGATATAAAGGTATTATCTGTGATAGATGTGGTGTTGAGGTTACAGAAAAAAAAGTTAGAAGAGACAGGGTTGGACACATTAATCTAGTGGTTCCAGTAGCTCACATATGGTACTTTCGTTCTTTACCAAATAAGATAGGTTATTTATTAGGTTTACCTTCTAAAAAACTTGATATGATTATTTATTACGAAAGATACGTAGTCATTCAGGCAGGATTAGCTGTAAATATTGAAGGAGAGCCTATTAATAAAATGGACTTTCTAACTGAAGAAGAATACATGAATATTGTTGATAATCTTCCTCAAGAAAATCAATTTTTAGATGATGAAGATCCAAACAAGTTTATAGCTAAAATGGGTGCTGAATGCTTAATTGATCTTCTATCTAGAATTGATCTAAATGAACTTTCATATGAGTTAAGACATAAAGCAAACACTGAGTCTTCTAAACAAAGAAAAATGGAGGCCTTAAAAAGACTTCAAGTTGTAGAATCTTTTAAAGATTCCAATATCAATAGAGAAAATAAACCAGAATGGATGGTTTTAAAGGCTATCCCTGTTATTCCACCTGAACTTCGTCCTTTAGTTCCGTTAGATGGAGGTAGATTTGCAACATCAGATTTAAATGATTTATACAGAAGAGTAATAATAAGAAACAATAGATTAAAAAGATTAGTTGAAATAAAAGCTCCTGAAGTAATTTTAAGAAATGAAAAAAGAATGCTACAAGAATCTGTAGATTCTCTTTTTGATAATACTAGAAAATCTTCAGCTGTTAAGACTGATGCAAATCGTCCGTTAAAATCCTTGTCAGACTCTCTAAAAGGGAAACAAGGAAGGTTCCGTCAAAACCTTTTGGGTAAAAGAGTTGATTATTCAGCTAGATCAGTTATTGTTGGAGGACCTGAATTAAAACTTTATGAATGTGGTCTACCCAAAGATATGGCAGCGGAACTGTACAAACCTTTTATTATTAGAAAGTTAATTGAAAGGGGTATTGTAAAAACAGTAAAGTCAGCTAAAAAAATTATCGACAGAAGAGAACCTTTGGTTTGGGATATTCTTGAAAATGTTTTAAAAGGGCACCCTGTACTGTTGAACAGAGCCCCAACCCTTCACAGACTTGGTATACAAGCCTTTCAACCTAGTTTGATAGAAGGTAAGGCTATCCAGGTACATCCTTTAGTTTGTACCGCTTTTAACGCAGATTTTGATGGTGATCAAATGGCTGTTCATTTACCTTTGGGGCCAGAAGCAATTCTTGAGGCACAGTTATTAATGTTAGCTTCACATAATATTCTAAATCCTGCTAATGGTTCTCCGATAACTGTACCTTCTCAAGATATGGTTTTAGGATTATATTATATGACTAAATTATTAAAATCTACTGAAAAATATAAAGTAAAAGGTGAAGGTTTGACTTTTTATTCCTCTGAAGAAGTTAATATAGCTTATAATGAAGAAATAGTCGAACTAAACGCTATGATAAAAATTAGAGCAAAAGACTTTAATGAATCAGGTGAATTAGTTAATAAAATTATTGAAACAACTGTTGGAAGAGTATTATTTAATCAAGTAGTTCCAGAAAAGGCAGGTTTTATTAACGAGGTCTTAACTAAAAAATCACTTCGTGATATTATTGGAAATATTCTAAAAGTAACTAGCGTACCAGAGACTGCTGAATTCTTAGATAAAATTAAAGATATGGGATTCTCTTTTGCGTTTAAAGGAGGATTGTCATTTAGTCTTGGAGATATTATTATCCCACCAGAAAAACATGAAATGATAGCAGAAGCTAACGTCGAAGTTGACTCAATTAAAGCTAACTACAACATGGGTTTAATTACAAATAACGAAAGATACAATCAAGTAATTGATGTTTGGACATCTGCAAATGCTACTTTAACCGAGTTAGCTATGAAAAGAATTAGCCAAGATCAACAAGGATTTAATTCTGTATTTATGATGCTTGATTCAGGAGCTCGTGGATCAAAAGAACAAATACGACAGCTTACAGGAATGAGAGGTTTGATGGCAAAACCTAAAAAAGCTAGTTCTAGTGGAGGAGAAATTATAGAGAACCCTATTCTCTCAAATTTTAAGGAAGGATTATCAATTTTAGAGTATTTTATTTCTACTCACGGAGCTAGAAAAGGTTTAGCAGATACAGCCTTAAAAACAGCTGATGCTGGATACCTAACTAGAAGACTAGTTGATGTTGCTCAGGACGTTATTGTTAATTTTGAGAATTGTAATACTTTACGAGGTATTTCAGTCGAATCTCTTAAGAAGAATGAAGAAGAAGTTGAATCTCTTGGCGAAAGAATATTAGGACGTGTATCATTACATGATATATACCACCCAGTTACAAATGAAATTATTGTTAATTCCGGAGTTGAAATTTCTGATAAAATAGTTAAACAAATAGAAAATACATCAATAGATACCGTTGAAGTTAGATCTCCTTTAACTTGTGAATCTCCTAAAGGAATTTGCGCTAAATGTTACGGAAGAAATCTTGCAACCGGTAAAATGGTTCAAAATGGAGAGGCAGTTGGAGTAGTAGCTGCTCAATCAATTGGTGAGCCTGGTACTCAGTTAACGTTGAGAACATTCCACGTAGGTGGTATTGCTGGAAATATTTCTGAAGAAAATAATTTGATTGTTAAATTTGATGGTCTTGCGGAAATAGATGATTTAAAGACAGTTAAAAGTAAAGATGCTGATGGTAATGTTACTAATGTTGTTATTTCTAGAACATGTGAATTAAAGTTACTAGATAATAAGACTGGTATTGTACTTAGTACTAATATTATCCCTTATGGATCTACCATTCTCATCAAGAATGGACAAAAATTAAAAAAAGATGATGTTGTTTGTCAGTGGGATCCATATAACGGAGTAATCATTTCTGAATTTGGAGGAGTTATTGAATATGAAAATATTGAACAGGGAGTAACTTATCAGGTAGAAATTGATGAACAAACAGGATTTAAAGAAAAAGTCATTTCAGAATCTAGAAATAAAAAAGTGGTTCCCACTTTATTAATTAACGATAAGAAGGGTAAAAACTTAAGAACTTATAATCTTCCTCTAGGTGCCCATTTAATGATTAATGATGGAGATAAAGTTGAAGAAGGTAAGATATTAGTTAAAATTCCAAGAAAATCTGCAAAATCCGGTGATATTACTGGGGGTCTTCCTAGAATCACTGAGTTATTTGAAGCTAGAAATCCATCCAATCCTGCTGTTGTTAGTGAAATTGATGGAGTAGTTAGTTTTGGTAAAATTAAAAGAGGAAATAGAGAAATAATTGTTGAATCTAAAACAGAACAAATAAAGAAATATTTAGTAAAATTATCTAATCAAATTTTAGTTCAAGAAAACGATTTTGTTAAAGCTGGAATGCCATTGTCCGATGGTTCTATTACCCCAAATGACATTTTAAATATAAAAGGACCTTCAGCTGTGCAACAATATTTAGTAAATGAAGTTCAAGAGGTTTACAGATTACAAGGTGTTAAAATTAATGACAAACATTTTGAAGTTTTAATAAGACAAATGATGCAAAAAGTTAAAATTCAAGATTCAGGTGATACTACTTTTCTTGAAGGTCAGTTAATTCATAAAAATGATTTTATTAAAGAAAATGACAATCTGTTTAGTAAAAAAATTGTAGAATCTGTTGGAGCATCTGAAAATTTCAAAGAAGGTCAAATTGTTAGTGCTAGAGAATTAAGAGACGAAAATTCTCTTATTAAACGAGAAGATAAAGAACTTGTAATTGCAAGAGATGCTGTAAATGCTACTGCTACTCCTATTTTACAAGGAATAACTAGAGCTTCGTTACAAACTAAATCATTTATATCTGCTGCTTCTTTTCAGGAAACTACCAAAGTACTTAACGAGGCTGCCGTTGCTGGTAAGATAGACGGTTTAGAGGGATTAAAAGAAAATGTTATTGTAGGGCATAAAATTCCTGCCGGTACAGGAAATAGAAAATTTAATGATATAATTGTAGGTTATGCTGATGAGTACGAAGAATTACTTGCTGCAAAAAAAATAGATTTATAATGAAAAATATGAATGAGAAGAAAGGAAATATAAACCTTGAGTTAGATGAAAATTTAGCTCAAGGAACTTATTCTAATTTAGCATTAATAAATCATTCGGTTTCAGAGTTTGTAGTTGATTTTATAAATATCATGCCTGGTGTACCAAAGGCTAAGGTAAAGTCGAGAATAATTTTGACTCCACAACATGCAAAAAGATTTTCAAAGGCATTAAATGAAAATATTTCAAGATTTGAAAAGTCCCATGGAGAGATTAAAGATTATGATAAACAACAATCTGTTAATTTAAACTTTGGTCCTACCGCGGAAGCCTAGTTAAAATTCAGATTTATAATGAAATTTTATTGATTTAAATTTTTGTTTCGTCATCTCTAATGAGAAAGATGAGTCAGCTAAAAAAACTAAATTTTTACTTTTATCTTTAGCTAAAAATTTATTTTTTAATTTTTTAAATTCAATAAACTCATTACTAATTTTTTCAGTACTTTCTACCCAACATGCTTTATGAATATTAATATTTTCATAAGAACATTTTGCTCCATATTCGTGTTCTAATCTATACTGTATAACTTCAAATTGAAGTGCACCAACAGTTCCAATTATTTTTCTTCCGTTTAACTCAAGTATAAATAATTGGGCAACTCCTTCATCCATTAATTGGTCAATCCCTTTCGCTAATTGTTTAGATTTCATAGGGTCTTGGTTGTTTATAAATCTAAAATGTTCAGGCGAAAAACTTGGTATTCCTTTAAAATTAATTTTTTCTCCTTCTGTAAAGGAATCTCCTATTTTAAAGTTTCCAGAATCATGTACGCCAACAATATCACCAGGATATGACTCATTTACAATTTCTTTTTTTTCTGCAAAAAATGCATTTGGACTACTAAACTTAAAATTTTTATTTATTCGTACATGATGATACGGTTTATTTCTTTTAAATATTCCAGAAACTATTTTAATAAAGGCTAATCTATCTCTGTGTTTAGGATCCATATTTGCATGTATTTTAAATACAAAACCTGAAAATTTTAATTCATTTGGATTAATAATCCTCTCAATACTTTCCTTAGGCAAAGGGGAAGGTGCTATTGATATAAAGCAATCAAGTAGTTCTTTTACTCCAAAATTATTTAAAGCTGATCCGAAAAATACAGGTTGTTGTTTACAACTTAAATAATCACATTGATTAAATTTTGGATAAACTTCTTTAATTATATTAACTTCTTCTTTTAATTTTTTAGAAGGCTTTTCTCCTATAAATTCATTTAAACTTTTGTCTTCTAAATCAGTGATGTTTACTGTTTTTGATATCCTTTGTTTATTGTCTTGATTAAAAAGCATTAAATTTTTCTCCCAAATATTATAAATTCCTTGAAAATCGTATCCCATTCCAATAGGAAAACTAAGAGGGCAAACACTGAATTTCAATTTTTTTTCTAATTCATCTAATAAGTCAAAAGCATCTTTACCTTCTCTGTCCAGTTTATTTATAAATACTATGACAGGAATCTGTCTCATTCTACAAACTTCAACTAGCTTTTCAGTTTGTTCTTCTACTCCTTTGGCTACATCAATGACTACAATTACACTATCTACGGCTGTAAGAGTTCTAAAAGTGTCTTCTGCGAAATCTTTATGTCCTGGTGTGTCTAAAATATTAATTTTTCTTTCATTATAATTGAAAGCTAGAACTGAAGTTGACACAGAAATCCCTCGTTGTCTTTCAATTTCCATAAAGTCACTAGTCGCTCCTCTTTTAATTTTATGAGATTTTACAGCTCCAGCCTCATTTATAGCACCTCCAAATAAAAGTAGTTTCTCGGTTAAAGTAGTCTTACCTGCATCCGGATGAGAAATAATTCCGAATGTTCTTCTCTTATTAATTTCTTCTTTGAATCTCATATTAATTTTAATATTCAAAAATAGCGTTGTTTTTTTAATTTATAATATTTAATATTTCAAATTTTGTAACTTTGATAAATGGTTAATGAAATGGTGATATTAGTTGATGATAATGATAATCAATTAGGTTTAATGGAAAAAATTGAGGCTCATGAAAAAGCTTTGCTTCACAGAGCTTTTTCTGTTTTTATTCTTAATGATAATAAACAGCTACTTCTCCAAAAAAGAGCATTAAATAAATATCACTCTCCTGGGTTATGGACTAATACTTGCTGTAGCCATCCCAGAGACGGAGAATCGGTAATAGATGCTGGAATAAGGAGACTTGATGAAGAAATGGGTTTTAAAACACAACTTAATAATTTATTTTCTTTTGTCTACAAAGCTAGATTGGATAACGGTTTAACAGAACATGAATATGACCATGTCCTTTTGGGTAAATATAATAAGGATCCTTTAATTAATGAATTAGAGGTTTGTGATTGGAAGTGGGTTGATTTAGATGCTTTAAGCAATGATTTAGTTATTAACCCCAAATCATATACAGTATGGTTTAAAATAATTTTTGAAAAATTTTATAAAAATATTAATTAAATGAAAGTAACCGTAAGCAGAAAAGCACATTTTAATGCAGCTCATAGATTGTTTGTTAAGAATTGGAGTGACAAGAAAAACATGGAAATATTTGGAATTTGTAGTAACACAAATTATCATGGGCACAATTATGAAATAATAGTGGATATTACCGGAGATGTTGATCCGTTAACTGGAATGGTTATTGATTTAAAAGATTTAAAAGATATTATTAAAAACAAAATAGAAAATATTTTAGATCACAAAAATCTAAATTTAGATATAGATTATTTCAAGAAAGTAGTTCCTACAGCTGAAAATATTTGTATTTTTATATGGAATATTTTAAGAAAAGAAATTGAGATGGCTATGGGGTTAGAAGTGACATTATACGAAACTCCTAGAAATTTTGTTAAATACAATGGTAATTAAATAATAAAAAATGGCTAGTATAAAAAATTTAAAAAAAGATTTGAATAATGTAATTGGTGAAATCATTCAAAACATTAATTTATGGGAGCTAGAGAGTTCAGAAAAAGATCTTAAAAAAAGCGAAAAATTAACAGATGAATGTTTTGTAGTATTTGATTTGTTAATTAAAAAAATACATCAAAAAGACGTAAAAAATAAAAATACACATTACAAGTCTATCAGTTTAGAATTAACCCAAAAAGCTAGTGAGTTGGTTAAATCTTTTAATGAGTTGTAGATTATTTTAGACTAATAGTCTTTTCTAGTAATTTCCCGTATTTTGAATTCAAAACATCTTTATTTAAAGAATTCTTTATTGTATCTAATATTATTTTACTTCCTTGAGAAAATTCATTTAAAGCAATAAATGGAGCTACATGACTGTTTCCATTAGTAACAGAATAATTAAGACTGTAGAGATACTGTCTTTTGTCTAAATTTTGTATTTTATTCTCAATTAACTTAACACTATCTAATTGTTTCTTTTGAGATTTTAACAGAGATAATTTGATTAAATCTAGTCTTTTGAAGTTAAATTGTTTAATGATTTTTAAATATCCTCTGTAAATAGAGTCATTATAAGATCCAGAAATATCAAATTCAGAATTAAATTTTTTGAGACTAGTCTTTATAAAAATATCTCCTTTTTCACCAAAAAATTCTATTCTATTATCATTTTTAGAAACATCAAGGTTTAAATAAAAAATTTCAGGAGAACTAATTTCATAATTTAAAACAATTGCCCCTTTTTCATCAACAAAAACCGAATCAATATTTATTAAAGTTGAGTCTTGTATTTTTTGAAGATAGATATTTCCTTTTTTGAAACCGTCAATAGATACATTGACATTCATTTGCTTTTTTTTATTTGAACAACTAATAGTTAAAAAAAAAAGAAATAATAAAATAAATTTTTTCAAAGTTTTGTAATTTGGATTGTAAATATGATAAAATTTATTTTAGTTAAAAAATAAATCATTTACTTATTGGATTTATACTTTTCCAAGTCCAATAAATTAAACCAAATTGAACAATAATTCTAATAACTAATAAATAAACAGGAGCGCCTAAACTGTAATTGGGAATTAACATATTAAAATGAACAGAAAGGAATATCAGTAACATTATTATGATTCCCCATAGGCAAAGATTTCTGTATTTTTTAAAGACTACTCCAATTCCTAAAATCACTTCAACAATACCACTTGCCAAAACAAATTCCAAATGATAGGGAAGGTAGCTTGGCATCATTTGTATATAAAACTCAGAATTAGTAAAATGAGCTATTCCAGCACATATATAAATCAATCCAATTATATATGCATTCAAATTTTTCAATACAATTACTTTATGAAATCTAGACTTCTTTTAATAAATGACGTTAAGTTTTCTCCTTTTAACAAGTTTTGAGATAATTTTGCAAGATCTAAAGATTGATTAATTAATCTTTTCTTTTTATCCTTATTTTTTGATTTTAATATTTCAGAACAGATTGGATTATTTACATTAATTATTAAATTATACATCTCTGGCATATTTCCAAACATACTGTTACCTCCACTTTGTTGCATTTCCTTCATCCTTCTCATGAATTCTGGAAAGGTAATTGTAAATGGAGCTGCATCACTATCCATAGCTTCTAGTTGAACTGTATACTTTTCTTTTGGAACAAATTCTTCAATTACACCCTTTAATTTGTCTTTTTCTTTTTCATCAAGTTTTGAAATTTCTTCACTATCTTTTTTGATTAATTTATCTATTACATCTGAGTCAACTCTTGAAAAAGCAACTTTATCATTACTTGATTCAATTTTTTGTATTAGATGACTTATTATTGGAGAATCTAGTAAAAGAACTTCATATCCTTTTTCTTTAGCCGCTTCGATGTATGGGTGTTGTTCATCTTTATTAGATGCATAAAGAATAATTAGTTTTTCATCTTTATCAGTTTGAGTTTTAGAAATTTTATCTTTTAACTCTTGAAAAGTGAAAAATTTATCATTCACCGTTGGATATAAAGCGAATTTTTGAGCTTTATCATAAAACTTTTCTTCGCTAAGCATTCCGTATTCTATAACAACTTTAATATCATTCCATTTTTTCTCAAATTCTTCACGATTTTTAGTAAAAAGAGAATTTAATTTATCTCCTACTTTTCTTGTTATGTAATTACTTATTTTTTTTACAGCTCCATCTGCTTGTAAATAACTTCTAGAAACATTTAAAGGTATATCAGGTGAATCTATAACACCTCTAAGAAGAGTTAGAAATTCTGGAACTATTCCCTCTACATTATCAGTAACAAAAACTTGGTTCTGGTATAGCTGAATTTTATCTTTTTGAACATTTATATCATTTGAAATTTTAGGAAAGTATAATATTCCAGTTAGATTAAACGGGTAATCAACATTTAAATGAATATTAAAAAGAGGTTCTTCAAATTGCATTGGATATAGCTCTCTGTAAAATTCTTTGTATGAATTTTCATCTAAATCAGAGGGTGCTTTAGTCCATGCTGGATTAGAGTTGTTAATAATATCATCAACGGTTTCTTTGACTTCTTTTTCTTTATCTCCCTTTCCAATTTTATTAGTTATTTCTTTAGTTCCAAATTTGATTGGAACTGGCATGAACTTATTATACTTAGAAAGTAAGGTTCTTATTCTTGATTCTTCTAAGAATTCTTTAGAATCTTTATCAATGTGAAGAATTATTTCAGTTCCTCTATCTTTTTTGTCGCTTTTTGAAAGAGTATATTCAGGAGATCCATCACAAATCCAATGAGCTCCGCTATCATCCTTGTAAGATTTTGTGTTTATTTCTACTTTTTCAGCTACCATGAACGCTGAATAAAATCCAAGTCCAAAATGACCAATTATTCCGGTGTCTTTTGCCGAATCTTTATATTTTTCTAAAAACTCTTCTGCACCTGAAAATGCCACTTGGTTAATATATTTTTTAACCTCATCAATAGTCATACCTATACCTTGATCTATAATATGTAATTTTTTTCCCTTTTTATCAATTTTTATTTCAATAATAGGATTGTCTATTTTGATTTTATTTTCTCCAATACTACTTAAGTGTTTTAATTTAGAAGTAGCATCGGTTGCATTTGATATTAGTTCTCTAAGAAATATTTCGTGATCACTGTATAGAAACTTCTTAATTAGTGGAAATATATTTTCTACCGATACGTTAATTTTACCTTTTGCCATGATTATTTTTTTTTTAGATAAATCAAATCATATACCAAACAACTGTTAGTGACAAATTGACACTATTTAATGATTTTTTTTTATATTATTGATTGATTATTTTTTATTTAAATTGCACTAAACAACAACTAAATATTTATGTTCAATTCAAAAATTAGTGGTCTTGGTTATTATGTTCCTGATAACATAGTAACTAACAATGATTTGTTAAAAATAATGGATACTACAGATGAATGGATTCAAGAAAGAACAGGAATTAAAGAAAGACGTTGGATTGATCCCAAAACTGATGATAATACATCTTCAATGGCTGTAAAAGCTTCAAAAATAGCAATTGAGAGGTCCGGTTTGAAAAAAAATGATATCGATTTTATCGTGTTTGCTACATTAAGTCCAGACATGTATTTTCCGGGAGGAGGAGTTCGTGTTCAGGACATGCTAGATATGCCTACAATTGGTGCTTTAGATGTTCGTAACCAATGTTCTGGTTTTGTCTATGCAATTTCTGTTGCGGATCAGTTCATAAAAACGGGTATGTACAAGAATATTTTAGTTATAGGGTCTGAAAATCATTCTGGAGCATTGGATAAAACAACAAGAGGAAGAGGTATTACTGTTATTTTTGGTGACGGAGCAGGTGCTGCAATTTTATCCAGAAGTGAAGTTAAAGGAAGAGGAATATTATCTTCTCATCTTTATTCTGAGGGTAAACATGCTAGAGAATTAATGATGGATGGTCCTCATACAGGGAGATGGGTTCCTGAAATATTAGCTGAA
>Ga0115001_10000796_pt1 | contig 23765 bp, 27 predicted proteins | sample ArcticOcean_MG_C_12_FD_89869 | JGI IMG/M metagenome (GOLD analysis project Ga0115001, IMG submission 89869) | Marine microbial communities from western Arctic Ocean - ArcticOcean_MG_CB8_130 | ecosystem: Environmental > Aquatic > Marine > Oceanic | place: Arctic Ocean: Canada Basin | collected... | reverse complement strand
CTTGTCATCAACGCCTTTTACCTTACTAGCGTCAGGTCTGGTTAAAGTTTCACCAATTTGCATATTGTAAGGAGGGTCAGCAAAAACTAAATCAAAAGTTTTGTCAGGAATTTTTTTTAATTCGAGAAGACTATCTCCGTTGACAATTTTATTAAAAAATTTTGACATTTTTAGATTCAACTTTAAATTGAATCCTAGGTCAAACAGTTTTACGTGAAATCGTATGCCTCTTGTGTTTCAGATTTTTATCTTAACAACATATTGTGTATCGGCTTAAAATCTTTCCTATGATGAGAAGTAATTCCAAATTTTTTTAATCCTTCCATATGAGCTTTAGTTCCATAGCCAAAATTTCTTTCCCACGCATAATGAGTAAATTTTTCTGATAATTTAATCATAAGTAAATCTCTATATGTTTTTGCTATAATTGAAGCGGCACCAATACATTTAATTTTTTCATCTCCTTTAATAATTGTTTTATAATTCTCTAGTCCTTTTGGAGCAAAGGGACCATCTATGAGTATTTCATTGGGTTTTTTTTCAAGCTTATCAATAGCTCTTTTCATTGAAAGCAAAGAAGCTTGTAAAATATTAATTTTAAATATTTCTTCAACAGAAGCTACACCGATTGCATAATAAGAATTCTGTTTAATAATTTTTGCTATTCTCAATCTATTTTGAAAATTAATTCTTTTTGAATCATTAATTAACTTTAAATCTATTTTATCGTTAAGTATTACCGCGGCTGAAACTACAGGCCCTGCTAAGCAGCCTCTACCAACTTCATCTACACCGGCTGTTATTAAATTATTTTCCAATATTAATCTTAAGATTTAAAATCTTCTTTTTAATCATTTTAAGATCTATCCATGAAAATTTTTTTTGATCAGGCTGTCTCATTAAAAAAGCAGGATGAAAAGAAGCAATAATTGAGGTGCTACATCTTCCTATTTTTTTGTCAATCCACTTACCTCTGATGTCAGATATGACTTTATCATTACCAATAATTGCATTTAAAGCAGTGCTTCCTAAAAGAATTAAAATTTGAGGGTTTATAATTTCTACATGTTTAATAATGTAGGGAAGATAACGAGCAATTTCTGTTTCGGTTGGATTTCTATTTTCAGGCGGCCTATAATTAACCACATTAGAAATATAAACATTATCTCTGTCTAAGTTAATTGATAACAACATTTTATCTAATAGTTCTCCTGTCCTGCCAATAAACGGAACACCTTCTAAATCTTCATTTGCTCCTGGACCTTCTCCAATAATCATAATTTCTGCTTCAGGATTACCATCAGAAAAAACAATATTAGTTGAGTTTTTTTTTAACTCACAATTTTTAATTCTACTAATCGAATCTTTAAGTTCTTGGAGTTTTCCACCCTTAGGTCCTTTGATGGATATATTACTATTGATTTTATAACGATTTATAGCCTCATTCTCATATATTAGGTTATGATTAATTAAACTATAATATTTAATTAGTTTTATTAATTTAGTATTAATTTTTTTTGTCATTTAAATAGTTATGAAAAACTTAAAAGCTCAATTCAAGATAATAATTTATCTTTTTTTATTCCTAAATACATCCAACGTTATTTTAGCTAAAAATTCAGACAAATTTTCTAAAGCAGATGATGTATCAAACTACCTTTCAGGTGTTTTGTCTATAAATGACAACCAATATACGAAATCTTATGACTATTTAAAATCACTAAATAACCTAGAAGACAGTCACTACATTTACGCTCAATACTATCAATATTCGCTAATAACTCTCGGTAAGTTTAAAGAAGCTGCCAAATATTCTAAAAAACTAAATGATAAAAAACTTGATAATTTTGAAAGTAATTTAATAAGTGCGATTTATCATCTTAAAGATAAAAATATTAAAAAAACTTTATTTTACCTAAAAAAACTAGATAGCAAAAACCAACCTGGAACAATACAAGATTTATTGTCTACATCCTTAAATGCTTGGGTTAATTTTAAAAATATTACCAATCTTGAATCAGGACTTAGTCTTTTAGATCTTATTCCTGATAAGTTTAAAGGTGTAAAAGATATTCAAAAAACTCTTGCTTATTGTTATTTCGATTCACTGAAAACAGACGAAATGTTCAAGCAATTAACATCTAATCCTGACATCAATTATTCAAGGTATCATTTTTTTCATTCTAACTATTTGATTTCAAAAAATGAAGAAAAAAAAACAAAAGAGGTTATTGAATCTTCACTCGTCCTATATCCAAAAAATTTAATGCTCAACCAATTAAAATTAGATTTTAAGGAAAAAAAAGAATATCAAAATAAATTTGACTGCAAAAATCCTACAGACGTAATTGCTGAAATATCTTATGTTGTGTCGAATGTTTTAGCTTCACAAAAAAATTATAAAGCGTCTAATTTCTATTTAAACTTAGCTAAATATTTAAATCCAAGTTTTATTTCATTCGATTTACTGTATGCGGAAAATTTTTTATTCATACAAGAATACGATGAAGCTAAAAAAATTTATAATAAAATAAAAAAAAATGGCAAGGTCTACAATTGGTACGCATCAAAACAAATTGCATCTATTTATATTGAACAAGACAGGAAAGAAGATGCTGCAAAAAGTCTAAAAAAATCATTCAAAAAAATAATAAATCCAACAATTTATGAAATATTTGATTATGCTGAGTTTTTAAAAAATAATGAAAAATTTGAAGAATCAATTAAATATTACACTGAGCTATTAAACTTAATTAAAAATAAAGATATTCTCTATGGACAAGCAGTGGAAAGCAGAGGTATTGCTTATGAAAGAACCAATCAATGGAGCAATGCTGAAATTGATCTACTTGATGCATTAAAAGTTTCGCCCAAAGACGCTTATGCAATCAACTATCTTGCTTATTCTTGGATAGAGAAAGGGATTAACATTAAAAAATCTTTAGAAATGCTTAAGAAAGCAAATAAGTTAAAACCTAATGATGGTTACATTACAGATTCTTTAGGTTGGGCTTTATTTAAATTAAAGAATTACAAAGAAGCAAAAAAGTATCTAGAGCAAGCAATGAAACACATGTCCTCCGATCCAGTAATTAATGATCACTACGCTGACGCATTGTGGATGAACAATAAAACATTACAAGCTCGATATTACTGGAATTATGTTTTGAAATTAAACAAAACAGAAGAAAAATTAAAAAAAAAAATTGAGCAAAAATTATTATTCGGTCTTAAAAGCTAAATAAGCAATGATTAAATCTTTTTGTAAAGTTAATCTATTTCTAAAGGTCCTCAAAAAAAATAATGCAGGTTTACACGACATACAAACCACAACAATGCTTATAAATTTGCATGACAAGATAAGTATTAAAAAAATAAAAAAGGCAAAAGATATAGTAGTTTTTAGTGGTCCTTTTAAAAAAAAAATAAACAGTAGCACTAACACGGTATCTAGTGCCATGTCATTATTAAGAAGTCAGAGTTTAATAGACTTTAATACAAAATATAAAATTATTATAAATAAAAAAATTCCAGTATTTGCTGGTCTAGGAGGTGGAACTGCTAATGCCGCAACTGTAATCAAGTATTTTTTAAGAAATAAAATAAGTTCAAAGTTATTAGAAGTATTTGAAAATAAAATAGGTTCAGATTTAAGGTTATTTTTTTTTGATCATTCCTTCCAACAAAATTTAAAAAACTTAAAAAAATTTAAAAAAAAATATAAATTTTACTTTGTATTAGTCTATCCCAACATAAAATGCTCAACAAAAGAAATTTATTCAAAAGTAAAAACATTTAGTTCACCACTAAGAATAGACCCATCAAGAATATCCAGCAAAGATAAATATGATAATTTTTTAAAAAATGAAGTAAATGACCTGCAAAAAATTGTAGAAAAAAAATACAAAAGAATCAAAAATATTTTGAATCTTATCAAATATCAAAAAAATTGTTTGCTCTCTAGAATGACAGGTTCTGGTTCAGTTTGCTTTGGAATATTCCATGATAGAAAGTCAGCTAATTTTGCAGTTAAGGTTTTAAAGAGGAAATTTCCAAATTATTGGTGTGAACTTACAAAATCTATTTAATTATTTGTATTTATGGTATATCAAACCATTATTATTGGGGCATAGCCAAGCGGTAAGGCAACGGTTTTTGATACCGTCATCCTAGGTTCGAATCCTAGTGCCCCAGCCAAAAAAATGGAAAAACTATCAAAAAATAAAAATTTATTCCACAAGATAAAAAAAATATTTTTTCCTTTTTATAATTCAAAAGAAATTCAAAAATTATTTAACATTCTCGAAAAAAATAAAGAAAATAATACTGAAGTTGCTAAGTTTGTTGGTGGTTGTGTCAGAAATTTTTTATCAGACGAAAATATAGACGATATCGATATTGCATCTATTTTTTCTCCGGAGAAATTAAAAGAAAAGTTTAAAAATTCAGAGTTCAAAATTATAGATACCGGTATAGAACATGGCTCTGTGACAATTGTTGGAAGTGTCAGTAAATATGAAATTACAACTTTAAGGAAAGACATTAAGACGGACGGTAGACGTGCGGAAATTTCTTTTATAGATGATTGGCAACAAGATTCAGAGCGAAGAGATTTTACCATAAATGCTATCTACATGAATAGAAGAGGAAAAATATATGACCCGCAAAACGGGAGGTATGATTTAAAAAAAAAAGAAATAAACTTTATTGGGGATTTTAACTCCAGAATAGAAGAAGATTATTTAAGAATAATTAGATTCATTAGATTTTCAATTCACTACAACTGCAAACAGTCTGACCCAAAAATAATTGAGTCTATTAAGCTAAATCTTAATGGTGTAAAAAATCTTTCTAAAGAAAGAATTTTAGGTGAACTTTATAAAATATTTGAATTAAAAAATATTAATAATATTATAGAGAATAGGGATATAAAAAATATTTTTTCGGTTATATTTCCTGAGTTTAAGTACCTAGATAGAATTAAAAATTTTTATTTCTTGTTAAAAACCAATACTATTACACAAACACCAGAAGGAATTTTCTCTATTTTTCTAATAGATGAAAAAGATAATTTTGAATATTTCTGCCATAAATATAAAATTTCTAATAAACTTAAAAAAGACCTAAGTTTTATTGCAAATAGTTACGTAAAATTTAAAGAGGAAAAAAGTTATATAAAAAAAGATTTAAAAAAAAATATACATAAATTCGGAAAGATTAATATTAAAAGATTAATAGTTTTTATCTATTGTGCGGAAAAAAAATTTTCTTTTGACTTATTGAAAAAAACATTTGATGAAGTTGATAAAATAAAAATTCCAAATTTTCCATTTAATGGAAAGTATGTAATGGATCAAGGATTAGAGGATGGACAAAAAATTGGTTTAGCGCTTAAAGAACTAGAAAAAGAATGGATTCATAATAATTTTAATTTAAAACATCAAGAAGCTATTTCTATTATCGATCAAATAAAAAAACTAAATATATTGAATACCTAAGATTTCAAAAGTTTTTTCACCCGAAGGCGTCACAACAACTACCATGTCTTCACAAATTTTACCTATGAGCGCTTTACCTATAGGTGATTTATAATAGATTAAATTTTTTGAGATATCAGCTTCCTCTTTACCTACAATTTTGTAAGTTTGTTTCTTATTGATCTCTAAATCTTTTACAGTTACTGTTGAACCAAAAATTACGTTACCGTTATTTTCAATTTTTTTAACATCAATTACATTTGCTCTCGCAATAACGTCATTTATTTCTATGACTCTGCTTTCCATTTGAGCTTGTTGCTCTTTTGCTGCGTGATATTCGGCATTTTCTTTTAAGTCACCATGAGATCTTGCTTCTGCAATGGAAGCAACAATTTCTGGTCTTTTTATATTTTTAAGAATATTTAGTTCTATCTTAAGCTTTTCTAAACCTTCAACTGTTATTGGTTCTTTATCCATTTTATTTCCATTTAGCTTGAGGCGGCAAAGACATTAAAATTGAATCAGTATTACCACCCGTATTTAATCCAAACTTCGTACCTCTATCATACAAAAGATTAAATTCAACATACCTTCCTCTTTTGTATAATTGGTTTTCTTTATCTTTTTTATCCCAATTTAATCTTCTTTTATTAATTATTGTTTCTTTTACTATATCTATAAACCCAAGACCGAGCTCTTGCACAAATTTAAAATTTTTTTCCCAATTTTTAGTTTCATAATCAAAAAATATTCCTCCTATGCCACGTGGTTCTTTTCTGTGAGGTAAATAAAAATAATTATCACACCACTTTTTATATTTATTGTAATCTTTATGATTTGATAAACATATTTTTTTTAGTTTTTGATGAATAATTAATTTTTCTTTTGTATCTTTAAAACTTGGCGTTACATCTATGCCTCCTCCAAACCAATCTTTTGAAGTCGCAATAAATCTCGTATTAAAATGAAACGCCGGTATTTTAGGATTTTTCATATGAGCAACCACAGATATTCCTGATGCCCAATATTTTCCATTTTTTTCGGCTCCTAAAATTTTAGATCTAAAAGTTTTTTCAAATTGGCCAGATACAGTTGATTGGTTTACTCCAATCTTATCAAATAATTCACCACCACTTAAAAGAGCAGAGACTCCACCACCTTCGGTCTTATTATTTTTTTTCCATTTTCTTTTAATAAATATTTTTATTTTTTTTCTATTTTCTTTACTAGTTTCATTTTCAAGTAATTGAAACTGATTAATAATTTTATTTTGTAAGGATCTAAACCATTCGTTAACATTTTTTTTTTTTATTTCTATTAAGTTTTTCATTTAAAAAAATTATTTTGTTTAAGAGCTTCAGAAGCGACTATCGCAACAGTCATTGCTACATTAAGCGATCTTGCTTTTCCACTCAAGGGTACTTTTAATTTATTCTTTATTTTTTTATGAACTTTATCTGGAACGCCAGCGCTTTCTCTGCCAAAAAAAAGAAAATCATTTTTTCTGAATTCAAATTGATGATAAAGTTTCTTAGATTTAGTTGTCATTAAAATTATTCTAGATTTTGAATTTTTTTTTATAAAATTTGTAAAGTCTGGGTATCTAACTATTTGGCTAAGTTCAATATAATCCATGACCACTCTTTTAAACCTTGAGTCGTTTAAATTAAATCCACACGGCTCAATAATATGAATCTTTAAGCTTAAACAGGCTGACAACCTAACAATAGCAGCTGTATTTTGTGGTATATCTGGTTTATAAAGTACTACATTTATCATTATCGTTTAATTTGTGTGTCATTCTGACCCTAGAAAAGCGAAAGAATTAGTTTTAATTAACTATACTTTAATAATAAATACTTAATTATGAGCAAACAAGAAGATAAAAAAGACAGAAGAGATTTCTTATTTACAGCTAGCTATACAGTGGGTGCCGTAGGTATAGGCGCAACTATATGGCCATTTATCCATCAAATGAATCCCGATGAGTCAGTTAAAGCACTTGCTACTACTGAGGTTGACATAAGCCAAGTTGAGCCAGGAAAATCAATTACAGTTTTATGGAGAGGAAAGCCAATTTTTGTAAAAAGAAGAACTCCTGAAGAAATTCTAGAAGCACAATCAGTTAGTTTAAAAGACTTGCCAGACCCTCAGAAAGATAAAGATAGAGTTAAGGATGGAAAAAATGAATGGTTAGTTATGGTAGGAGTTTGCACACACTTAGGCTGTGTCCCTCTAAAAGACAAAGGAGAATTTAATGGTTGGTTTTGTCCCTGTCACGGTTCCCACTATGATGTTTCGGGAAGAGTTAGAAAAGGACCAGCACCAAAGAATATGGAAATACCAAAGTATGAATTTTTAAACAATAACACAATTAAGATCGGATAATAAAATGAGTGATCACGAATATATACCTAAGTCAAAAGCTGGAAAATGGTTTAATGATAGGCTGCCACTTCTATCTTTGGGCGCACATTTATCTGATTATCCTACACCTAAAAATTTAAACTATTGGTGGACGTTTGGTGGAATATTGACTTTTTGTTTAATAACTCAAATAGTTTCAGGTATAGTTTTGGCTATGCATTATGTTGCTCATGCAGACCTAGCGTTCGAAAGTGTTGAAAAAATAATGAGAGATGTAAACTACGGTTGGCTTATTAGATACATACATAGCAACGGTGCATCAATGTTTTTTCTTGCTGTATATATACATATTTTTAGATCTTTATTTTTTGGTTCATTTAAATCTCCAAGAGAATTAATCTGGATAATCGGAATGTTAATTTATATTTTAATGATGGCCGCAGCTTTTATGGGCTATGTATTACCATGGGGTCAGATGAGTTTTTGGGGCGCAACGGTTATTACAAATTTATTTAGTGCTATCCCTTTGGTCGGAGAAAGCGTTGTCACATGGTTATGGGGAGGTTACTCAGTTGACAATCCAACTCTTACTCGTTTTTTTAGTCTTCACTATCTAATTCCATTTTTAATATTGGGCTTAGTAGTTTTGCATATATGGGCTTTACACATACCAGGAAACAACAATCCTGTTGGAATAGATATTAAAAAACCTTCTAAAGACACAGTACCTTTTCATCCTTACATTACAGTGAAAGATATATTCGCTTTGTTGATGTTCATGATTGTTTTTGCTGGCTTTGTTTTCTTTTCACCAAATGTTTTAGGACACGCAGATAACTATATTCCAGCTAATCCACTTGTTACACCAGCTCACATTGTTCCTGAATGGTACTTACTTCCGTTTTATGCAATTTTAAGATCTGTTCCAGATAAATTAGGTGGAGTCGTACTTATGTTTGGAGCATTATTCGTTCTAATAATTTTACCTTGGCTTGACACAAGTAAAGTGAGATCGGCAGTTTTTAGACCTATGTATAGACAATTTTTTTGGATTTTTGTAGTCGATGTACTTGCGCTTGGTTATCTAGGTGCGATGCCCGCAGAAGGGATCTATTTATTTTTAGCAAGACTAGCAACAACTTACTACTTTCTTCATTTCATTGTTGTTTTACCAGCCTTAGGGTTTTTTGAGAAAACAGATCCATTACCCGCAAGTATTTCAGAACCCGTTCTAACCGGTGGTTTTAGTGCTGTGCCAACTAGGTCAGACAAAATAATTAATGAAAAAATATAACCTTACAAAATTGTTAGTAATTATTTTAATAACAACCTTTTTTTTTGGAAAGGCATACTCTTCAAGTAAAGATTTGCTGAAAATTGACTGGAGCTTTGCCGGCCTCACAGGAAAGTTTGAAAGAGATTCACTGCAAAGAGGCTATCAAGTTTACAAAGAAGTATGTTCCTCATGCCACTCAATGAAATATTTAAGTTATCGAAATCTAAGTCAAAAGGGTGGGCCAGAATTTACTTTAGAAGAAGTTAAAGCCATTGCAGCTAGCTATGATGTTGAAGATGGCCCAAATAGCGAAGGTGAAATGTACGAAAGACCAGGAAGACCTTCCGATCATTTTGTAAACCCTTATCCAAATGATAATGCTGCAATTGCAGCTAATGGTGGAGCATATCCGCCTGACATGTCAGTCTTAGTGAAAGCAAGGACAGGGGGCGCAAACTATATTTATTCAATATTATTGGGCTATGAAGAAAAACCAGCTGGTTTTGTTTTAGACGAGGGTGTCTATTACAACAAATATATGGATGGAAATAAAATAAAAATGATGAGTCCATTATCAGACGACTTAATAGAATACACAGATGGAACTAATGCTACACAAGCCCAAATGGCAAAAGACGTTACAACTTTTCTCACCTGGGCTGCTGAACCACATTTAGAGGCACGGCATAGAACAGGGACTAAGGTTATTATATATTTAATTATACTAGCAACTCTTGTATATTTTAGTATGAAGAAGATATGGTCAAGAGTTGACGCGGAAAAATAATACATCACCATCTTTAACAATATAATCTTTTCCTTCTATTCTTAATTTACCATTTTCTTTACATTTTTCAGAACTGCCATATTTAATAAAATCGTCACAAGAAACAGCCTCAGCTCTGATAAATTTTTTTTCAAAATCAGTATGTATTACAGCTGCTGCTTGCGGAGCTAGAGTATTTTTTTTTACTGTCCAAGCTCTACTTTCCTCAGGTCCAGAAGTAAAATAAGTATCAAGATTTAACAAATCATAACCTTCCCTAATCAATTTGATCAAACCTGTTTTGCCTAGACCAATTTCTTTCATAAAGGTTTCTCTTTCATTGTTATCCAAACCCATAATTTGATCCTCTATATCAGCACAGATAATTACTACTTTTTCATTTAAAAATTTACTTTTAACAACTTCGGTATACTTATTTCCCTTTACGAGACTTTCTTCATCTACATTACAGACTATAATTTTAGGTTTAAGACTAAGTAATCCAATTTGGTTTAAAATTTCTTCTTCTTCTTTGTCAAATGAACTCGATTCTTCTTTGCCTTCATTCAACAGTTCTATTTTTTTTTCTAAAGTTTGTATTTCTTTCGGGCTTAGTAATTTTTTCTTTACTTTTTCTAATTTTTTTTGAATTATGTCTATGTCCGATAAGAGAATTTCTGTCTTTATAGTCTCTAAGTCATCTAAAGGGTTAATCTTAGAATTAACATGAGTAATTTCGTCTGAATCAAAACATCTAACTAAATGAATAATTGCATCAACTTCTCTAATATGAGAAAGAAATTTATTTCCTAAACCTTCTCCTTTAGAAGCACCCTTAACTAAACCCGCAATATCAACAAAAGTAATATTAGTAAAAATTTTTTTTTGAGAATTTGATAATTTTGCTAGCTGATCAAGTCTTTCATCAGGAACATCAACTATACCGATATTTGGATCTATCGTACAAAAAGGGAAATTTGCTGCTTCTGCGTTTTTTGAGGCGGTTAATGCATTAAATAAAGTAGATTTACCTACGTTAGGTAAGCCTACGATTCCACACTTAAATCCCATTTAGATTACAGCTAATAGATTAGAGTTAACTTTGCTTGAGAATAGATCTATTTTTTTCTCTAATAATATTGGAACTAACTTAACTATATTTTCGGCTATTTCTTTAATCTGGTCTTCCTCATCTTCCTTAAAATCCTCAAGAACGTGATTGTTTACTTTTTTTTTGCTTTTAGGATGTCCAATACCTATTCTAACTCTAGAATAATCTTTACCAATAAACTTATCAATCGACTCAATACCATGGTGACCCGCGCTACCACCACCAAATTTTGCTTTTATTTTTCCAAAATCAATATCCAAATCATCATGAAAAACAATTACATCTTTTGCATCAATTTTAAAATAATCTATTAGTTCTTTAATTGCCGTGCCAGAGTTATTCATGAATGTCAGAGGTTTTATTGCATATACTTTATGTTCGCTAATAATTCCAGTTGTAAGCAATCCTTTAAATTTAGGTTTCTGCTTGGATAACTTAAAGTGAGAGTTCAATGCATCAATAATTTTAAAACCGATATTATGACGATTATTGACATCTTTAGGTCCTGGATTCCCTAAACCAACGAGTAGTAGCATATTTAATTATTTCTTTTCAGGCTGTTTTTTTTCTGTAGATTGAGCCTTGTCATCTTTTTTAGATGCATCACCTTCTTTAGCTTCACTAGATTTGTCTCCTTCAGCTCCAGCGGTTGTTTCAGTTCCTTCACCACCTTCTGTGCCTTCAGCTACAGTGCCTTCAGCAGGTTTTTCAGGCTCTTTCATAATAGTAGGTGCGGCCACTGTTGCAATAACAAAGTCTCTACCCAAGATTGTTGGGGTTACGTTTTCGGGGAGTTTTATAGAAGAAATTTTGATACTTGTACCAATCTCTAAGCCCTTTAAGTCTACTGTAATTTCTTCTGGGATAATCTCTGCGGGGCATTTAAGTTCAACTTTTCTTCTAACTATGTTTAAAACACCACCAACTTTTAGACCTGGGCATTCACTATTATTAATAAATTTTACAGGAATTTCAAGAATGATTTTTGTACCAGGAACAACTCGCATAAAATCGATATGGATAGGTTCGTCAGAAATTACGTTATAAGCAACATCTCTTGGAATTACTTTTAATTTATTTCCATCTAAATCAAGATCAAGAACTGAAGAAAGAAAAGACTCCGAATTTAAGATATTTTTAATAAGTTTTTTCTCAACAGAAATTTTTGCATTAGGATCTTTTCCGCCATACAATATACCAGGAATGAAACCACTATCTCTCAGTTTATTTAACTGTCCAGAAGTAATAGTCTCTCTTTTTGTTGCTTTTAAATTATTCATGTTTTTATTTGAAAAAGCTATTTAACGTAAGTTAGTCAATAACACAAGTATTAATTGAACAAATCAGACACAGACGTAGAGTTTGATATTCTATTTATTGCCTCCGCCATAAGAGGGGCTATAGATATTACCTCAATTTTACTATTATTTTTTATTTTCAAAGAATTATCTATTGAATCAGTAATAATTAATTTTTTTATTTTAGAATTTTTTATTTTTTCAGCAGCTTCACCGCTTAAAACTGCGTGTGTAATAAAAACATAAACATCTAGTGCACCAGCTTTTTTAAGAGCTTCTACCGCATTAACAATTGTTCCACCGCTATCAATAATATCGTCAACTATAATACAATTTTTTCCTTTAACATCTCCAATAATATTCATAACTTGTGATTTTCCTGGCTCAGGTCTTCTTTTGTCTATTATTGCTAAATCTACTTTTAATTTAGTTGCTAACCCTCTAGTTCTTTGGACTCCACCAATATCTGGCGAAACACAGATTAACTTTTTAGATTTAAATTTTTTCTTAATATATCTTGCGAACAAAGGTGTTGTAAATAAGTTGTCTACTGGAATATCAAAAAAACCTTGTATTTGCCCAGCGTGTAAATCAACAGTGACTATTCTGTTTGCGCCAGCATTGGTAATTAAATTTGAAACAACTTTAGCTGATATAGAAGTTCTTGGTGCAACTTTTCTATCTTGTCTAGCGTAACCAAAATAAGGAATCACGGCCGTAATATTTTTGGCAGATGATCTTCTCAGAGCATCGATGCACAAGAGTAGTTCCATAATATTATCATTAGCTGGTGTTGAGGTTGACTGTATTACAAAAACACTATTTCCTCTTATATTTTCATTTATCTCTATATAGATTTCTCCATCAGCAAATCTTTTGATGTTTGTATTAATTAGTTTCAGCTTAAGCTGTTTAGAAATTTGCTTACATAATCTTGGATTACTAGTTCCAGATAAAATTTTCATGAAGATGAGGTATTTATATAGTTAAATATTTATGTTTTCAAACAAATTAATCATTAATTAAGCTTATTACAGAAATACATCTGCCGTAGTCCTTTTCACCTGTCTGTTTAGATCTTCTAAAGCTAAAAAAATTCTTATTTTCTGAAAAAGTATCAAAGTTAATATTGTCAACATGGTTTACATCAAGTTTTTCAAATTTTGAATTTACATATTTTCTTAAATCAAATAAAAACTTATTTTTTACAGTAGAAAAAAAAAATTTTTCGTTTGATTTTGATTCGTGAATAAATTTTAAATAAAAATCTTGATCAACTTCATAATTATGTGCATTTATACAAGGTCCAATCGCTACATTAATTTTACCATTTTTAGCTATTCTATTAATCTCATTAAATGTATTTAGAATAATCCCACCAAGCGCGCCTCGCCAACCTGCGTGAATAACAGCAATAATTTGATTAACTTCATCGTAAATTAGCACAGGAACGCAATCAGCTGTAAGAACTGAAATACCAATATTTCTTTGATTTGTGACTAAAGCATCTGAATTAATTTTTTGAATATGTTTGTTGGCATTATTAATTACAGTTACGTTGTTGCTATGGGTTTGATTCATGGAAAATAAATTTTCACTATTAAGCCCCATTTTTTTTTTTACTATATCTAAATTTTTTAAAATATTTTCTTTTTTATCACTAGAGCCTAGTCCACAATTTAAACTATCATAGACACCACGAGAAACACCACCATTTTTTGAAAAAAAACAATGATTAATATTATCAAATTTTTTAAATCTTTCTGAAAAAAACATTAAATAAATCCTATAGAAAATTTCTTTTTTAATTTAAAAGCAAAAATTACTTTAAATAATTCTCCCATTTGTCTTGGATTCAAAAGTCTTTGAAGACTGTAATAAATATCTGATTTTTCTTTAAAACTTATTTTTTTGCTATATAATTCAGCTCTATTAATAATACCCATTCTTTTTAAAAAAAATTCCTGTGTAACCACATTGTTTGTTTTAAGATTTTTTTTTTTAAAATAAGTTTTTAGCAAATTAAAGTTTACTAAAGAAGTTATGTCTGCATTACCAAGATTGTCAAATAACATATTTTTTTTATGATTTTTTACCGACTGCAGTGTATTTTTGCTTTCTTGATTTAAAAAACCATAATCTATTAAAAGCAAACCACCATTCAGTCTTTTAATAGTACTTGTAATTAAATCTAACTCTTCAAAGCCCTGTTTTGGAAATTCAATGAAAGATTGATCCTTAAAAAGATTAAATTTTTTTAATTTTTTAATAATACTTAAGTTAGTTTTTTTTAAAAAAGTTTTAACTTTTGAATTATTTTCTAATTTTACGTACTTTTCGTACAATATATTATTAATTTTTTCATATTGTTTTATTGGTATCGCGTCAAAAAATTCATTACCTAAAAAAATAACTGGCCCGGACTTAATACTTTTATAGCTTTTAACCCATTTTATTTTTTGACCAAAAAGGTTTTTTTTTTGTAAATTTTTTAAACTTCTACTTTTTTCATACAATGAAATGTTAGTAGATTTAAAAAATTCAGGAAACTTCTTAAATACCCTAATTAATGTTGCGCTCATACGTCCGCTACCTGGTCCAAGTTCGACAATATTAAATATTTTCGGCTTATTTAAATGTTCCCATAAAGAGACAATCCATACCGCAAGTATTTCACTGAATAAAAATGAAATTTCTGGGGCGGTAATGAAATCTCCATGTTTACCAAAAGGAATCTTTTTAGAATAATAACCATAATTTTTGTCATACAAAACTTTTGCAATAAACCTATCAATTGGAATTTTTTTTGATTTAAAAAAATATTTATTTAAGGATTTCATTATTTTTTATTTTTATAAAAATAAACAGGCCAGTTAAGATCATGCAAAAGCTCAAAATTGAACCCATACTAAATAAATTAAATATATAGCCAATTTGCATGTCTGGTTCTCTAAACTGTTCAGCAAAGATTCTAAACACACCATACAAGACCAAGAAAAAACTTGAGCACATGCCAATTTTAATATTTTTTTTTAAGATTACAGCTAACAAAATACAGAAAAGAATAATGCCTTCTAAGATAGCTTCATAAAGTTGAGATGGATGTCTGGGTACCATGTCTATTTTTGGAAAGATAACCGACCATAAAAAATTAGTTGGTTTTCCATAAAGTTCTCCATTTATAAAATTAGCTATCCTTCCAAAAAAAATACCAAGTGGAGCTACGCATGCTATAATGTCCAAAAAAAAATAGGGTTTTATTTTTACTTTTTTGGAAAAAATATACGTACCTATTATTACACCAATCAGCGCTCCATGAAAAGACATACCACCCTCCCAAATTTTAAAAACATCTAGGGGGTTATTAAAATAATAAGTAAAGTTGTAAAAAAATATATATCCAAATCTACCACCTAAAATTATTGAAATAATTATATAACTAATTAAATCATCAAGTAGTTTAATGTCAAAAATTATAATTTTATTTTTTATTTTAAAAATAATTATTTTTTTGGCTACCCACCACCCAATTAAAATTCCAAAAATATAAGCGAGAGAGTACCATCTGATTTCAAAATTAATTAAATTGAATAAAACAGGGTTTAAATCGTGAATATACATAAGTGAACATATCATAATTGATATTTTTTTTTTTATCAATTATGATTAAATATGAATAATTCAGAAAAAGTTTTACAGCTTCTATCAAATTTTATAGAAACAGGAATTTTAACATCACAAGATGCTAAAAAAGAATTAATTAATAGCTTGAAATTTAAGCGAGATAATTTAATTGATAAGCTGCAATTAGTTTCAAGAGAAGAATTTAACATTTTAAAAAAAATAGTTGAAAAACAACAAAAACAAATAAATTATTTAAAAAAAAAAAAAAAACCTACAAGGGTAAAGAAATCCTAACTTGCAATCCTTTATATCTGCTTTTATTTAATTCGATACTTCCACCATGTGATCTTACAACGTCTTCTGCAATTGACATGCCAAGCCCTACACCTGATTGATTTAAATTTCTGCTTTTGTCAAGTCGGTAAAAGGGTTTGAATACATTTTTATATTGATCGATTGGAATTCCTAAACCGTCATCGTCAATAAAAATATTAATTCTATTAGTTGATTTAGCTGTACTAATATAAACATTTGTTGCGTAGTTCAAACCATTCTCAATAATATTATTAAAACAACGTTTCAGAGCATTTTTCCTAGATACAAAAATTATTTCATTCGAGAAGTTAAGATGTAGATTTTTATTTTTCTTTTCATTCATAATCTCTCTCAAAAGTTGATTGATATTTGTAACTACACTTTCTTCTTGAACTTGTGATTTTGCGAATTGAAGGTAGGTATTAAGCATATTTTCCATTTCATCTATGTCTTTTGACATTTTTTTAGAAATATCTTTTTGACTTAACATAGCCAACTGTAGTTTTAATCTTGTTAATGGAGTCCTAATATCGTGACTTATTCCAGAAAGCATCTCAGATCTTTGTTTCAAGTGTCTATCTATTCTTTTTGCCATACGATCAAATTCATAAGCAGCTTTTCGAATTTCTGAAGCCCCTGACGGCCTAATTCCGCTTACAAAATCTCCTTTGCCAAATCTTTCAGCAGCTTTAGATAGATTCACAATTGGTTTTGTCTGATTTTTCAAGAAAATTATAGCGATAGATATTAGTAACAAGGAGGGAAGCGTAATCCACAAAATAAATAACCTTACAGACGAGGGGGCTATTTTTTCTTTAGGAACTAAAATTTGAATAATTTTGTCGTTAGATTTTACTTTAATTTCGACAATATTTTCATACGCTACAGTATTAAACCAATAGTTAGAGTTTCCAAAAACACTCTTTAATTCTCGTCTTAAAGACCTATCCATAGGACTATATTTTCTTTCTTTACTTAAATTAGGTAATTTTTCATTTTTAATATTGATCACAAAGTCAAAGTTATGCCTAAATTGTTCAGTCAGGTAATCTATCTGTTCTTTGTCTTCTCCGGTATAAATATCCGATAGCATTTTAATTTCACCCACTAAAGATCTTGTTAAGCCTTTATTTGATTTAATCCAAATGCTATCAAAAAATACTATAGTTATTATAATCTGCAAAATAATAGTCGGTGCTGCTACAATTATTAAAGATCTATAGAATAGTCCTGAAGGTAAAATTTTTTTTAAGATACTATTTAATCCAAAGGACATAGCCCGAACCTCTTATTGTTTGTAAATATTTTGGATTTTTTGGGTCAACTTCAATCTTTTGCCTTAATCTAGTAATCATTACATCAACAGACCTTTCTTGGCTAATATTTGACATCTCTCCTATTTGTATTCTTGAGTAAGTTTTCCCTGGATTGGCCAGCATTTCAGATAGAACTTTCTTTTCTGTGTTATTTATTTTATTTATTTGATTTTTTAATTGAATAAACATTTTATTTAAATCAACTTTAGCATCTCCAATTTTATTAATTGTATTAACATTAACTTTATTGCTTTTTTTTATAATATTTTTTATCCTTAACAAAAGTTCCTTAGGTTCAAAAGGTTTACCTAAATAGTCATCTGCTCCAATTTCTAATCCTTCAATTCTACTCTCGACCTCTCCTTTTGCCGTAAGAAGAATAATTGAAATATCAGAATTTTCTTTAATTTCTTTAGTTAATTCAAAACCATTTTGTCCAGGCATCATCACATCTAAAACAAGTAAATCAAATTTAAAATATTTAAGTTTAATTTTTGCTTCTTCAGCACTGCTTCCAGTTGAAACAATAAAATTATTTTCATTAAGATATTCTTTGACCAACTCTCTAATTCTATTATCGTCATCAATAACTAGAATATGATATTTAATTTTTTCCATTTACAATTCTATTCAGCACTTCTTTAAATTTTATTACTGAGGCAGGCTCAGAGTTTTTTAATGCATTAAAAATCCTCTTTTTTTGGGATTCATAAATTTTATCAAAAAAAATTTTTCCATCTTTACTTAAAAAAAGATTTTTTCTTCTTGTGTCTTCTTCATCTTTAATTTGTTTTATCATTTTTGACACCAGTAAGTCTCTTAAAACTCTACTCAAGCTTTGTTTAGTTATTTTAAGCTGATACATCAGCTCTCCAAGGTTTGTACCTGGATTTCTTTCTATTAAATTTAAGGCCCTTAGATGTGCTGGACCGAATGAATTTTTTGCCAATATTTCTTTTGGATCTGAAAAAGTTTCCCTATAAGCGTAAAAAAGCAATTGAATGAAATCTTTAATTTGTTCATCTTTTAAATAAAGGAGCTCTTTCATAATTAGTAAGTTATATTGACTTATTGTAATAAGAAATATACTTTTTTGTAACAAAAAAAATCGATATATTTTATTTTATGGAAACTATCCCTTACGACAAAATGACAGGAAAAATCTGGTTTAACGGCAGAAATGTTGAATGGTCAGAAGCACAGGTTCATGTTTTGAGTCACGGTCTACACTATGCTAGTAGTGTTTTTGAGGGTGTAAGAGTTTATGACGGAGAAGTTTTTAAACTAAAAGAACATACAGACAGACTATTTTATTCCGCAAAAAGAATGGGTATGAATATTCCATACAGTGTTGATGAAATTAATAAAGCCACAAGAGAGATAGTAGATATTCAAAAAACACAAAATGGTTATATAAGACCAATAATTTGGCGTGGTAGTGAAATGATGGCAATTTCTGCTCAAAGAAATAAAATTAACGTAGCTATAGCTACATGGGAATGGGGATCGTACTTTGATCCAAAACTTAAAACGGATGGGATAAAATTAAATATTTCTTCGTGGAAAAAACCATCCCCAGATTCCATTCCTTGGGACACAAAAGCATCAGGTCTTTACATGATTAATACACTTTCAAAGCATGAAGCAGAATCTAAAGGTTTTGTGGATTCTTTAATGTTGGACTACCAGGGAAATGTAGCAGAAGCAACAGGCGCAAATATATTTTTTAAAAATGCTACTGGGGAATTACACACTCCAATACCGGATTCTTTTTTAGATGGAATTACAAGACAGTGTATAATTGAAATTGCAAAATCAAAAGGTATTAAAGTAGTAGAAAGAAAAATTAAGCCTGAAGAAATATCAAATTTTGTAGGATGTTTTCTAACCGGTTCTGCTGCTGAAGTCACACCTGTTGCAAGCATAGATAATTATGATTTTAAAGTATGTGATGTAATTATAGATCTTTCTCAAAGTTATCAAGGATTAGTTAGAAAAAAGAAAAACGCAGCTTAATTTTTTTTATCTTCATTAATAGCATAGTCAATGCCTTTTGCTAAATAACTATATCCAGTATAAAGAGTTAGGAAAGCAGATACCCATAAAAGTATTAGCCCTATAGTTTGAGCATTATAATTTTCAAAATTAATTAATTTATTTCCAACTTCTCCAGTTAATAAAAGTGATATTGAAAACATTTGTAAGAATGTTTTAAATTTAGCTAAATTAGTAACGGGCATAGATATTTTAATTTTTGCCAAAAACTCTCTTAAGCTAGAAATAAGTATTTCACGAGTTAAAATTATAATAGCAGCAATAACTTCATAGTTCTTAATAGTTTCATTCATAACAAGTAAAACTAAGGCTGCACAAACTAATATTTTGTCTGCTATAGGATCTAACAACTCTCCAAGTTTAGATTCTGCCTTTAAAAGCCTAGCAAGTAGTCCATCTAGAAAGTCAGTAAAACTTGCACCCACAAACAAAAAAAAAGGAATCAAATCTCCATACATACCAGGTAAAAAAAAGGTAATTACGAATATTGGAACAACAATGATTCTTCCTATAGTTAGTAAATTTGGTATTTTTAAACGCATAAAATTTTATTCGTGGAAATAATTATATATTTTTTTAGCAATATTGTCTTCAATGCCCTCAACATTCTTCAAATCATCAAGACTTGCAGATTCTACAGATCTAGCTGAACCAAAATGATTTAATAGAGCTCTTTTTCTTTGTTTACCTATACCGTTGATTTGATCTAAGAGAGACTTACTAAAACTGTTTTTTCTTTTTGCTCTATGGGAACTAATAGCAAATCTATGCGCCTCATCTCTTAATCTTTGAATAAAGAATAATAGAGGGTCATTTTTTACAAGCTTAAATTCTTTATTTTGGTAATACATTTTTTCTTCTCCAGCGTTTCTATTTTTTCCCTTAGCAATAGCTATTATTGGTAAATCGTGAAGTCCTAGTTCATTTAATACTTCTCGACTAACTGAGTATTGACCCTTTCCTCCATCAACCATTATTAGATCTGGTAAAGATAAAGAACCAGATTTTTCTTTCATAACTTTAGAAAATCTTCTAAACAAAACCTCTTTTAACATCCCGTAATCATCACCCATAACTGAGTCATTTTTGATATTAAATTTTCGATAACGTTTTTTTATAAAACCTTCGTTCCCAAAGCATATTAAAGCCCCCACACAATCTGTGCCTTGAATATGGCTGTTATCATAAACCTCTAAAAGACTAATATTACTATTAAGAGAAAATTTTCTTGTTAATTCTTCGATCAAACTATCATTGCTCTGAGTTTCATAAATTTTTTGAGTCAAAGCTAGTTTAGCATTTTTTTCCGCTAAGGCAGTTAAACTCTTTTCTTCCTTAGATTTAGCTTCTCGCAAAATTATTTGTTTTCCTTCCTTTTTTTGAAACGCTTTTTCTAAAAGGTTATTTTCGGAGATATTATTATTGGTAATTACTAAAGATGGAATAGATTTATTTTCATAAAATTGAGACAAAAAAGAAGACAAAATATTTTCTAATTTTTCATCAGGATCATGTTTTGGAAAAAAAGCTTGGTTACCCCAGTTTTGCTTTGATCTAAAAAAAAAAACTTGCACACAAGTTTTTCCAGAATCTTTAAAAATACTCACTACATCTGCCTCATTTAAATTTGTTTGATTAATTTTTTGAGATGATTGGATTTGTGAAAGCGCTTTAATCTTATCTCTTGCAGTAGCAGCTTTTTCATAATCTAATTCTTTGCTAGCATTTTCCATTTCTTTAGAAAATGTTTCTTGAATTTTTCTTGATTTACCCGATATAAAATCAACAGAATCTTCTACACTTTTTTTATAATCTTTTTCGCTTATGAGACCAACACATGGAGCGGAACACCTTTTTATTTGATGGAGAATGCAAGGTCTTTCTCTATTTTTAAAAACACTATCATCACAGACTCTAAGCATAAAAACTTTTTGTAAAATTTTTATAGTCCAATTTGCTGAACCAGTAGATGCGAATGGTCCAAAATAATGACCTTCTTTAGATTTTTTTCCTCTTAACTTTATGATTTGTGGCCATTTGTCTTTGTGATTTATAAAAATATACGGAAAAGATTTATCATCTCTAAGTAAAATATTAAATCGTGGTTTATGTTTTTTGATTAAATTTGCCTCAAGAAGTAAAGCTTCACTCTCATTTGATGTTGTTGTTATTTCTAAGTACTTTGTTAGAGAAAGCATCCTTTCTGTTCTAATTGGTAAATTGCTGTCAGAAGTGTAACTTTTTAGTCGATTAGGAATGTTTTTAGCTTTACCTATATAGAGTATCTCTTTTTTAGCACCGAGCATTCTATAAACACCTGGATTATTAGGAATTAACTTAATTTTTTCTTTAATAATATTTTTTCCAGATTCGAGGTTATTAATCATTTTCTCTTTTTGATAATTTCAATACCAACGGAAGAGGTATTTTTAATAATTTCTGGCTTTTCAATTCTTAATTTAATTTTTATAATATTTTTACTTACGAATAAGTTGGAAAAAATAACCTCTGCTAAAGTTTCGAGTAAATTATAGTGTTTTTTTTGAGTGATTAATTTTATTTTGTTAATAACACTTTCATAATTAACAATACTATTTAGATCATTATCAGTTGCTTTTAATAATGGGTTGATATTTATTTCAATATTGAACTTAATCTGTTGTTCTTTTTCTTTTTCAAAATCATGAATTCCAATTGAAGTATTAAAAATAAGATCTCTAATTATCACTTTTCTTTTATAGGAATATTCTTCTTTATTTTGAAAACTTATAATTTTTATATTTTTTTTTTTCATTCTTTTATGTTTATTATATCTGGTGTTAACCAAGCAATACTTTGACCACTATCCACAGGTATAATTTGGCCTGTAATATTATCATTATTTATTAAAAATTGTACAGTTTTAGAAATATTTTCAGTTTTAACTTTTTTCTTTAATAAAGTAGCTTGCCACTGTTTTTTAAAATGTTTTTCTGATTGTCTTTTGTTTTTAAGTGTAGGACCAGGAGCAATTCCATTTACTCTAACATTTGGAGCAAACTTCATTGCACTTAACGTTGTTAAGGTACCAAGCCCCGTTTTGCTTAATGTGTAAGAAAAAAAATGGGGAGTAAGTTTAAATATTCTTTGATCAATAATATTTATTATATTTCCTCTATTTTTTTTAATATAACTATAAAAGTCCCTAGAAAGAACAGAAGGTGATTTTAAATTAATATTTATATGCTTATCAAATTCGGTCTCATTAAATTTTTTTATACTGTCGTTTTCAAATAGAGAAGCATTATTTATCAAACAATCTATTCCTCGCATAGCTTTAAATGCATAAGGAATAATTTTTTTTACCTCAGCACTTTTATTAAGATCTGCTTTTATTAAAAATATTTCTGCACCAAGATCCTCTAGATCTATTTGTAGCTTTTTAACTTCGGTAGAAGATTTATTATAATGTAATAAAATCTTCACACCATCATTAGCTAGTGACTTTGCTATAACAGCACCAATTCTAGTAGCCGCACCAGTTATAATTATTTTTTTGGCTTCCATTTTTTTGCTGCTTTATTTACTTTTACTCCCGGCATACCCATTGTAGATCGGCCTTTAGGGTGTATTTTATTTTTTAAGTTATACTGACTAATTTTAGGATTCAAATTAATTTCTAACTCACTAGCTTCGAGTTTTCTTATTTCATCTCTCATTCGGGCCGCTTCCTCGAATTCTAAGTTAGCAGCAGCTTCTTTCATATCTTTGTTGAGAGATTTTAAGTGTTTTTTCAAATTTCCTCCGATATTTGAAGTTCCACTTAATTGGAGATAATCTTTTTCGTAAATAGAGGATAAAATATCTCCAATATCTTTCTTAATAGACATCGCTGTAATATTATTTTTTTTATTGTAGGCGACTTGCATTGCCCTTCTTCTATCAGTTTCACTAATCGCTTTTTCAATACTCTTTGTTTTTTTATCGGCATATAAAATAACTCTTCCATCAATATTTCTTGCTGCTCTTCCAATTGTTTGAACTAAAGATGTTTCCGATCTTAAGAAACCCTCTTTATCTGCATCTAAGATTGCAACTAGGGCACACTCAGGAATATCAAGACCCTCTCTAAGTAAATTTATTCCAACAAGAATATCAAATACACCCATACGTAAATCTCT
>Ga0115001_10000795_pt1 | contig 23767 bp, 10 predicted proteins | sample ArcticOcean_MG_C_12_FD_89869 | JGI IMG/M metagenome (GOLD analysis project Ga0115001, IMG submission 89869) | Marine microbial communities from western Arctic Ocean - ArcticOcean_MG_CB8_130 | ecosystem: Environmental > Aquatic > Marine > Oceanic | place: Arctic Ocean: Canada Basin | collected... | reverse complement strand
TGAGACCCAGATTCAGGATCGGGACGATGCCATTGACCGCCTAAAAGATTTAAAAGCAAAGCTCTCAACCAAGATGGTTGGAGAGACCCTCGAGCAGCACTGTGAAACAGAATTCAATCAGCTACGTGCAACGGCCTTTCCAAATGCTTATTTTGAAAAAGATAATGACGCCAAGACTGGAAGCAAAGGTGACTATATTTTCAAGGATGCGGATACAGACGGTAATGAAATCGTTTCAATTATGTTTGAGATGAAAAACGAAAGCGACACGACCGCGACCAAAAAGAAAAACGAGGATTTTTACAAAGAACTCGACAAAGACCGGAACGAAAAGAACTGCGAGTATGCCATTCTTGTTTCGTTACTCGAACCGGAAAGTGAACTCTACAACTCAGGAATCGTCGACGTTTCTCACCGCTACAAGAAAATGTATGTGATTCGGCCTCAGTTTTTCATTCCCATGATCACTCTGCTTCGCAACGCAGCTATGAACACATTGGAATACAAATCAGAGCTCGCACTGGTCAAATCTCAGAGCATAGATGTGACCGAATTTGAGGACAAATTAGAAACCTTTAAAAGCGGCTTCGCACGCAATTACGATCTGGCATCTCGGAAGTTTGAGGACGCCATAAAAGAAATCGATAATTCCATTAAACACCTCCAAAAGACCAAAGACGCTCTACTCGGCACCGACCGTAACCTACGCCTCGCCAACGACAAAGCTCAGGACGTCACCATCAAAAAACTTACTCGCGGCAACCCGACCATGAAGGCAAAGTTCGACTCTATTAACAATGAACAATAAAATAATTCACTAATATGGCACGAATCACACAGCTAAAAAAACTGATTTTAGACCGGAGCGTGGCACACCAAGAAGTTGAGTGCACATACTCCCTAGTGGATGGTGAATTACAAATCGATACCTATGGTAGCGACCAGCGGAAGATACTTGGCAAAAAAAGCCAGTCGATGCGCTTTTCGCTTGAAGCAATTCGGCAACTTAAAGTCATTCTTGAACGATTTTAATCAGCGAAATATTAAGTTTAATAAAATGTTATTTGAAAGATATCCTAACCTATGATTGCACCCGGCGCACGCATTAGAGTTAGAGACGAAGAGTGGCTGGTTCGAAGCGTGGACCGCTCATCTTCTGGGAGTCGAATTTTTGGCGTCGTGGGCTTAACTCCTTTAGTCTCTGGAAAAGAGGCTCGTTTTTTGGAAGCTATTGAAAAGGAACGGGGCGAGATTACTATCGTGGATCCAAAAAATACTGAGCCAGTAATTGATACCTCGCCGTATTACCGAAAAACCCGACTCGTTCTTGAGTCGCAGCTTAGAACTGCCACTCCCATTACGGATTCCTTACATTTGGGACACCGTGGCGCAATGGACGTTTTACCCTTCCAGCTTAAACCCACAAGCCTCGCTTTACAACAACCACGACAGAGGATATTAATCGCGGATTCCGTTGGCCTAGGTAAGACAATCGAGTGTGGAATCTTACTTTCGGAATTAATCAAACGCGGCAAGGGGCAACGAATACTTGTGGTCGCTGTTAAGTCCATGCTGACACAATTCCAGAAGGAACTTTGGTCACGCTTTTCTCTTCCGTTAACTCGACTCGACAGTCTTGGACTGCAGCGCGTCAGGAAAAATATTCCGTCTAATCACAATCCTTTCCACTATTACGATAAGTCAATCATATCGATTGATACCCTAAAACAAGACGGCGAATATCGTAACCACCTCGAGAACGCATGGTGGGATATCATCGTCATTGATGAAGCGCACAATGTTGCAGAACGCGGCACGAGCAATGAGACGAATTCCCTGCGCTCCAAGACCGCGAAGTTATTAGCTAATCGCTCGGATTCTTTAATCTTACTCTCTGCCACGCCGCATGATGGCAAACGCGAGTCCTTCGCAAGCCTGATGAATATGCTAAACCCAACCGCGATTAAAAACCCAAAGGATTACTCGCGCACTGATATTGACGGACTTTTCATTCGGCGCTTCAAAAAAGATGTACGACGCGAGATTACCGGAAACTTCCCAGACCGTGTCGTGCATACGCCTCAATGCCCGGCAAGCGCTGAAGAAGAAGCGGCCTATGAAGCCCTCGCAAACCTAAATTTCAGTTCGATCGATAAAGCCCGATCTGGCGCCAAAATCCTTTTCCGCACGCTACTGGAGAAATCGCTCTTCTCTAGTCCACAAGCTTGCATTGCTACGGTTCAAGAACGTATTAAGCGCATTCAAAAGCGTACTCCCAGTGCAGAGATACAAGAAGACATTACGACGCTAGAAGACTTCTTGCGCACCCTCAACGCCATTCAGTCCGATCAATTCTCAAAGTATCAAAACCTACTGGCGCTACTAAAACCCAGCGGCCCTGAATCCATTGGGTGGGATAAAAGTAATTCTAAAGATCGTCTCGTCATTTTCACTGAACGCATCGACACGCTTAAATTCCTTGAGAAAAATTTACATAGTGATCTAAAACTCAAAGCGGGAGAAACAGCGATTCTCTACGGTAGTATGTCGGACACCGAACAACAGGCTATGGTCGAGGCCTTTGGCTCTGAAGATAGCCCCGTTCGCCTCCTTATCGCAAGTGACGTGGCCTCTGAGGGCATCAACCTCCATCATCAATCACACAGACTCCTTCATTTTGATATCCCATGGTCACTCCTCACCTTTCAACAACGTAATGGTCGGGTCGACCGATATGGGCAAGCGGAGCAGCCCGAGATCTACTACCTCCAGACCCTGAGTGAGCATCCAAAGATTCGCGGTGATCAACGCATCTTAGAGCTGCTCATTGAAAAAGACCATGAAGTGCAACTCAACATCGGTGATCCCTCAGAATTTACTGGCCTGCATAGCATAGAGGAGGAAGAAGCTGCGATTGCTCAAGCTATTGAATCGGACTACGCTCCCGAGGCTGCTCTTGAAAGCACTTTTTCTGAGACTTCAAGTTCGGATGATTGGTTCGCCAATTTACTTGGGGAAGTAAACGAAGAACCCACTAGTGATGGGTCAACGGGGGCAGCGGCACCCGTAACTGTCGAATGCCCCAGCTTCTATGACAGCGACTTTGCCTGGGCAAAAGAGGGCTTCGAAACCATCAAACAGGAAATGCCCTTCAAGGTTGAATTTGATGTTGATGCACAACAGATCGACCTATCCCTTCCCGCAGAAAACTGGAAACGCATACTCAAGCGCCTACCTCAGGAGATTCATCCCAGGCAGAATGGAGCAGCTCAAATGTGGTCACTCTGCGCCGACAAGAACGCAATCAACGAGGAAATCATTCAGTGTCGCTCCGAAGAAAATCGCTGGCCGCGCAGACACCTCTTATGGGAACAACACCCTGCTCTAGTTTGGATGCAGGACCGGCTTCTCAATAGCTTCGGTTTACATCAAGCCAGTTGCGTCCACCTTGAGCACATGAAAGCGAACGAACGCATTGTAGTGGGATCCGCAGTCATTCCCAACCGCAAAGGCCAACCGCTCATCGAACGCTGGTTCGGGATGCAATATCTCGACGGGAAATTCAATCAAGCGCTCGATATTGAAAGCTTAATAACCCATACACAATTTACCAAGGATTTCCCAAATTCTGCTAACCTCAAACTCGATATACCCGCCCTCAAGGCTCTTTTTGCGGATGCTGTCGACACTATGACCGTTTTGATGTCTGAAGCACGCGATGACTTTAATGACAAGACCAAGCCTGAACTCGATGCTCAGCTTGCAAAAATTGCAAACTTCCTAAAGGGCCGAGCTGAACAGGTTGAGCTGGCTTTCGCAGTGGATGCGGACACCTCAGCACCCCAGCGAACCATGCGCCAGCAAAAGAAAGAGCGAGCCTTGCGCAAAGCACAAGAGGACCACGATGCCTACAAGCAATGGATTGAAGACACCATGACGACCGAAGACGCTCCCTCGATTCGGATTTTTGCGGTCTTTGGTCATTTTGATGTATAATTAAGATTTAGCCATGATCGGAATTACAAATCACCAAGAATACTACAGTAATCATTACTTTGAAGAAGTATTGGTGACCGATCTCAAGGAGACACTGGATCGTTGGAAGGCATCTGCTCAGGCCAGTCCGGAATCTAAAGCACACAAGGAACCGCCGGCACAGCTTAAGGGGGGCAGCAATACCTACTTCCGAACCTTAGAGCGCTTCCAGAAAGATGGAAAACTACAAACCCAGCGCGCTTTTTTGGAGCCGTTACTCACCACTCTCGGCTTTAGTCTGAATCCAGAATGGATTCCCCTCGGCGAGCGTAGCAGTGCCCTCCGTATTCCGCTGCTTGCCTCGGTGAAGAAACAATCTGGCGCGCCTGAACTCTGGGTATTGGAGGCCCTACCCAGTGGACGCGATGACGCCGCTATTGCTGACAGTCCACTCAACCTTAAGCCGTCGATAGAGCAGTATGCAGACGACCCACAAAATAGTGACCCGCAGCTCATCGGTTCTCGCCCCTCCAAAGAACTCACTTGGGAAATCATCCTTTCAAAACATATTTACACTCTGGAAGAACCGCCTCGCTGGGTGCTACTCATTTCTCTTGGGCAAATAGTTCTTATCGATCGGCTCAAATGGGGCGAGCGTCGTTTCCTTTCTTTCGATCTACGGGAAATTTTTAACCGGCGCGAAGACATAACGCTCCGCGCGTTTGCTGGCCTATTGCATTGTGACTCCACCTGCCCTGCCGATGGCCTGCCGCTCCATGACGGTTTAAATGAAAATTCCCACAAAAACGCTTTATCGGTCTCCGAAGATCTCAAACTTGCGGTAGTGGCCTCAGTGGAAGAACTTGCCAACGAAGCGGTCTGGTATTTTCGCAATAAACGTAAGGAGGGTATTTTTAATCAACCCACCGCCGAACTTGAGAAACAACTTACAAAAGACTGCCTGCGCTACGTCTACCGGCTCCTCTTCTGCTTTTACCTCGAGGCCCGCCCCGAGTTGGGCTACCTCCCAGTAAAATCCGAGGAATACCTCAAGGGTTACTCCGTTGAAACCCTTCGCGACCTTGAATTGGTCGAACTGGACGAACGCACCGCCGAGGGCTACTTCTTCAGCGAATCCATCGCTACCCTCTTTCATCTAATTTTTGAAGGACGCCAGCATACGGGCAACGAGCTTGCCATAACCGAGCATTCCACCCAATCGATCCACGACGATTTTTCCATTGCCCCGCTCAAAAGTCACCTCTTTGACCCCAAGGGGACCCCCTATATTAGTAAGACCCGCTTTCGGAACGAGGTTCTCAGCAAAGTCATCGAACGTCTCTCCCTCGGGAACCAAGGCAGTGGCCGCAGTCGTCGCCGCGGACGCATTTCCTACGCAGCCCTCGGAATCAATCAACTCGGTGCGGTCTACGAAAATCTCCTTTCTTATTCAGGATTTTTCGCGCACGAAACACTCCACGAGGTTAAACCCGCCGACGAGGAACACAACCCCCTCGAACACGCCTACTTCGTCACCGCCGATCAGCTCAAGGACTATACCGAAGCAGAACGCGTTTATGAAAAAGTTCGCAGCGGAACGGAGACGGTCAATAGCCTGCTGCGCCACGAGAAAGGCAAATTCATCTACCGTCTCGCCGGGCGCGCCCGCAAGAAATCCGCTTCCTACTACACCCCCGAGTCACTAACCCAGTGCCTCGTCAAATACGCCCTCAAGGAACGCATCGGCGAAAAACCCGAAGACGAGAATTGGCTCCCCGCCGACGAAATCCTTCACCTCACCGTCTGCGAGATGGCCGTCGGTTCAGCAGCATTCCTCAACGAAGCCGTCAACCAACTCGCCGAAGCCTACCTGCAACGCAAGCAAAAGGAAACGGGTGAGACCATCCCACACGACGACTACACCCAAGAACGGCAGAAGGTAAAAATGTACCTCGCCGACAACAATGTCTTCGGTGTTGACCTCAACCCCACTGCGATCGAACTCGCCGAGATCTCCCTCTGGCTCAACACCATCTATGACGGTGCCTTTGTCCCCTGGTTCGGTCTCCAGCTAGCTAATGGCAACTCCCTCGTAGGGGCCCGCCGCGAATCTTACGCGCCCGATTTATTGCGAGTGCAAACCGGACGCGGCGGTCATAAAGCACGCTGGCCGGAAGAAGCACCGCAAGCCTTTAACCACGCCACCGAAAGTGGCCGCTCCGAAGACGGCGTCTATCATTGGCTCCTCGGTGATCCGGGAATGTCCAATTATACCGACCGCGTCATCAAATCCCTTGCCACTCCGCAAATCAATCAGATCAAGGATTGGCGCAAGGACTTTGTCCTTGCGGTTGAGCCCCATGAACTGAATGAACTGCAGGCCCTATCAAGAGCCGCCGATGAGCTCTTTGCGCGGCACCTCAAAACCACCCAGAAGTTGCGGCTTGAGACCACCGATACCTTGCAAGTTTGGGGGCAACCCGAACCGGAAAACCCCAAGCCACCCACCACAACACACGACAAGGACAAACGCTGGGCTACCGAGATCCGACACCCCTATTCCCCTTATTCGCGTCTCAAGCTTGCGATGGATTACTGGTGCGCCCTTGGTTCTGGCCTATTGAAAAAGCCGAACTACTCCCCAGCCGGCAGCAATTCCTAACAGAGGTCGGCTACCTACTCGGTTATTTACCTGGTACTGAGCCGGAATTGCAACAGGGCGAAATGGACGCCCTCATGGTGGAGGTCTCGGGTCAAACCATCGAAGTCCCACAGGCCGATCTCAATCTCGGCGACGCCGATGAAACCATCGTCGACACCGACAAACTCTGTGAGCAGTCCGACCGCCTCGCCCTCGTCCGCACCATCGCCAACGAGCGCAAGTTCTTTCACTGGGAGCTCGAATACGTCGATCTGTTTGCTGAACGAGGTGGATTTGATCTGATTCTTGGGAATCCGCCTTGGGTAAAGGTTAATTGGAATGAGGGTGATCTGCTTTCAGAAGGCAACCCGGCATTCGCCATCCGTAAACTCACATCCCCACAAATAGCAGTAGCAAGAGATGAACAATTGGATCACCCAGCCCAACAAAAAGCCTATTTCTCAGAATATGAGGAGTTTGAAGGATCGCAAGGATTTCTAAACGCCTTTCAAAATTACCCTCTACTAAAGGGACAACAAACGAATCTGTACAAATGTTTCATAACTGCGGGCTGGAATTTAAACGGCTCACGAGGGTGTTTAGGCCTAATCCATGAGGAATCGATTTATGATGACCCACAAGGTGGAATTCTCAGAGAGGTACTTTATAAAAAGCTCAGATCGCATTTCCAATTTCAAAACGAAATGAAACTATTTCCACTCGGAAACCAGAAGAAATTTTCGATAAATGTCTATAGCGAGAATGAACAATTACCTAGCTTTCAGCATATCTCCAACTTATTCAGTCCTTCAACAGTCGACCTGTGCTACAGCCACAGCGGAATGGGACTTCCATCTGGCATCAAAGACGAAAATGATAATTGGAGCACAGAGGGGCATATGTCTCGCATTATAAATGTCAACAACACCCTACTCGAACTGTTTGCAAATTTGTACGATGGCGATGAAACTCCCGCACTAGAAGCCCGACTGCCTGCTCTGCATACCCGCCAACTTCTCGCCGTGCTAAAAACGTTCGTCGCGTATCCGCACCGCATTTGCCATTTAGAGGGCAAGTATCGTACTAGTGTAATGTGGGATGAAACTAATGCAGTCAAAAAAGACCACACGATCCGTCGCGAAACCCAATTTCCAGATGCACCTAAAGAACTAATTCTATCCGGGCCACATTTCTTTGTAGGCAAACCTCTACACCAAACGCCTAGAGAAATTTGTAAAACTCACCGTGCTTACGACACCCTCGATCTGGAATTCTTGCCCGACGGTTATTTGCCACGGACCAACTACGTGCCGGATTGCAATCTCGAAGAATACCGTCGACGTACCCCTTCCGTCCCCTGGGAGAAGACAAAAAAAATCACAGACTGTTTCCGATTGGCATCCAGGTTCATGCTATCTCAGGCAGGAGAACGAACTCTTACATCTTGTATAATACCTCCAAAAGTTGGGCACATTAATACCGTCCTTTCTCTTACGTTCAAGGACGCCAAAAACCTGTTAGATTTTGCCGGATTATTCATGAGTATACCTCTTGATTTTCTTGTAAAATCAACCGGCCGGGGGGCAATCCCTGGATTAATTAAATCCCTAATTGCCCCTGGACCAAGTAAGAGAATTCAGCGTCTTACTCTCGCCCTCAACTGCCTCACCACGCACTACGCCGATCTCTGGTCGGAATGTTGGGACGAGGACTTCCGCGCCCAGAGGTGGTATGGCGACGATCCGCGCCTCGACCCGGACTTTTGGCACAAGCTGACGCCCGAGTGGGGGCGGGATTGCGCCTTGCGCACCGACTACTCCCGCCGCTGGGCACTGGTCGAAATCGACGTCCTCGTCTCCCGCGAGCTCAGGCTCACGCTCGAAGAACTCCAAACCATCTACCGCGTCCAATTCCCCGTCATGCGCCAGTACGAGGCCGACACCTGGTACGACCAGAACGGCCGCATCGTCTTCACCAACAGCAAAGGCCTCTCCGGCGTCGGCTTCGACCGCAAAGAGTGGAACGACATCAGCCATCTGGAAAGCGGCACCGTCAGCCGCACCGTGACCGACACCACCCTCCCCACCGGCCCAGTAGAACGCACCATTACTTACCAAACCCCCTTCACTAAATGCGACCGCGAACAAGACTATGCCGAAGTCTGGGCGGCGCTAGACAACGAACCAAAAGGAAACAAAACGTGAGCGAGGACCTAACGAGCAATTTCATGGTTTCGATCGCCGGGCATAGCGTAGCGGTTTATATTGTTACCGCAAAAGAAGGGACCCAACGCCGACAACTCAAATCAACGATCACTGAAATGGTTGACCAAAGCCTGACCTTGAATCTTTTAGGAAGCTGTCGGGGAGTCGGAGCACGAAGACTTCCTGTAATTCTCGCAACGGGCTACGATGTTGAGCCATCGGACGCGCCTCTATTTGTCTCAAGCTTAGAGAAAGCCCTTGAATACGGCCAGCAGGAAGACCAAGTCATCCAAGTTTTCAAGCATGACCACTTGGAAATTTCATGGAGAGAGCGATCCGCCACGCTTTCATCTGAAGAGCGAGCAGAGATTGAGAAGGATTATCCCAACGTAATCCCCTCCATTGACAGATTGTCTCTGTGGTTTACCCGATTTTCTCCTGAGGATAACCGAGCAGCAACGGACTACGAGCGGGAATATGGCCACTGGATTCCTGGCAGCGCAGTCGAGGCTTTGGCTGCGCTAGTATTAATCTCATCGAACCCGAACCCGAACCGTTATTCAGAGCATCTCAGAAAGATCGGTGTTTCTTCTGGCCAAACAGCTCAAATTGACTGCTGATTTTTAAACATGCTTCCCACCGTCCTCAGTCAAGAACTCATGGAAGGCGTCCAAGCCTTCCTTGATTCGACCTTCTCAACGACCACCCCGGCGTTCAAATCCTCATTTGAGCCAATTCTCCGGCAAGTCGGTCCACAGAGTCTTTTTCAGGGGCCTTATTATCGAGTGGGTTTACCCTTCCGCAAGGGCACCCGTGGAGAGGATTTCTTTCCGCATCTAAAAACCCAATTCCCGCCACACCTGCATCAGGAAAAAGCTTGGGGACGACTCTTGACTTCCAACCGACGCTCAACGCTCGTCGCGACTGGTACCGGTTCGGGTAAGACCGAATGTTTCCTCTATCCCATACTCGACCACATCCTCGACAATCCCTCCACTAAGGGAATTAAGGCGATCATCCTATACCCAATGAACGCCCTTGCCACCGACCAAGCGCGACGTTTTGCAGTAGAAATATATCGCAACACCGCTACGCAAGGAAAGGTACGTGTGGGTTTGTATGTTGGAGGTCAGACTGAAGCATCGGAGGGCATGAGTGCGGAATCAGTGATTACCGCGCGTGAAACCCTACGCAATAATCCGCCCGACATTTTATTAACCAATTATAAGATGTTGGACTATCTTTTGATTCGCCCCGAAGACCGTGAATTGTGGGGCGAGAACAACAGCGAAACCCTTTCGTATTTGGTCGTTGATGAGCTGCATACTTTTGACGGTGCGCAAGGGAGCGATCTCGCCTGCTTGATTCGTCGTCTCAAGGCGCGTCTTAAAACCCCAGAGAAACATCTGTGCTGTGTAGGTACGTCTGCCACCTTGGGCAATGATTCTGGTCAGGGGTCTATGACCCAATTTGCGGAGAATATCTTTGGGGAATCCTTCGATGCTCCTGATGGATCGGTGATCACAGAAGACCGCATTAGCCCGGCCGAACACATCGGCTTGAAACGAATCGAATCCCGCTGGGTGGAACCGCCACAGCCTGAGGATTTCGAGGCACTCATGCCGGCAAATTATTCCAGCATCGAGGCCTACATTACGGCACAGGTAAAACTTTGGTTTCCCGAATCGAATGCGCTGGATTTCAAAAATGAAGAGGACCGCTTCACCCTGGCGGAATACCTGCGCGAGCATCAATTCCTGCGTACAACTCTCAACGAACTGGGCAAACAATCAGCCACCGAGGCGGCAGCTCTGCTCCAAGCTCTGCAGGGGCGTTGGCCCAAGTGGACAATCGAACACCTCCGTTTTATCTGCCATAGTTTTTTATCCCTTTGCGCTTTTGCCCGCGATCGACTTGGAAGCTCTGGGAGAGCTCCCTTTCTGCAAATACGAACCGAAGTTTGGATGCGGGAACTCAATCGTTTGGTGGCAACCGTATCACCGCGCCCTGAAATTAAATTCTCCATCGATTTGCCGGCTGAGCCGGTCTATAAACACCTGCCCGTCTTGCACTGCAGCGATTGCGGGGTTATGGGCTGGGGGGCACGACAAGCAACCAATTCCGAAAAACTGCTCCCCGAATTGGATAAATTTTATGAGGCCTGGTTTGGTGCCTACCCTGATACGCGCATCAGAATGCTCTTCCCCAATACAGGTCGCAAAGATGGTTCCTTAATACAAGATTATCTGTGCGGCAGTTGCCTGACTTGCTTCCAGAGCGAAGATGGTTCCTGCACCCGCTGTGGTACGCAAGGTCAACCCACAACCCTCACAGCAGACAGTTCTGAGGCCGCTGCCGCGGTTTGCACAGTACCCGTTGATTTATTTCAGAAAACTAAACAAAAAAATGATCAAGCGATCGCAGATCTCAGCTGCCCCTATTGTGACAGTGGCTCTGGTCTAAGTATCGTAGGTTCGCGTTCCGCAAGTTTAAGCAGTGTGGCTCTAAGTCAAATTTTTGGATCGCCCTACAATGATGATAAAAAAGCGATGGCTTTTTCTGACTCGGTTCAAGATGCCTCACACCGCGCTGGATTTTTCACAGCACGCACCTACCCCATTGCAGCACGCACTGCCCTTCAAAAAGTGATTGATCTGCAGGAAGCACCTCTTTCCCTGAAAGATTTAGCGCGAACACACGCCAAACATTGGCGTGATACGCTCGGCGACCTTGACTTCGTAGGCACTTTTCTTCCTCCAAATTACGAATGGAGCTGGGAATTCGAGCAGCTGGTTGAAACCAATGCCTTACCGTCAGGATCACCACTAACCAAGCAGGTGTCGGAGCGTTTAAACTGGGACACCTTCCGTGAATTTGGCACGCAATCAAGGATTGGTCGCACACTCGAAAAAAGCGGAAGTGCGGCCAGTGGTCCAGACCTAGAACTAATTGCTAAAGCCGCTAATGCCTTACTTGAAAAAGCGCGCGAAACAGCAGGCTACACGGGCCTTACGGTTGAAATGATACAGCACTTACTCCTTGTGCTCTATGAGCGACTCCGACGCAACGGAGGCGTTTGGCATCCTAAATTAGAGGCTTACATTCGACAGAAAGGGAATGACTATCTCTTTAACAATCATAACAAGATATTCGCTCCTATCCCAAGGCCGGGCAGTGGTCGGCGTCCCACCTTCTTCGCTAATTTTACTTCAAAAAATTCTTTTGAACGTCTTATTGCTGCGGGAACGACGTCGACCTGGACGCAAGAATGGATTGAAAAATCGACGGGGATCAAAGATTCAGAGGCTTTGATTGATGCCGCTCTCAAATGTCTCCTCAAAGAAGGCCTTTGGCTAGAATTCAAGATGGACGGCCATGACGAGGAACGCGCATGGGGGATCAATCCGGATCATCTTTATATATCTAAGGAGGCGAGCCACTTAATCTGCAGTGATTGCGGCACGAGTATAACAGTAGGTTCCAAACTCAAGGACGCATGGGCCGAGAGTCTTTGCCTCCGCCATAAATGTATGGGTCGACATACAGTTTCCCCAAATCAAGAAACCAATTATTTTGGAGGACTGTACCGCCGTGGGGATCTTGTGCGGGTGCGTGCCAAAGAGCATACCGGCATGCTGAATCGGGAGGACAGGGAAAACCTCGAGCGCAGCTTTATGCGCGAAGGCAGTGAAAGCCAGAGTACTGACCCAAAACTATTATCCTGCACCCCAACCCTTGAAATGGGAGTAGATGTAGGAAATTTATCAACGGTTCTTTTATGCTCCGTCCCGCCGGAACAAGCTAACTATGCGCAGCGCATTGGTCGGGGTGGACGACGGGATGGCAATAGTCTCGCACTTACAGTCGCAGCTGGTGACCCGCACAACCTCAGCTATTACGAGCAACCCCAGAATATGATTTCGGGTGCGGTCCGAATGCCTGCTATTTTCCTCAACGCTCCTTCAGTGTTAGAACGACAATTAACGGCTTTCTGTGTCGATTCTTGGGTTCTTGAGAATCCTTCTGTTACGATTCCGGAACAAATGAGTGCGATCTATGCGCAAATGGCATCTGAAGGTCCTACAAGTGACTCGTTCCCAAGCTCCTTTTTGCAATTTATAGATGGTAACATAAAACACTTAGGCGAAACCTTTAAGGCCATTTTTAGCAAAAAAGAGCTTCAAGCCTCAACCCTTTCCCATCTAGAGCAATTTCTTAAAGGTGATGGTAGTACAGAAGGTTCTTTAGCGTATAAACTACAGACTCTCCTAAGTGAGGGCGCTCGTAACCGCGAGGATCTGATTGTAATGCGGAAGAAGGTGAATCGCGCCCTCGCTAAAAACAAGAAACGAACACCGCGAGATGAACTGATTGATAAAGAAGCTGAAGATCTCGAGTCCGAACGCAAAGGCTTAAGCCAGATCATCAAACAGATTAATGAGAAGCATACGCTCAACTTCCTCACCGATGAAGGGATATTACCTAATTATGCATTTCCCGAGGAAGGTGTCGTCCTACACAGTGTTATACTTAAAAAGCCCAGCTCTAGTGGTCAAGGCGGCCGTCTGAAAAAAGATGAATACGAGCACATGCGTTCCGCTGAAGCGGCCATCACCGAGCTCGCTCCCGGCAGCTCTTTCTACGTAGAGGGCCGAAAATTAACGATCGACCGCGTTTCAGTAAATCAGGACAACTATGAGGAGTGGCACTTTTGCCGCTCATGCACCTACATGGAGCCGGTTTCAAGCGAATCAGAAAGCCACTCTCAATGCCCGCAATGTGGCTGTTCCGCCTGGAGAGATACGTCTCTGCATCAGCAAATGCTTAAGATGCGCCAAGTCTTTGTAACTGCGTGGGATGATAAAAGTAGAAGTGGTGACCAAAAAGATACCCGTGAATTAACTACCTTTAATAAGCAAACCTCTATCACATATAAAAAAGATGACGTCACAAAGGCCTACTCACTGAGTGACAAGAGCACGAGCTTTGCATTTGAATTTTTAAAAGATACGCGCCTTAGAGAAGTAAATTTTGGCATCGACCGATTTGGCGGAGAAACCGTAGAGATTGGTGGAAAAACCATGCAAGGGGTCGGCTTTCAAGTCTGCTCTGAATGTGGTAAGATTTGGAATAATCGAGGTGGTAATCGCAAACACTTACATGATGTATCCTGTAAATACTTTGGAACTGAAGATGAAGCGCATTTCGACCAAAGTTTTCTGCTTTACCGCAATTTAAATTCCGAAGCTATTAAACTGATTATTCCTAGCTTGAGCTCTGGTGGTGAAGAAGAGGCTCAATCTTTTATTGCAGCACTTCACCTTGGGTTACGTAAAAAGTTTGGCGGCCACTTGGACCATCTCAAACTCGCGATTCAATACAAACCGGTTCCAGGAATGAGCCTTCGCAGGCAATATGTCTATCTCTACGATGGTGTTCCAGGAGGAACCGGCTACCTAAAGGAACTCACACGGAGCCCAGATGCATTACTAGATGTTTTACAAATCGCTTTAGATGAATTAAAGGGCTGTGGATGCCAGCACGATCCTGCTCGAGACGGCTGTTATCAATGCATAAAAGCTTATCGGTTCAGATTTGTTGATAATCAAGTTTCACGAGAGATCGCAATGCGGCAACTTAAGGAAATCTTAGATAGGCGCAGCCTTCTCAAAGAATGCACGGACACGGATACGATTATAAATCCACTGCTGGAGAGTGAGCTGGAGAAACGCTTTATAAATGCATTACGAAACCATAAAGGCTTTAATCTAACTGCAGACATAGTAAATCGTTCACCAGGCTATCGACTGACGATCAAAGATACGATCTGGCAACTCGAGCTACAGCGCAAAATCGGGGACTCTGATGGGGTTGCACGCAATTGCATACCCGACGCTATTTTAACACCGATTCGAGCAGAAGTGGCAAAACCTATTGCGATATTCATGGATGGTTTTACATACCATGCTGATGAGGCAAGTGGTCACAATCGAATTGCCGACGACTTTGCCAAGCGTAATGCCTTACTACAATCTGGAAAATTTAACGTTTTCTCTCTGACATGGAAAGACCTTGAACATAAACCTTTCCCTGACGACGCTTTCTTGGCCAAGGGGCTGAAAGTTATTCAGTCTGAAATAGGAAGCCCCGTTGCTGATTCACGCATATGGACAGGAACAAAGTGGAATAACTGGGAGCTCTTGACCGAATATTTAATGATTCAGTCGATTCATAAAAAAGAAAGTGTTGAGTGGAAGCGAGCTGCCTGTTTTGCGGCGCTGACAGGAGATAAGAGAGCAAAGATTAATAGAGAGGACCTTCAAGGCTTACTGGAATCTTTAGCATCAGGAAGTACAATTACTTTACCCAATAGACCGGATGGCGACTGTATGTCCATCTACTACGAACTGGATTCCTTTCGATTGCTTACGACCACACCCATTGAAAAAATAAAAGATAAATCCTTCGATCAAACCGCAGCGATGCTCTGGTTTGATGATCAACAAAACGAGACGGGAGAAACCTTCCGCGCACAATGGGAGCAATTCCTGCGCGCCAACAATCTGTTACAATTTATTCCTAACTTTTGCTCTATCACTCGCAAAATGTTTGATGCGGGTAAGATTGGAAATAGCATTGAGTGGACGCTCAAGGCACAAAACACCGAAAAGCCAGGGAGAGCTCCAGATAGCAGCTTGACGGCTTTAAATGCCCATCAAATGGAAGAACTCAGCCTCCTGGATCCCACACTTGCTCTTATTCTTGCGCCGTTACTTAAGAGTGGATCCGTCCCTTATCCTAGTTTTGGTTACGAGCTACTGGATGCTGCTGGACAGACGACAGGCTCTTTTGCAGAAGCTGCCTGGCCTGAAAAGAAAACCATTATTACGCTCCCCAATGATGATATTAGCAAATTTAAGGAAGACGAATGGACTATATTTCCGGCCGAAGGGCTTATCTCGGATACAATTTTAAAACAGCTTAAAACAAAAGAATAATAGTTATGACTACCTCAGACCCCAAAATTGCGATTGGTGATCAATTACTTAACGCACTTCTCCAGTTACCTCCTGTCGCTATGAAAAAAGCGAGAGAGACGATTAAGAAATTTCAGGCCAACCCTGCATCTCCAGGTTTAAATTATGAGACCATACAGGGCTCTAAGGACAAACGATTACATTCAATACGCATCGATCAGGACTACCGAGGAATTATCTTAAAACAAAAAGATAATGGAGCCTATATTTTCTTATGGATTGATAAACACGACGATGCCTACGACTGGGCATCGCGCCACAAATTTGGCGTTAATAAACATACTGGAAGCATTCAAGTAATTCCAACGATAGAAGAAAGTGCTGATATTTCGAAGGCTCCTAAAGCCTACGTAAAAGCGGAAGACAGCAGGCCCGATATTTTCCAACCTTTTACAGACAACGATTTAAAACAGGTCGGAGCGACTAAGGAATTAATCACTGTAATCCGAAATATAAAAGAGCTGGATGCAATCGAAGATTATGAGCGACACTTTCCTTCACAAGTTTATGATGCATTATATATGCTGGCTTTGGGGGAACCCTATAATGAGGTTCTAAATGAACTAGGCATTAAGCAAGAAGAGGAATTTGACCCCGAAGACTTCAAGACTGCGTTAGAGCTAGAAACAAACCAACAACATTTCTTAGCAATTACTGATGATGAAGCACTCACTGCTATTTTAAATGAGCCGCTCGCTAAATGGCGGGTTTTCCTACATCCCAGCCAAAGAAGACTTGTCCAATCTAATTTTAACGGTCCGGCACGAGTGCTGGGAGGCGCAGGCACTGGTAAAACCGTTGTGGCCATGCATCGCGCCAAGCATCTAGCGTCTGATTGCCAAAATAATGAAAAAGTCTTTTTTACTACCTTTACGAAATCGTTGATCCTAGACATTAAAAATAACCTGCAGAAGTTTTGTAATTACGATCAAATTCAGTCGATCGACATCGAAAACCTAGATAAATGGTGCCATCGATACCTCCGTGATAAGGGCTATGATCAAACCTTAGTTTTTGATGGCGATTTAAAAACAAATAAGCTATGGGAGAAGGCAATGGGAGCCCTTGATTCAGCAGAATATACCTCTGAATTTCTAAAGGATGAGTGGGATCGTGTTGTACAATATAATGACATTAATGAGCTTCAGGATTATTTACGAGTTCCTCGAATTGGTCGCAAAGGCCGCCTCAGCAGAATGCAGCGAAATGCTATTTGGCCTGTCTTCAATGAGTATAAAACATTGCTTAAAGAGGCGAAAATTTGGGAACAGGCAGACATTTATCGCGCAGCACGACATATTTTAGAACAAGATGGCTCAAATCGTCTATACAAACATGTAATCGTTGACGAAATACAAGATTTCCATCCTGAAGCTTTGAAACTGCTCAATGCTATGTCGCTGGAAGACAATCAGTGCCTCCAAAATGGACTGTTTATGGTAGGAGACGGACATCAAAACATCTACGGGCATACGATTGTTCTCTCTAAGCTTGGCATAAACATTAGAGGTCGCGGTAAGCGACTTCGATTGAACTATCGGACTCCAGAAAAAACAAGACGCTGGGCTTCTAAGGTTTTATCAGGTGAATCTATCTCTGACCTAGATGGCGGCGAAGATAACAACAAAGGGTATCGCTCCATCCTAAAGGGCCCCTCTCCCAAGGTTGAAATCGCACCCAACTTTGACTCAGAAATTGATCTAATCTGTAACTGGATAAAGGAGCTTAAAACCCATAACCCTAGTAAGATTATTTGCATCTGTTTACGCACAAACAAACTAAGAGAAATTTACGCATCCGCAATAAACGAAAAGGGCTTAAAGACACATCAGGTCACCAGTAAAATTAGTGATACTGAAGACCCAGAACCTATTCGTGTAATCACAGCTTACCGCATCAAAGGTCTGGAGTTTGATGATGTATGCCTAGCTGGGTCTAGCTCAGCAAACTGGAAAAAAAGTGACCTTAAAAGCAAGTGCCTTGTCCATGTCGCCGCAACACGGACAAAAAATTCTCTAATGATATCAACTGTCGATACCTTAAGTCCTCTTTTTCAATAGCTGACCGCTAGTGAGCTTATAATCCTATTTAAAGCGCTGAGAGACAGCACCAGAAATAATAACAAATCCTTATTGTTAGGCATAACACAGAAGTGATCTTACTGACTAAAATCCATACATTTTGAAATTTATCGATACATGTAATTAGGTATCGATAGGATTTTAATCAATCGACCATCCGCGACACCTCTCCAAAAGGAAACTCACTATCCCTGAGGCCCCCTGGAGCCACAACCCATAGCACTTCTTCGGTTGGTTCTTCGTTAGGGAACGATCCGTAACCATCAGTCAAATAAACGACGAGTTGGGTATTTTTTTTGCTTTCTAAAAGCAAATCAAAAAGAGGTCGGAATGAGGTTCCACCCCCACCTCTTGCTTGGGTCTCAAATAAAGATATAGATTCACTGCAAATTTCATATGGGCCATATAGAGAAGCATCAGCAAAAAATAACGAAGCATTAATGTGAGGATAAGAATTCAATATTGCATAAATCTCTTCATAAAAACTACTAAACAGCTTTTTATCAACGGACCCGCTACTATCGACGCATATAGTAACGTTTAAGCTTTCACCTTCGAAATTATCAAGATAAAGGCCATCACCTACAAAGCGGCGATCAAGCCCTGAAAAATCTACCGGTGTTTGTACTAGATATCGCCAAAGAATAGTTCTCCAATCCAGAGTAGGGCATATTATTTGGTCAATTGAACGCTTTAAACCTGCAGAAAGAGCACCAAATTTTACATTTCCTAAATTAGCTAGAGATGCTGATTGCAAATGAGCCTCCCTCCAGTAAGTCTCTAATTTATCAGCTAAAAGCCCTGCAGTGTCATTAATATCGATTTGTGAACCGTTATTTTCAGTAATTGATATATCTTCACCTATCACTGACTGATCTAGCTGCTCTTTTACTTCGGACTCAGTATATTGATCAATTAATAATTCGTAAACTTCCTCTACGCTAAGATCTACAAAACTAGAGTCTACTAGCGCGCCTTCTGGAAGATCTAACTTATTATATTCTAAGATGATATTATTAACTACTATGTCCGCTGCTACATTCCAAACTATCGGAGACTTATCTTTTTTCCGACTCGTATGTAGAAGAGCAGCATGTAGTAATTCGTGTATAAATACGCCCAATCGCTCTCTATTTGTTAGGCTTCCCATGAAGCGAGGATTAAAAAGAAGTCGCTTCCCATCAGTTGCCGCGGTTGGTATATCGTCAGTAAACTCGTGTTCAGCAAACATTGCCAGCGATGTAAAAAAAGGGCAGATTGTTTTTATCGCAGAGACCCACATTGCGAATTCTTCGTTCTCAAAATCGACTCCAACGTCTCTGAAACTATTTCCACTCACATCTGCGCTAGAAAATCTCTGTATGCGTCAATATACTTCTTAACTTGCTTGTTAGCGCTGATCATTTTGGCAATCACTCCAACGGTTCCCTCTTTTGCAGCCAGATCAACTTTAGAATGTAGGAATAGCTGGATCCATTCTGGTCCAGCAATACCAGCAAGCCATTCGAATGAATTTTTTATGTAGTTTGAATTGTTAGCGCGCACGGCTAAACCTATTGTAGTTGCATATCTTAAGGAAGGCTCTTTAGGGAATTTGATTCCCTTGCCATCTCCTGAGATAATCAAGTCTAAGTCGGGTATCTTCTTATATATATCAAGCCAAGTAATAAACTCCATAGATGCAGCAATTCCTATTGCTGAAGAAACATTTAGTCCGACGTTATGCAGCTCATTAGCAGCTGCCCAACTTCTCGGAGAAGGCCATGCCGCTTCGGCTCGATCAAACTTATGTAACAGATTTGGCCTCCATGCTAAGAATGCCAATATTTGCTCGTTTATGTCATTTTCTAATGCCCAAGTTCTAAAACTATCAAAATCTGATTCCACATCAAAATGGATGAACCGATTTTGCAAAGCTGAAGGCATTTTAAACACAGCTGAGGCATCTTCCTGACGATTACCTGCAGCCCATACAAACCAACCATCGGGAAGGCAGTAATCACCCACGCGCCTATCTAATATTAGTTGTTGCGCTATCCCCTGCATTGCAGGTGGCGCAGTATTTAACTCATCAAGAAAGAGAATACCATTTCCGTCATTTGGCAAAAACTCAGGAGGATACCAATTAGAAATAAGTTTCTCTCGGTCTGCCACAGGTAGACCACGTAAATCAGTGGGTGCTAATTGACTAAGTCTAAGGTCAACAAGTTTGAGATCATTACTCTTAGCAATTGCACACACAGTCGCAGACTTACCTATTCCCGGAGGGCCCCAAATCATCACTGATAACTTAATTTTATTCTTAATAAGTTCCCTTAGATTAATTTCTAGTTCTCTTGCATTCATTTTTTTAATCTTTTTTGAAGAGTGTTAATTGCAGTAGTGCTTATAGCTTCAACAGGATCTCTAGAGAGAGCCCTCAAAGTAGAAATTTTAGTTCTGTGATACCTGGCAGTCATCATCTTTAGAAACTGATTATCACGTAATGAGAATAGATCTAGGGCCGTAGATGAGGGAGTGCATGGACTAACAGTTTTACCGAGCTTGACGTTGGAAGGCCATGTATGGTCAATATCAAAGTCTAGTATAGCTCCATAGGGAAATTTACGTAATTTTTGAACAACTTTACTCTCAGCTTTTGAACCATATCTTAATAAAGTGTCTAACGCTTTAGGCGGAGACTCACTGGCATTAGCAATAATAAGTCTAATATCCTTTGAACTATCCGAGCTAAGTGATACAAGTGAATTTCGTGCTCTTTTATAGAGTTCAAAGTAACTATTATACCTCTGATAGGTCCGATGCAACTGGAGACGGTAGAGTATATTCTCACAAGTGGCTTTGCGAACTCTAGAATTATTATCATCACATAAAGCAACAAGTGTTTCGTTACTAGTACGGTATAAATTGTTGGCTACCGATCGGCGGACTTTTGAGGAGGCATCCATTCCTAAACGGGTCAGCTGATCCTTAGAAATCCTAAAATCATGCACTATTGCAGCACGAACTGTAGGACTTGAATCATTAACTAATAGATCGATAAGTCTCAGATTATTGGGCGTTTCATGGTGAAACTTCCCAATATTCAGGCGAAAAACAAGGGATAGCCTTACTCTATGGTCAGAGTCATTTGTTAATTCAAATAAGATGGATGCTTTAACGCCACCCTTGGTAGCTAACTCTTTTTTGGCCTGTGTGCCTATCAATCTAGAGAATTTTTTTAACATGCACTTATCGAACCTAGGATTGTTAAAAATACCCAGCTGCACATCTGCTTCACAATTACTCAGAATGTATTTTATTACTTTAGATGAGGCGTTCCTATTGCTAAGAATAGCCTTCCATAGATTAAAGAGTTCCCTAAATGCTAAATCCTCTAATAGATCTGAATTAATCTTATTATTTTGAGCCAACGCCAGAAGAATTTTTTCATCAGCTGTATCGGCGAGAAGTAATCCTGCATCATGGCTAATTGATGGTGACGCTGCAACAGCCATGCGAACTGAAAAGTCATCGTCGTAAGACAACTTGCTTATTGAACTAGCATTAATTCCATAATGCTTGCAGATTCTTGCGCGAACTTGAGGATGTTCATCATTAGCAAGTTTCTCCCACAAGTCTCGCATAACATATGCTCCCTTGCCTCTATAGCTTTCATTAGCTAATGCTAGCCTAACATCTACAATAGGGTCTGCAGATAGTATCATTCGTATATGAGGTGGCGTACCTCTAAATGACGCTACTACTTCCCTCACAGCTTGTGATTTATGATTGGCAAGACGTTCAAATGTTTTTGACTGCATTGAAGCAAGCATGTTGATTCTTGCAGCGTCCCAACTATTGTATTCGAGAAGTTTGATTATAACCTCTTCACTAGCGTCTTTTGCTAAATGTTCTGCTCTCTCAAGAGCATCTTTGTCTGAGCTGAAGTGGCTAGACGCAAAAGCAAGTCTCTCGTCTATTCTAAAAATCAAAGTAATAGATTTATAATCATCAATGGAGATCAAATGCTTGTAAATGGACCACCTTGTTTTTGTCGGCCAGGTGGATAGCTCAGGCTCACAACTTGCTAGAGACCAGTAATCTCTTATGGGATTAAGAATATACTCCTCGGGATAAGATTCCCATAACTCAAATAAAATATCAATTGGAGTGTTAGGATTTCGTGATAAAGTCCTGAGAATCCTTTTATCCTTAAATTTTCTCAGATTAGACAATTCGCTAGGGTTTGCTTCTGTATTTGAAGCTAATGCTAGGCGTTCCTCAAATTTCATTACTTTCATTCATCATTTATCATTCGTATTGTTTAATATAGTGGAATAAGTGAAACACTACATTAAATAATACAGGCCAATCTTAAAATATTCACTCAAAATACGATGAAAGCTCAAGATCTACAAGTATCACGGTGGTGGTTCTGGTGCTAGCCTCAGGTATAGCTACACTTACTGCTATAAACTTATTGATCGTATCAAGGAACTTCGGGTAATACTAAAATAATTATTCAATTATAGTTGTAGCAAGTATGTCTCAAAAGCGCAAAGGTTCGGGCGCGACTTGTTTAGCGTCAATGCTTAGAAGTAACTTTGTACACCCCCCTATACCTTTAAAACTAGGAAAAATCGTGACACCCTCCCCCTAAAGGGGGGTGTCACTACTTTTTCCTAATTAATAATTACCTTATAAGCGTGATGAAATTTCCAAGATCTAGTTTTTACAGTGATTAAGAAAGTAGCGTTTGTTACCACCTGACTGGATTTTACCCTGCCTTTTGAGCAACGAAATCCGATTCTTAATGGTGCCCTCGCTAGCTTCACAACCCTTATTGGATAGTTCCTCTATTATCCTTACGCTTGTTAATCCTTCGGAGTTCGCTTCAAGAACTTTGAGGATCATTCCATCGGACAATTTTTGACCAAATCTTTTGAGTCTTCTGGCGTCTAATTCGTTTTTTCGCTCGAATAGAGGAAAGTCCCACTCGATAACATAAGGCATAATTGCAGGAAAATTTCTCAAAATTGTATGCACTGTGTAACAATTTTCTTCCTCGTGAGCCGTTAAGCCCATGATCGTATCTGGATCACGCGCAAAGACCCCAGAGCCGCTTATACGGTCAAGCGGGTCCTTTTCTGCTTGGTTACCCTTTGAGTAGTGCGCTCCGAACGCTACGGCTGCTCCTGTCTGCTCTACGATAGCTTCGACTTCATTCATAAGAAGACCTATATCGCCAGCGCTATTTTCGTTTCTACCACCAAGTGCTTTATAAATCGGATCAATAACAAGCAAAGCGCATCCATTTTCCATTCGCTTTTTCATTGCATCCAAGACCACGCCTAGGTCGCTTGTTTGACCTCTTAGAGACCAAATTACCAAATTACTTGGAGCTTCCCCTAGTCCCATCGCATTACAAACATGCTGACATCGATCAAGGAAGAACTCGTGCGGAACCTCGAAGTTAAGAAAGATAACGTCGAGTCCAGTGTCGACAGTATCATGTCCGAACCAAGGAGTTCCACTCGCGACAGAGGCTGCTAGATTAAGGAGCGTCCATGTCTTATAGGACTTAGATCCTCCTCCTAGAACCATCTTTGTTCCTCTATGCAAGAGTCCGTCGATAAGTACAGGATATCGCTGCATTATCTTTTTACTAAGATCATGTGGAATCTCATCTGCCCTAGTCCACGGGGCTAGTTTGATTGCTTGGGCATCTATTTTTTTTACATCTTCGATCATACTTTATTTCCTCCAATTTGAAGTGATTTTAAGTATGCGTCTGACTGTGAGACTGGGATGCGGATGCACCGCTTGCCTAGGCGTATACTCGGAATA
>Ga0115001_10000784_pt1 | contig 23892 bp, 17 predicted proteins | sample ArcticOcean_MG_C_12_FD_89869 | JGI IMG/M metagenome (GOLD analysis project Ga0115001, IMG submission 89869) | Marine microbial communities from western Arctic Ocean - ArcticOcean_MG_CB8_130 | ecosystem: Environmental > Aquatic > Marine > Oceanic | place: Arctic Ocean: Canada Basin | collected... | reverse complement strand
GAAGAAGAAGAAGAAGAAGAAGATCTATTCGAGCGCTTCTTCTGCTTCAGTAATTGTTCTTGATCGGCAGTAGATAACAACGGAGCTCGTTCGTTCTTGTTCGAAGCGGTGTTCATTTTTTACCAACACGCGGCCTAATTCTTAGAATATGCTCGTGAGAGAGATTATTGCGGATCGAAAGAGAGAGAGAGAAGAGAGAGGTCTTGTGTGTTATATATAACAGATCAAAGGACTCGCTCGAAACTTGTATCGACTCAATGGCACCGATTGATTGTTTTTAGTTATTCAAAGTGTATCAGTTTATGATTACTTAATAACGGAGTACAAAAGGTGTTGAATTTCTAGGGAAACGATAATCACAAATTTTTTTCTTCCTAACAATAAACCCTAAACCATAAACCCTAAACCGATGATACCGTGTAATTCGTCGCCACTATAAGTGAAGATAGGATCGATATTCTTCGAAACCTATCAACTGTCAAACTGGGGTATACTGGTCATCTGCTGGCGTTGTTAAACAACTGGCTAGTGGCCGTGGTAAGTACTGCAGATATTGACTCTAAAATCATGATGTTAAACGGGTCTACTCTTAACACGGTATCATCGGTTTTAGGAATATTAAAATTCCCCGTTCCAGTCCAAATGAGAGGAACCAACGTTCTCGGAGTCCACAAATATTGGCACGTGATGAACTTGCCAATATTTGTGGACTCCGAGAACGCTCTCTCATGGGCGTTCGATGGGACGACTAAGGGCGTTCGATGGGACGACTGAGCTCACGAAACACTACCAAATTAGATTACAAACGATCCGAGAATACGTTAGATCAGAATGTATCGTACCATTCAAAGTAGATACAAAAGCTAATCTTGCCGACCTCTTGACTAAGAGCAAGGTAACCGGAGGAAACGATTCCTTCAAAAGGCTACGTGATCTGATGTTCATAGGAGGCCGACAAGAGATGATGGAAAACCTCTTGAAAGACGGTTTCAGACATGCTACTCGGTATCCACCCAACTGTAAGAGTTAGCCAACAAGAATGCCGGTTTATAGGTTTATATCCCAGGCAGGTTCGCCGGCAGTAGAAGCACTGTATTGCGTGACCGCACTAGTACGAAACGGGGTACATATTATTTTTAATAAAATTACAAATTAAGTTACATAACGAACGTATCGTCAAAATCTCCTAGAGGGTTCTCAAAATGATGAGTACGATCGTTTCGCCATTAGTTTGGTAACCTCTTCGCAACTCGCTCCGATCCATGCCGCGCACGCTAAAGCGCCTGGATCAGGGACGTTCATTTCTTTAAGCCTGTATTTATTAACGTAAGCAGCGCGACCGGCGTTTGCTTGCATTTGTCTCGTTTCTTCCGCGCCATCTTTAGCCGCCTTGGCAATTCTATCGCATTGCAGTCTGAGATCGTCGTTCATCAACATTCCCCATCTACCTAATGCGGGCATTAGAGCGTCCAACATCGTGCGATCGCCTATGTTTGCTTTACCGTGTTCTCTAATAGCAGTAATGCCACGTGCTAAAGCGTCTCTGTATTCGAATTCATTGGCATCGTAATCGTTTTCATCTACCGCGTCTTTTAATACATCCCCGCAGGCTCGAAAAAAGACGTCGTATAAAACGCCTGAAGTTCCTCCCATCGATCGAGCGCACGAATTCGCCAATTGCTCGCAAACGAGATCCGGATGCGCATATCGGTAATCCACAGAATCTTCTAAAATCGCTTGTGCACCGGCAGCTAAGGTATCACCGCAATCACCATCTCCAGCGATCGCGTCTAAGCGAGTGAGTTCGTCCTTCATAGAAAGTATAGTCGCACACGAAAGCTGAATTGCCGCTGCGAGCGTTTCGGCTTCAATCGCTGTAACCGTAATTTTTGGCTCTTTTTTTGTGATTTCTTTTTTTGATGGTGGTTTTATACTTGCGTGTAAATCTTTTTGTTCTTTTTCTTTTCCTTCTTCTCCTTCCTCAATCTCAGGCGTTGGTGATGGAGGAGCAGCAAGGACGAGCTTACTCGTCGCCGTGCGTTCGATATTTTCATCGACTACTCTAACACTAGGATTGCTGAGATTAATACATCGAGGCCAAGCTGGGCAGTCGCATGGCGTATCTAACAAATCAGCCATTGAAAACTCTTCCCCGCTACCATTATTATCTTCGTCTAAACAGCACAGACTTATGCTCGCACCGTGCATGTTCAAGCTCGTCATGAAACTACCACACATTGCGTGCGTGACTTCGTAATTATTCGATCGATCTTTAATCCATTTTTGTGCGCAGTTTGCAATGACGTTCAACTCAAAATTAGACGTACCACCTAGACCGTTTACAACTAGACATAATTTCAAAGGTTTCACTAACCCGATTTCCATTTTCTTCGAAGGACTTAATCCAAAAACTTCATCAATTTTTGCAAAAATCCCATTCGACGTTCTCATTTGAACGCGCTGCTCCAACATCAATTCTCTCTCAATCGTTTCCATTGCAATTGCAACAGTCTTTTCTAAGCTCTCGAAATCAACAGTCTTAAAGCCGCTCTCGTTATGAATCCCCAATCCTAATTCGACCTTCCCATCTGGTACTATTAACGACGCGTCCTGCTGCTTTCCTGGCACGTCGCACCTATTCAACGAAAACCCAAACGTTTTTGTTTCTTTCCGAAACTTCTCCGCGACTATCCTCAATTCTTCTACTGTCCTGAACGTCGTACTCTTATTATTATTATTATTATTATTACTCCAAAACGCTCCATCCTTCTTTGCTGATGCGATCTTAGGCAAATTCGCGGCGGCCGTAACCGCTTTCAACGCGAGCAACGTCCCGCACAACCCCCTCGCGCCTCCTCGTCCCCTCTCCTCTATCGGTATCGAACAATCATCATCAAATGCAAAGACCTCGATGTTCTCAATGCCGAGTTCCTTTTTCGCTCGATCTCTCGCTATCGAAAAATTAACGACGTCGCCGGTGTAGTTCATGATTAACATAAAAATCCCGCCTACTTGACTCCTTTTCTCGTTTTCCTCTTCTTCTTCTCCCGCGCCAATCATGCAAGCAAGCGCTCGTAAGATTTGCTCAACCGATGGACTCGAGAATAACTCGCCTATCACGCAACAATCGATCGCATTTCGTGCACCGACGAATCCAGCAAACGCGGGCTCGTGCCCAGATCCCCCACCGGTCACGACTTGGCAGCGAATACCGCGCATATCTTTCCTATTTGTTGCTATTTCTCTCGAAGTTTTGGAAAATATCGTTGAACGATTTGAGCTCTCGATCGATGGATTCATGAAAGTGAACCCATCGATCGATTGCGAAACAGATACGTCCTGCGCAGTTATGAATGTTGGCATAGTAGGAGTGAGCCGTTGCTATGCGAGAGTTCTTCGTTTAAGGAAACGAAGAAAGTGGTTTTAATTAATTCGAATCAATGCACTTATTGATTTTGACATTTGTGTGAGGGATTTTGCTAAAAATAATAAATATGAACGAACGCGAAGGCCGCTTCTTTTGGGCCAGCGTTACAGACGACTGAGGAGTACTTTCCCTGAACTCGCTTTTAGACCTGAACTTGACTTTACGTGCTCTCGCGACGCAGCGAGACGTGTGTTTCTTTTACTACTAATAGGTGTTTTAAATATGTTTTCTTTTCTTTTTTTCTTTTATCAATTCAAATAACTCGCGGTATATACTCGCTTCTTTTAAGACACTCTACGTTATATACCCGGTTTCTCACTCTCTCTCTTTCTCTCTATCACTCTCACACACACACACACACACAATAGAGCAACGACAACAATATCAATAGCAAATGTAGTTTTTACTGTTGTTCGGTAAAATAATTACTCAGCCGCGGCGTCGGCGACCGGGGCTTCTTCCATCGTTTCAGTCTCTTCGCCGCGCTTCGTGGTTACGCCCGAACCGCCTTTTTGAGGGCAGTCTCTGGAGTAATGACCTTCTTCGCCGCAAGTACGACACTTCGTGTCCTTCGGTTGCGGGCAATCTCTTGCAAAGTGACCTTCTTCGTTGCAGTTTCTGCACTTGTCCCCAGCTCTCGGCTGTCTTGGCACACGTTCGCCTTCTGGACGAGTATCCTCTTCTGAGCAATCTCTCGCCCAGTGACCGGCTTGGCCGCAGCGGTTGCATACGTCTTCTGGACCAGCGGCTCTGCGTTCGCGGCGTTCAAAGCCACCACGACCACCACGTCCACCACGTCCACCACGTCCACCTCTGCCGCCGGCAAAACCGCCGCCGTTTTGCGGACACGCGCGAGCGTAGTGACCGAATCGACCGCAAATACGGCATTCATCGCCGCCGCCTCTGCCGCCAGCGAAACCGCCTCTGCCACCAGCGAAACCGCCTCTGCCACCAGATTGATACCCTCCTCTCGTATCCGCACTCGCACAAAATCTCGCCATGTGACCAACGCCGCCGCATCTGTTGCACCTGATTTCGCTCGCCTGAGGCGCTCTCGAATCCGCGAGCGCGCAGTCTCGCGCCCAATGCCCAAAGTTCCCGCATCTGTTGCACTTATCGTTCGACGTTGGACCGGTGGAGTATCCACCGGCGTTGTTATCGTACCCTTGTGCGCCACCTCGGTTGTTATCGGGGCAATCGCGCGCCCTGTTTTACGGACGTATTCCAGTTTCGTATTCAGAAATGTTAGTTTTTTGTCTCACTTTTCTTACGAAATTTCTCATTTTTTTTCTTAAACCCTAAACCCTAACACTTCTTAAAAATCGAAGAACTCTTTTAAGAAGAGAATTCAGCCGACGCTTCCGACGAGATCGTATCCAATTATATAAAACATTACACTATTTCATGAATAGGAACAAATAATAATCTCTCTCGATGAACAAACGAACACGAGCGAGCGAACAACTACTACAAACGAGTCTCTGTCGATCGAGCTCGTCGTTCGATCTCTTTTAAACCAACGCGTTTCCACTATTCTTTGCCTTGAGAATATCCATCCACTGAAAAGTTCTCTACTGATTGGAAATTCCGTGATCGGATTTCCAAAACGAAAAAATGCGTTGCGGCAGAAGAGAGAGAGAGAGAGATGATCATCACATCCACATCACGCGCGCACTAAAAAAAACGAGTCCGATAAACGAGCGTACCAGTGCCCGATGCCTCCGCAGATCCTGCATTCATCGCTCGATTTCTGGTACGGCGCCTGTTGCTGTGCGCCGCCCATCGGTTCATCCCTCCATTTCCCCATTTTAATTTTTGAGCAGAAAAAGTGACGATTTGTGTTTATTGGGAAAATAAGGAACATCACTAAAAACAGCAGCGACGATGCAGTGATGAACGAGACAACGTATATTAACACAGAACGAGGTTAATTTTTGTGAACAAACGAACTATCGAAAGATCTGTTTAAACGTATCGTTCCCAACCTGGACATTTCTTTTCTATTGCATAGTTTAAGCACTCGATGTGGTATCCGTGAGCGCAACGACAAGTTTCCGAATCCCAAGGACATCCGTGTTCGTGTAAATACTTCAATACGTCCAAATGGCCTCTTAAGGCAGCGATTGCACACACATCCGCATCCATAGGACAATCATTCTCGACGCAATACTTGACCATTGAGAGGTTACCTTGATATGCTGCCCGACCAATCGTCCGTTCATCCCACGCACACTGTTTCACCTCTCGCGCCCATTTGAGAAAATCCAAGTTGTTTGTCATAGCAACTCGATGGCAGAAACGTTCCTGAGTCATCTCATTACCAATCCCGTCTCTCTCACCAAACCGATAATTATCCCACGCTAACTCTAACTCTTGCATTGATTTAACATCTTCAACATATCGTTTCTTATTGTTCAATTCAATATCCGATCGAATAACCACATCCCTACTCGCTCTGCATAAATCATAAAATATCTTCAAATCGAACGCGTTCAATTTCGTGAGAACTTCGGCTGCAAACACTGACGGTATCTCTGTCACGAACTTCCATAAAGGCGAAGGTGAATCACTTAACGATGCCTCGACACTGTATGCACTCATTCTTTGTTGATATATATTCCAGTATTACTTTGATATATGTTTATCAGTGCGGTTTAAAATGAAGTCAAACGAGATCTGAGAAAGAAGAAAAAGAGCTAAAACACAAGATGCAAGAACAATAACACATACCGGTAAGCAGAAAGAAGTGATGAAACATATTATTACAGCGTACATATCGTATGACATTAAACTACTTTCTCTCTCTCTCTCTCTCTCTCGCTACTCTAATTCCTATATAAACATACCCATACTACATACTACTAAAATTACTTCGTCAAAGTGAAGCTTAAGAACGCGCAATCGTAAACAGTTCTGTGCATGGATTTCCAATCAGTCGCGTACGAACACAAAACGTTCGTTTCTTTAACATCTACCGAGAATCCGAGCTCTCGAGCGAACGCGAGTAAGTCATCGAGTGCGACTTCGATTGAGATATCGTCAGGTTCTTGATTATCTTGATCGACCCAGTGCCATAGTAAAGGACCGATTGAGACTAACGTGCCACCGTTTCGTAAACAGTACTTGATCGTTTTAAGATAGTCGAATACGTTCTTTGCGGTGTCCAAAAAGAAGCAGCAGCAAACGGCGTCGAACGCGTTTTCGTACTCTTTAGCTTTATAGACTTCGCTAAAGTCGCCTGCACACATGGACATTGATCCGCCTTGTTTGAACTTATGCATGTTGTCTGAGGGAGATTCGTCCGGGATTTTGATCAATCGATATTGGTCTTCTCGCGATAAATGGTTTAAAGGCGTATGCCAATACGGCGCGATTTCAAATTGATTATTCTCATCTGAACAATTTAGCATAAACGAAGACCCGAACAACATGTAATACGAGAACTCGTTCCCTTCGGCTTCGAACCCGGCTTTTGCTAACTCGTACACTAATCGACCTAATCCAGCTCCTGGAACGAGCACGCGCGGAGCGAATACGTCGTCCGGATTCGTTTTACTAAAAAAAACATCTTCCAACCTACGAAGAAGTTTACCTAAACTCTCCTCTCTCTCTACTTTACCTTCTTCTGCCCAATCTCGCACTAAATTCTTTAAAACATATCTCGCCTTTTCGTGATCTTCGCTCGACGAATGCAGGCCAGGGTGCTCGGCTTCATCGACGTCGTCAAAATCAAGTTCAACCCTTAAATGTTCGGGAACGCGTTCGTTCCTAAACGTCCCCAAAAGTGAATCAAAGAAAATCTGATTCCTCTCAACCGCTCCTTCGGCTAACTCGTTCCCTTTCTCGTAGACTGCTTTGATCATCGTTTTATGCAACTCGTCGTTCAAATTCGAGTTTTGGAATTTTTCCAAGTTTCGTTTCCTCCTTTTGAGTTCGTGCGATGCCTTTAAGGAGTACGATTGCAGAGCGAGCGTGCATTTGTTGATCGCTAAGCGCTCGAGTTTTTCGTTTTTCTCTTTTTGTTCTCGCGACGTGTTCATTTTTTGATGTTTAAGAGAACCATTCTATCATTACATGCAGCATGTATAACAATAAAGCGTAATTGTTTTTGCTATGCTATACATAGTCCGTAACCGTGCATACTCCTTCCAAAGCCAATTCCAGAAGTCGCAGTGGACGAAAACCTGAAAGAAAAAAATACGCATCCCTTAAATTCAATACGCGCTTTAACGACCTCGCTCGATACGAGGTCCAACGAAAACATCTTCGTCACGTTTTTCCGTTTTAATTTCGTGATCAGATCTCGAAACCTGATTTTGCTTCTTCTTCTTTCTCGAGCACGTCCGCGCCGATCGACGATAGAACTTCCAACGAAAGGACAGTGCGCTCAACTTTATCTCGTTCTCTCCGCAATCTCGTCTCAATCTCTGTGTCTCCCGTTTCCTCTCACGCGGTGCGACTTCGGTCAAACAATTTACTTTCTTTTCCAAATCCTCTCAATGTTTTAAATTCGACAGACATGTGCCAGTGAGAGGTTCCTTGAAAGAACGACAACGCGTCCATTTACGTTTTTCATAAACATAAACTCGCACGCGCGTATCTAATTCATTCAAAAGCGAATAACAGACAAACCGAATCGCTTCTTCTTCTGTCATAGAAAGGAAAAGAATGTTCTCCATCGCGCGTGCGTACTCTCTTGCAAACACGGCGACTGATCAAATACAACTCGTACACAAAATGAAATCGAAAAGGAAACTGATAGGATCGAAATCGATCAGTGGTAGTGGTAGAAGCACTGGTCGCTCTTTAACTCGTTTTCGCCCAACGCGCAAGATCTTGCGAGTTCCAAAAGCTTCGAATGCCGAAGCAGAAGCAGAAGCAGAAGCAGAAGTGTATTACGAAGGCCTGTACGGGAAATGGAAAGTTGATGGGCGAGATAAATTAGAGGTGTATGGGTACAGAGCCGCTATTTCTGTAATGGCCGCGGCAGCTTTGTTCTCTGCTCTATCGAACGCTGTTGGATTAGATCGAGGCGTGCAGGACGCGAGTTACTTCGCCGCAGCCAGTGGTTTAGGCGTCGCGCTCGCGCTCGTGCACATATACGTCAGCGAGATCAAGTTAGCGATGCAAGCGATGTACGTAGTTGGATTAATTGGATCTGTTGGGATCGCGGTAACGAACACGGATGTATCGGTGTTGAGTTTTGTTGAGGAACATCGCGCGACGGTTTGGTTGATCGGTCCAATGTTTGCCGCGTTTACCGGGTTGGCGTTCAAAGAGGGCGCGTGTTACGGGAAGCCGGAAGCTTTTTCGTTGTTTTTGATCACGCCTTTAATGTGTTTAGGGCATTTGACTGGTCTCGCTTCGAGAGAGGTTGAGCTGTTCTTTTGTGCGTCGTTTCTTTTAGCCGTTAGTATATTCGCTTTGAGAAAGTATACGCAGGCGATTAAGGACGATATAGGCGATAAGTCAGTTTTCACGTTTCGAGCGCTTAAAACGGACGTCGAAAGAAAAGCGTACTTGGAGAGTCAAGGTAAGGATTTGAGTTTATTAGTTGAAGACGGCGCGTAGTTGTGGTAGTTTCATTCAATATATAGTTTTTTGCTTGTAATGCTAATTTAGATATACTATCGTTGGAGGTAGTTAATCCATTTGTTCGCTCTTCTTTACTTCTTCTTCATCGTCTTCTCCTTTCTCAATCATCATCGGTGCTAGTTCTTGTTCTTTTTGTTCTTCTTTTTGTTCTACCTCTTTTTCATCATCATCATCTTCTTCATCTTCTTTTTCCTCCTCTTCATCGCTTGACGACGACGAAGAAGAATCATAGCTCGAGCTCTCGGATTCGGAATCCGAATCTGAATCAGAGTCATCCGAATCTGAATCAGAGTCGGAATCATCTGAGTCCGAATCATCAGAGTCGGAATCATCCGAGTCATCCGAGTCAGAATCCTCTTCCGAACTCGAGTAGAATCCACGGTTACTCTTTTTTGCCTTTGATGTCGTCGTACTGCCAGCACCACCAATACCGCCACTACCAGTATCGTAGGTCCGATCTCGCACAGACGCTGGGGGCGCTTCTCTCGGATGTTTTGGTAAGCCAGCGTATCCATTCGCGACGTGCTCGACAAACTGCGATAGAGAACCGAGTTGATGCGGACACACTGGTGGCGCCGGCGAAGGTAAACGTGTGATTGGCTTTTGGCAAAACAACAGCTTTTCGTGAAGTAACTTTTTTAATCTCGGGAACGCGTCTTTTTGTTCATTGTCTTTTGCAAAGATTGCGGCATAAATTCTGGAACGGTCGCGAATATCTACCGAAGGATCCTTCGAAGCCATATTTAAGCAGTGTCTCAGCAACGGTTCCGTTTCGGATGGGTATCTCACGTACATTTTACACGTCGCGTGAAGGATTTGTTGGCGCGTAGACTCGTGCTCGTCCGGGAATCTCGCCATCGCTTTCGTAACCACGGCCAAGGCGAGGTCAAAAAAGTTTCTATTCCAGCTCGAATCCATTTGGCCGAGCTTTTTATATCCTGCCCCCCCATCCGCAGCAACTGCAACAGCCATAGATGATCCAGTAGCAGCAGCAGCGACGCTTTCTTTGGTGGAAATATTTTGGTCCAAAAACAACTCGCCACCGGCGAGCCAAACTACCGCTGATCTTGCCGCCGGGGCGAGTAATTGGTCCAATCTGCGTACTAAAGTTGCCACAACCGAAGCGTGTTCCTTTGGCGCCTTTTGCACCAACGCTCGAATAACGACGACGGCTTCGCCCGCGACTGTTTCAGAAGGGTGCAAAGACAGTTCAAGTAAAGAACGAATGCAAATAGATGCGATTTGCGGCATGATTGCAGCGCATCGACCGACGGCTCGAATCGTCAACGCAACGAACTCTTGCGAAGATGAACGTAAATACGCTTGCAGTTCGCGCAATAAACTTGGCGCATTTTCTGCGGTGACGATGTATGTCAACATTTCGAGCTTCAACGCTCTAACCTCCATATGATCTTCCGGATGGATGAAAAAAGCTTCAAAGTGCGATTTGAAGCATCTAGGCTGAACGGCTGCCATTGCCACGGCGTTCTTTAATAATACGTGTTGACACTCTGGTTTCGTTCTCGCCGCAAAAATCAACGCTCTCGTCGCTCGCGGAACATCAGCGATCGGTGCGAGGTACCAGTGTAAAGATGCGACGGCTAAAACGACGCCAGCGTTTTGCGATTGAAGAAGCGGTCGCGTACATCTGAGAAGTAATCGATGATCGTCGTCCAGAAATTCAGGGCCTTGATTTACTGGACCTCGTTTTTTAGACTCTCTGTTTGTCTTTTTTGTATTAGCACCAGAATCTGAATCGTCGGAATCTGAATCTGAGTCGTCGTCTGATTCCTCGTCGTCATAAAAGTTTGCGGCTTGCGCCAAGATACCTTTTGTGCCTCCAGTATCGTGTCTGTCGTATCCTCCAGCGCTGCCTTTCCCGGCATCATCGTTGAAGCCAGCAATCTCCAACATTTCACTATTCGTATCGTTATTATTCAAACCAGATTTAACGTTCAGTTCTCTGCTGAAACCATCTGGAGGTAAAAACTGCGTCCTCGCGTATCGTAACAACAACTCGCAAGTTAACATCTGTCCCCATTCGTCGATATCGACTAAGATTCGAGCCAATTTACGATAATGCCTATGTAATAAATCAATTCTATGCGGACACACCTCCTGAAACGCCGCAATCGCACTCGAAAGCACAAACGGAGTCGAATCTCTCAGCATCGTTTCAATAACTTCGACGAAATCATCCGCCCTCGACGGGTCTAATCGAAAAACTTTCGGAATCGCGTTCGCAGCCGCTTTCCTCACATGCGGACTCACATCAACGGCGCACTTCCTAATAGCCAACACGACGACTGGAACGATAACTTTCACTCTAATACTCGACATAACCCTCAACGCCGCCGCTCTCACGCGCGCGTTTTGATGCGCCAAATCCTTCTGAAACGAGTTTATCGATAACAACGCTTCGTCCGGTCTCTGCTCGGCCGTTCTCACTAAGAACATATACACTAAAGCCTTCACCTCGAACGAATCCGTGACTATGTTCACCACGACTGATGGGAAGAATATCGATACGTCTCTTCCAGTGGACATCATCGCTATCAGTTTCTTAAGCCCTTCCAGTTTCGTTCTAACGTTCGAGTCTCTCAGTTTATCGTTCAGAGCTTTCGTTTCTTCCGCGATCTTTTCGTCGTCGTCGTCGCGTTATCGATCATGTTTTTAAAACAAGCGCAGAAAAAGAACTCGTTAGTCATTACATATTCACTTAATTTATTAAATTTGAACGATCGTAATCATTATCTGTATACTTGAGATCACGACACAGAATTCGATCACGACACGGACGCGGTTCCAATTATCTCGAATTTCCAAAATCGAGCGGATTCAATTCTTCAATCAATAAACGGCGACAGATGAGACGAGAGAAAGAGACGAGAAAGAGAACGAACAAAGAAAGCGTTGGGAAGTTCCTAATTCGTACCTGTGCGTCGTCGACGAACTTTGAGTTTCCATATCCAGCCGTAACCATTTTTATTTAAAAACAAAGCTTTTAAAAAGTGACCATTACGATGAAGACAGAAGATCCTCAAAACTCGCTAGTGCTTAAATATGATTCGAGCGAGAGAAAGCGGCGAACGAGGTACTATTGAATAATCGATTAAATTTAATGTTATTAACAAGTATGTATGATTAGATTTAAAATATAATACGTATAATGCTTCCGCTCGTTCGTTTTGGTTTGTGGTGTTGTTCAGTTCAGTTCAGTTCTCGCTCTCCGTTTTCGCGCGGCGACTTCTTCCTCTTCTTCTTCGTAGTTCTAGTTTTCTCTTCTTCTCTCGTCTCTCTCTCTAAGTAAAGATGATGATTTTTCGTTTACGCTTTGGTCGCGAACTGTACGCCGTACTTATATTTTAACTGTTGTTTTTGTTGAAAATAAATTGTTTTGGTTAGTTATTTCATGTTATGAATAATTCGTGACGGAAGAAAAACAGACTACGCGCGCGCGGCGGCGGCGGCGCGTAGGTACGCAAAGGTACGTAAAATAAGGTGTGCGTCGCAGTTTATGACGCTCGAGCACTGGGGGTATCAATCCCGCGCAAACGAATCTTCAAGCGACGCTTATTTTTTATCGGCAACACGCGGCAACCATCCGAGAAGAGGTGACCCTCAGCGATTGTTTGACTAGTGTAGCCTTAGTGTTTTATGTGATGTTCGCATACTGCATAGAAAAAAAAAAGACGCAAGCGACGAGCTGCGCAATATACGAAAGAAAAAGAAGAACACGCACAAAAACACTCAAAAAAAAATTCACACACAACAACAACAACAACAACAACAAAGAGAACAATACTACTACGTACCGCTTTATCTACTTGCACCGCAATCGTCGTCGTCGTCTTTGGCACGGCCGAGGTCACAAAGTTTGCAGACACGACTGGATCAAAACTCTTCTTCACCGGGTTCATCACGACAACCTTCACCGAATGTCCGCCTCCAACTTTCTTCGCAAACGCCAAAGACGCCTTGATGTCTCCCTTGGCGCCCCCGTCCAACGCGAAACCGCCCGAATCCGTGGCAGAAGCCTTCACCATGGCAATTTGATACGAATCAAGTTTCGTCGTCGTCTTTGCGCTCCACATAATATCGCCAACCTTGCATTGCGCAGCAACCGCCATAGAGCCTAATCCACTCGCTTTCGAGAAGTTCGCTTCCAAACCCATCGCCCCTGGTCCGGACACGTAGCACGCGGACACGACGCCCTTCATTTGCTTCGCGATAATCTCACCCTTGCAGCCAATATCCCCAGCTACGTACGAGCTCGATATTTTCAACTGTTCCAACGGTTTCTGCAACGAACTGACGACCACGTTCGTCGGTCCAAATTTCAAAGTCGCTTTCGCGAACCCGCTTTTCGTGAGCTCGATTTCAGTCGTCAACGCGTCCATCGCGTACGACGTCGTTAAAGTCCCTTGTGGTTGATCCGCGCCCTTGATCACGGCCGATACGGACTATAATATAGTCACGCGTACGTATTTAATAAAAAAGTAACGCAAAAAAAAAAACGATAGTTAATAGACCGCTCTGATTTTTACGAGCGCGCGCGAAACAAACGCGCTTCCTTGCGACTTTGTTACCCAAAAACCGAGAAAAACATGTTTGGAAAAGAGAGAGAGTGGGGAAAAAAAACGGACTAAAAAGGAAATACACTTACGCCGCCAACGACCGGTTTCGCATCGATCGTGAACTTGTTCTCGTACGAAAGCTGGCCAGTGAATAAATCTGTCGTGTTCGTTGTTTATTTACAATCGATTTTAAAAAAGTTCCGAAGTTTTAGTGCGCATACTTTGTGAGCTCGCGAAGAGAAAAAACGGCAAAAACGAGAGGGGAAAAGACCTCTCTCAATCTCTGTTTTGCTCGAAAGAAATGTCTTCCACATTCGCGCGATGAATCATTTAAGAACGAACCTTTAGCGCCTTTTGCGATATCTGCGTAATACTTCGCCATGATCGATGTAGTGCAGTCCCTGTTTTGCGCTGTTTGTTCGCCAGTGTATGATTAAGAACGGATCTGCGTGAGTATGAAGATGACGACTTTGAATGATGATTTTTAGATATCTTTTTTTTTTCGAATTCTCTCGAGAGAACTTTGGAGAACCAACGTTCAAATTAGGCAAATCGAATTCGAAGGCGTTGCCTTTCAAAGTATCAATCTTTTCGCTTTAAAAACACAGAGAGAACACGAACGACAGAGACAGAGTACGGATTACGGACACAGAGAGAGAGAGAGAGATATGCGCGCGCGTGTGCGCGTGTTCTAACCTTTCTTTTTACTTTGTAAACACAAAGAAACCCGCTTCGCTTGCCTGTTTATTTTGTGTGGATTTCGAAAACATGGAGAAGAGCGAAAAGAGGGTAAATTTAGGGTTTCAGAAAAAATGCTTCAATTTTCCCCAAACGAGAAAATATCTTATTCTCATTTTAATCGTTTTTTGATCGAAGAAATCAGTGCGTTAAGAAGAGTGAGAGAGAGAGGAACGATGACGACGACGATCGCGCAGGCCACGAGCTCGTCTCGTTCATCGCGTTCGTCGTCTTCGTCTGAGAAGCCTTTGTTCGAGCGTAAGAGTTTGCCGCGAGGAAGATATTTCTTAAACATCAGGAACAGCAGTAGTAAAAGGAGTAAAAGTAACAACGATGGTAGAAGTAATAATAGTGCGAGTGTAACGAAGACGGTTTTAGTGCCAATAGCGAACGGTACGGAGGAAATGGAGGCCGTGATCATAATCGACGTCTTGAGGAGGGCTGGCGTAAAAGTAACAGTCGCCTCGATCGAGGAAGATTTATTGTTAGAAATGTCAAGAGGCGTTTTCATTAAAGCGGATTGTTTCTTGATCGACTGCCGCGGGAAAGAGTTCGATTGCGTAGCGATTCCTGGGGGAATGCCCGGAGCTTCTAGACTAGGGAACGACGAACGAGTGAGAGAGATATTGAAGAATGCGGTTGACGGTAAGAAAATCGTTGCGGCGATGTGCGCGGCGCCGGCGGTCGTTTTGAACGCAAACGGTTTTTTGAGAGATTGCGACGAGGCGACTTGTCATCCATCGTTTGATTTGGGGGAAAAGTTTGAAAAATTTAAACAGAATAGAGTATGCGTCAGTGGTGCGGCGGGGAACACTTTAGTTATTACATCTCAAGGACCAGGGACCGCAATCGAGTTCGCTCTCGCGATTACGAAGGAATTGTTAGGAGAGGAGAAGAGGAGGGAGATCGCTTTGCTAATGTGCGTGTCGAACGATGTTTTATGTAGTTAGTGTACGTAGCAGTACTAGTGTAGCATTACATGAATATGAATACAGGAGGTGTGTTTGTTTCTAAATCACTAGCGCATTGATATATCGCGGGTTGATATAGAAAACCCGCTATTTTGTGCAGATTCTGAATCGGAGCACATCATATCTTCATCCTCAACGCGATAACGCGAACCCATCGAATCCTCGTTTTCTTGTTCTTCTAATCTCCACCCGCGTAAGCGATTTTGGAGATCATACGCCTCGTTCTTTCCGCCGTATATTGGAGGTAAAATATCCTCTCGCAGGGCAACGGGTTTTCTATATAAATCTTGCGCGCCTTCGGTTAAGATATAGAATCGTTCACTCATGGCCCCACGAAACACGACTGATTTCATGTGCGTTAAACAGAACTTCACGAAGTAAATAGGCCTGAACAAAAGAACTCTCGAAATCTTTATTGGCATATATCTCGACATTGAAAACGAGAGCGTTCGCGGGACTATGCTCGAGAAATTCTCAAACTTCAAGTCGCCCATATCGGACAATATTAAAAACCCGTTCTTTTGCGCGGTAGGGTAATTCCTCAACGTTCTAATAATCATATAATTCATCATCTTCAATAACTTTTCCGTTTTATACGCATCGGCTGGCATCATTTCGAACATCTTACCTGAGAACAAAGCCCTCCCTACGTCATCCGCATTCTCAAAGAGTTCAAACGTACCGGTCTCTAGAGTTTTTCTAAATTCATCGTCTTCCAAGTTTTGCTCGTAAGACAAACATCCAAACAGATCTTCGTAAAAATCGAAATATTCATGCGCTCTGTGCAAAGTCTTCGCCACGTCGCAATTCGTACATCTTAGCAACGAAATGACGACTAACTCGACTAACTCGTAATTCTTCCTCTTTAAATCATCCTTAACGTTCCTCATGACGAACGAAAATCTGGTCTGCCCACTCTGCGATTCGAACGAAACGATCTCGTCCGGATGTTCCAATAAATAGCTCTCGCGCTTATGTTCCTCTTCATGGAACGACCAATCCGGTCTAAATTTCTTAATATTTCGCGCCCCTAGAAATGGACCGTTTTTATTAAATATCGTCCTCGTCTCTAAACACTTCCTTAAATTCGTCTTCTGCGGTTTCGAGACGATCGATTCGTCCAATTTCTGCGTTCGCACGTAGTTATCCTTAAAGTGCTCTTGGAATGGATTTTTCATTTCGCTTTCCTATTCACAGCGCGGTAGTAGGAGTAGTAGTCCTGTTTTATGTACTATAATTTGTGGCGAATTTGAATTTGATGAAACGTCATGTAGTAGGGAAAAAGGAGAGAATAGGTATCCCCTGGATTTGAAAATCCAGGCGATAACGCAACGGTTTAAACGCGGCTTACTACGACCACACTTATTTTGAAATCTGTAACTATTTGAACTGCTTGACTACGCAATCGAGCACGCGCTCGCAATCACGTTCGCCTTGCGGATTTTGCGTCTCGTTGACTGTGGTTTGAACGCGGCTTACTACGACACACTTATTTTGAAATCTATAATTATTTGAACTGCTTGACTACGCAATCGAGCACGCCTTCGCAATCACGTTCGCCTTGCGGATTTTGCGTCTCGTTGACGAGCAAGATGTCGCACTGTTCGTCGATAGACTCGCCGTCGATTAAAGTGTTCTCGTCTTCAGAGTTGCAAAGCTCTTTCGCTTTCATTTGCGCGCGAACGGTTGAGCTCGAGCGCAGAAGATTCCCTGGTTTTTGACAGAACGACATCGTTTTAACGTGCTCTAATTCATCGTTCCTGACGTTCATTATGACGTCGTACATGTTCTTAATCTTTGGGCGTCTGATTTCGTTCTGTTCCGAAGATGATTTTAAGCCGTCGTAGATGTTCGTTTGAAACTCATCGAACAAATATAAATCGCCGAGCTGAAAATATGAAACGGCCACTCCACACGCTGGCGTTTGTTTCAACTCGTCCTCTTTTCTGTTCAAGAAGTCGTCGTACGTTTGATACGCGTGCTCTTCGACTTGTTCGCTTAGGTTATACGCCATTCTTGGACTGACCATGTATATTACGACTGCTACCCAGAAATACACGACTGCAACGTGTTGCGCGAAAAATCGATCTTTAAAACTATCGGCGCCACCCATCGATTCCATTATTAACAAATGATGATACTCGTTCATAGTCTCAGCGAAATGTACTTTTAAGTAATCCGCCCTGCGCCACCAACCGAACGACTCGTATAAATGTAAAACGCTCAAGAACGAAAAATAAGGCACTCTCGCAATGGTCTCTAAAGCATAAAACCTCGGGTAATCCCTGTTCTCGTACAACTTATCAATCACGAACACGGCTGAATCTACGATGAGCTTATTCGCTTTCTTCTCCATCGAAATCACTACTCCGTTCGGTAACGGTTCCGGCGGTTCGTATAACTTCTTCGTCTGCGTCTGCGCTTGACTGGCTCTGACGATACCACGATCACTTCTTCTCCTAAAATTCCTACTTCTCTCGATGCTCGCACTTCTTTTACTACAACTCATCGCGTATCTCTGCGATTGCGTTTGCGGCGCATTAAAGCGCATATCTCTCGCCGCACAAACAACCGTCAATCAATAAGGACTCAAAGAACTCAAAGAACTCAAAGAACTCAAAGAAGAAGAAGAACGATTCTCTCTCTCTCTTCAAACGGAAACTCGATCACTCAAATTCGATCTCGCTCGAACGCAGTTCTCCTTCTCCTCCTCTCTCGCGATCTGCTTTTGCTTCACTGCGTCCTCGTAATCAGTCGCAGATATTTCTCTCGCCTGAACCGTCAAAGAAGAGTTGGAATAAGAACGAATTCTCTCAATTCTCGCTTCAAACGGGAACTCGTTTACTCGAAAAATCGAGCGGCTTAAAAAACGCGCGCACGAAAACAAAGGATCGATGACGGTCTCCTTCTTGTCGTTCGCGATTCTGCTTCTCACTGATCCTTCGTGATTAAAAAAAATAGCGAGAGTTAATACTTACCGGTAGTTAAGAATTTTGATTAATATAAAGTTTTATTTTAGATTTTTTTTCGGTTTCCCAGCGAGCAAATAAAAAACCGCGGTTTCTTCTTCTTCTCAAAAAGAACTTCGGATGTTCGATGACGGTCTCCTCCTTGTCGTTCGCGATTCTGCTTCTCACCGATCCTTCGTGATTAAAAAAAATAGCGAGAGTTAATACTTACCGGTAGTTAAGAATTTTGATTAATAAAGTTTTTTAGATATTTTTTCGGTTTCCCAGCAGCGAGCAAATAAAAAACCGCGGTTTCTTCTTCCTCTCAAAAAGAACTTCGGATGTCGTGTAAACATGTTTAAGAAGCACACTGGGCGACGAGAATAAGAAGAGGAACACGGTGAAGAGTAGCGCTTGGCTTTTTCTGTTCTTCTCTTCGAGTGTTATTATCACGACCGCTACTTTTCGTGCCACTGCGATATAAAAAAAGAAATTGACCGTTAAGTTTTATCTTTTGCAAGTCGCTCTTTTGGATCGTCGAATAACGTCTCTCGGGCAAATCGAAAAGCGGTTTTTGATCGAGCTACTGTTTCTAGTATAAAGCGAAGGATTCGGATATTTAGATATATATTCCTTGGTTGAGTTTTATCTTTTGCAAGTCGCTCTCTCATCAGGCAAATCGAAAAGCGGTTTTTGATCGAGCTACTGTTTCTATTACACAGCGAAGGATTCGGATATTTAGATATATAGCACAGAGAACTTTAAGACAACTTTAAGACAATTTGAACAACATCTATATATTCCTGGTTTGAGTTTTATCTTTTGCAAGTCGCTCTCTCATCAGGCAAATCGAAAAGCGGTTTTTGCTCGAGCTACCGTTTCTACGTATTACAGAGCGAAGGATTCGGATATTTAGATATATACATATTTCTGTGTTTTCAAACGGACTGAACTGAACTGAACTTGGCTGGAGTTCGTAATGAACCGAGAAGACGAAGAGAGGCCGTTACTGCCTCTGCAAGATCGAGGGGAAGAACTGGAAGAGGAAGTAGAGGAGGAACGAGCGAGGACGCGGAAGGGCGCGGATGAGTTCGTTCGGCACCCGAAAGGCCTTCTCGTACTCTCCTTAACCGAGATATGGGAACGCTTTTCGTATTACACGACTAGGGCGGTCTTAGTGCTCTTCGCTCGAGACGTGATATTCGCGAAAGGGCAGTATCGGAAGATCTCGTTCGCGGATACGTTCGCGAAAATGAACGGCGTCGATTTCGGTGATTCAATGAACGACGATGACGATGAGTTAAGGAGGATTAATGTTGATGTAGTAGCGAGTAAGTTATACGGCGCGTATACCGCGTTCGTGTATTTGACGCCGGTTTTTGGCGGGTATTTAGCGGATGCCAGCGCGGGCGCGCATAGGATGATCTCGATCGGGCTTTTGTTGATGTTTGTAGGGAATTTTGTGATCGGCGTAGAGGTCAGTTTGTTCTTTTACGGTTTATCGTTCGTCGCGATCGGGAACGGCGCGTTTAAGCCGAACGTGAGTAATCGATTGTCCGAGATGTACGAGATCGAGAACGACGATAGTAATGATAATTCGGTTCTTACTGCGAAGAGGAAGACGTCGATGATTGGGATGAAAGATTCGGCGTTTGGGATTTTTTATTGCGCGATTAATGTCGGGGCTTTGTTCGCGCCTTTAGTCGCCGGGTTTTTGCAGAAACGGTTCGGGTATGAGAGTTGTTTTTTGGCCGCCGCGGTCGGGATGGTTATCGCTTCTTTGACGTACGGTTTATTTCAGAAGAAGTACGTGTATAAAAATGCCGCAACTGACGTAATAGAGGAAGATTTAGAAGAAGATTTAGAAGGAGGAGAAGGAGAAGAAGAGAACGTCGTCGTCGTCGAAGATAGTAGTAACATGGTACTAACATTACCAAATACGAACGAACGAGACGAAGAAGAAGACGTTGGAGAAGACGTACTTGCAGATCCTATAGAAAAATTGTCCTTGGTCGATGTCGCTAAAAAATACCGCGAAAGGCTCATAGCGCTCTTCGTCGTCATGCTCACAACGGTTGGATTTTGGGCCGCATACGAACAAGCAGGGAACGCTTTATCTTTATTCATCGATGAACGCGTGACGAAAAACGGTATCCCAACCGCCGCGTTTCAATCCATAAACCCTGGCATGATCTTACTCTTAACGCCGATCATAAACAGATATTGGAGTTTTCAAAACGTACGAAAGACGGAACCGGACCAGGTTATGAAAATGGCCATTGGATGCTTATTATTAGGCCTAGCAAACGTCATCCTCGCATTCGCGTCGATGAAACTCCCACGCGGATCAGTCGCCACAGAGGACATCCCTACAAGCGAAAAACTCTCGCAGTCTTGGATTTGGCTCTATTTCCTCGTCGCCACCGCCGGCGAGTTATACGTATCTCCAGTCGGTCTCTCGTTCGTGACTACTGCGGCACCGCGAGAAATCCTCGGCCTATGCGTCGGCTGTTGGTTCCTCTCGAGCTTCTTCGGAAACTATTTAGCAGGCGAAATCGGAACGTTCTACGCTAAAACTACTCCTTTCGCGTTCTGGAACGCGGTCGGTATCCTGAGCTCTTTCGTCGGTATCGCGCTCGCTCTTTTGCGTCATAAAATCACGAAAGCTTTACGTACTACTCATGAAAGCATCGACGCGCACGGCGATACTATCACCTCAGTCCAGTGACGATGACGTTAGCGACGACAATATAGTAAAAATAGTCCACGAAATTCTCGCGAAGTAACAAAGTTCTTCGAGATACGGACAGAGCATAAAATTAAAGAAAAAGCGTGCGAAGATAATAAATTCAGCAGAAGAGGAACAGATGCTACGGATAGAGTTCCTGCTGCCATTCGCTTTACTTCTTCTACACGGACGTATCAATTTATTTTCTTCGTCAAGCTTTTTCTATTTAATTGATATTCTACAAAAAACCCTAAATCCTAAACCCTAAACCCTACAACACAGTAGGCCTCGCACTAAAAAATCTCCATCACAGTAGTACAAACAGTTCATTACTTTATCTGTTAACTCTATCGTAACTATCGTGACATGTTCGCGAGCGAGAAACAAAAATCGCGCTCGAAAGAGTTCGCAGACGATGAAGAGATCGAGCTCGGCGAAATCTCTGACGAGTTCGATCGCTACAAGAAACCGATCGTGATCGAAAACATGAATTCATTGGAACAATTGGCCAAGCGATGGAAACGATGTTCAGTGAACGAAATGCGCGCGATTGGATCACTCATCGTCGTGTTATGCTTTGCAGTGTTTTACTTCTTAATCGAGACGGATGGCGTGGAGAATTACGCGGTCGTCATAGACGCTGGATCGACTGGGAGCCGAGTGCACGTGTTCAGGTTTAAGAACATGGCCGGAGTGAACGTGTTGAAGGACGAGGTGTTCAAGGCGATCAAGCCTGGATTGAAGGCGTTCGCTTTGGAACCGGATGTAGCGGCGAAGACGTTAGAGCCGTTAATGCAGACGGCGATGGAGAACGTGCCAGAGAAGTTTAGGAGTAGTACGCCGATTACGTTGAGGGCGACGGCTGGATTGAGGTTGTTGCCGGAAGGCGCGGAAGCGGCCGAAAGGATTTTAGAGAAGAGTAAGGCGCTCGTTGGTGGGTACGGGTTTCGAATGGACGATGAGTACGTGAGCATACTGGATGGGACCTATGAAGGCGCGTATGGGTGGATTGCGCTTAATTATTTGTTAAGGAAGTTGAGCGGGAAGACGAGCGTGAGAGATACGGTGGCGGTGGCGGATTTAGGAGGAGGGTCGACGCAGATCATGTACGCGACGAATAATAAGGGGCGAGCGCCTACTGGCTACGTGTTACCTTTAGAAGGGTACGATGTGTACACGAAATCTTTTAAAGGGTTTGGGATCATGGCCGCGAGGGCGAAAATTTTGAAGCAAAACTTGGACGAAGGAGATCGAGGGTGGCAATCGCACCCGTGCGCCGCGAAAGGCTTCAACGGTGGATGCACCGAAAAGTGCTATGGGTTAGAACCCACGGATAGCTATGCAGCTATTGGTAGAAACGAAGGGGCTAATTTCGAGGAGTGCGTAGACGCGGCGTTAGCCGCGATGGAAAAAGAAAGCGACGAGTGCGAGTTCGAGCCGTGTTCGTTCGCCGGCGCTTGGACGACGAAACGAACGATGCCTTTATATGGTATGAGTTACTTTTACGAACGAGCTCAAGCTGCGAAAGCGGTTAAATGGCCATCGTCTGATACGAAAGCGGTTAAAATCACCCCGGAAAATTACAAAGAAGCCGGGAAAAAGGTTTGTAAAGTTCCAGTCGATCAGATTTTGAAGGAATTCCCGGACGCAGAGGAGGACCATTTCGAATATTTATGCCTCGATTTGGCCTATATTTACGCCCTACTAACTCGCGGATACGGCTTATCCGATAACGAAGAACTCTTTCTAGTGGACAAAATTAACTACAAAGGAAAACCGGTCGAAGCCGCTTGGGCGCTCGGCGACGCCATCGCCGTCATGAACACTATTTAATCACCTTTAACGCGCACTATCTACAATCTCTCTATAAACTAACTAACGTACTGTTCGCGTCATCCTACCGTCTCGCTCGTTTACTGCCACGACCACTGACTCTCGCTCCCTCCTCCGCCGCCATCTTCTCCTTATACACTTCTTCCAAAATCATCCTACTCACGCCGACGTCGTTCGTTAAAACCTTCCACGCACTTTCCGAAATCTCTCTTTCGATCGCTTTCTCGCTCATTCGCTTGATTAGCACTCGATCGACTGCTTCGTTAGATTTCCCGATCGATTTCCTGATCATCTCTGGCCTAGACATCACGGCGAACTGCGCGAACGTCCTCAAAGTCTCTTCTTCCAAAACCGATTTTATCACCTCGTTTCGAATTCGGTCGAAAGTGCCGTTTTGCTTTAACTTTCGCGAGATCGCTCGCGCGAGGTTCAATTCGTGCGCTCTGTCGCGCTCTAGTGCGAGGTTTGACATTTACTATTATTATTATTTTGTTATTTTAGTAGAGTTTGATATCTTCTTCGATTCGTTTCTTAAACTCTCTCTCTTTGAAGATGTTGCATGCTGATTTTGGGGAACAAACACGTGCTGTGTTGAAAACGGTCAAACGGTCAAAGTTTAGAGCATTAATTAGTAAGTTTTATAGTCAGTATCAGTAACGCAAACAAGTCGAAGTTTGAAAGCTTGAGAGTTTGAACTATGAGTGGTAATCGGTAATAGTAGCTAAAAATTGTATGCGAACAAAATATACCTACCTTGTACGTACAATTAATCATCATACGGAAGTAATAAAAATTGTGCATCGAAATTCGCAAAAAAACGAGGAAGTGTAGATCAGATCTCATTTAAAATCACTGCTCTTCACGTTCGCGCATTAAAGAGTATATTGGAGATTCTGAGAGAGATAATAATAGTAATAATAGTAATAATAAAGAGGAAGATGGATGATGATCGAGCGGCGCCTTTATGGAAGTTCGTGACCGATCATCCGTTAGTGTTTGGAGCCGAAGTTCTCACGAAATTTGATGAGATCGATTTGAAGATATTTTATGATTTATGCAGAGCGAGTAGGGAAGT